>Ga0210044_10004207_pt1 | contig 20145 bp, 13 predicted proteins | sample CryGey13umfilter_2_FD_183959 | JGI IMG/M metagenome (GOLD analysis project Ga0210044, IMG submission 183959) | Groundwater microbial communities from aquifer in Utah, USA - Crystal Geyser 4/9/14 3 um filter (SPAdes) (version 2) | ecosystem: Environmental > Aquatic > Deep subsurface >... | reverse complement strand
TCAGCACTTGTTGTGCCGCAAAGACCTGTTGAAGTGGCCGTGATGGTGGCTGATCCACTAAAGTCAGCGTCCCAGTTCATTACACCCGTAGTTGGATTGATCACTCCCGCTGTTACAGGTAGTACAGAGTATGCAATTGATGTACTGTTCAAAGCGGTTGCAGTGTAGGTTTCATCAGGTGAATCCTGACACAGCGTTGTTGCTCCGGCTGTAAAGATGGTAGGTCCGGTAGAATCATTTACTGTCAGAGAAACATTTATTGAAGTAGTACTATTACCGGGAGCAAGAGTATCCGAAGGTTTATTTATTAAGTTAGCACCTGATAATACTACTGCACCATTTCTGGCGAGTAATCTGCCATCTATAGTTGCCGTTGTATTCATCGTTATGGAAGTTAATGCAAGTATGTTTCCTTTAAATGAGGTTCCGTTACCGATGGTTGCTGAACTGCCAACCTGCCAGGTAACATTTTTAGCCTGGGCGCCTCCGCTAAGGATAACATTTCCACCAGCTCCGCCAATGGTGGTAAAATCAGATGCAATCTGGAAAATCCATACTGCATTTGCATCACCTTGTGCATCAAGGGTCAGATCGCCGGATTGTATTAAAAGGGTAGATGTTGATTTATAAATGCCCGGAGCAAGTGTTAAACCACCCTGATCGCCAGCTACAGTGGCAGGTGCAGGTGATGAGGCTCCTTCAGCAAATAGGTATGCATCGGTAAGGTCTTGTTTGGCTTGTATAAGCATTGCAGCTACTCCCGGAGGAGCAATATCATCAGAAGCATAGATAGCTCCATCCACAACAATGGCCGGAGGAAATCCGGTAATAGAACTGCGAACACCGGGGCTTAACCCAACATCCACACCTGTAATTATACTGAATCCTGTGCTGCTGATTGCCGTACCGGCCAGAATACCAAAGTTGCCAGCCGAATTAAGGGTGACGTCCAACGTATTTACTGATGAACAACCACCGGTAACAACAACATTATAGTTGGATGCACTATCAGATAGGGTTGCAGGATTAATAGTAAGCGTGTCATTTGTTGCTCCTGAAATATTACCTCCATCAATCAAGTTTACAATTCCCCTTCTCCATTGGTAGGTAAGACCAGAACCTGAAGCGTCCACAATAAAGCTGACAGAATCTCCAACACATACTGTTTGGTTAACAGGCCACATGGTGATGATGGTTTCAGTATTAACCGTTAAAGCAGCATTTATTGAAGTATCGTTTGAGCATATTCCCATGATAACAACATTGTAGTCCAATGCTGCATCAGTTAAGGCAACAGGATCAATTGTAAGCGTGTCATTTGTTGCTCCTATTATATTATTGATTCCTTTTCTCCACTGATAAGTAAGTCCGGTACCTGTGGCGGCTACTGTAAAACTGACAGAATCTCCAATACATGCTATTTGATCAACAGGTTGTGTGGTGATGGCCGTGACTTCATTTACTGTTAATCTAACATTTATTGAAGTATCGTTTGAGCATGTTCCCATAACAACAACATTATAGTCTAAGGCTGCATCAGTTAAGGTAACGGGATCAATTGTAAGCGTATCATTTGTTGCGCCTATTATATCTACGATCCCTTTTCTCCACTGATACGTAAGTCCTGTACCTGTGGCGGCTACTGTAAAACTGATAGAATCTCCGACACATGCTGTTTGATCAACAGGTTGTGTGGTGATGGCCGTGATAGCATTTACTGTTAAACTAACATTTATTGAAGTATCGTTTGAGCATGCTCCCATGACAACAACATTATAGTCTAAGGCTGCATCAGTTAAGGCAACAGGATTAATAGTAAGTGTATCATTTGTTGCACCTATAATATCTATGATTCCTTTTCTCCACTGATACGTAAGTCCTGTACCTGTGGCGGCTACTGTAAAACTGATAGAATCTCCGACACATGCAATTTGACTTGCAGGCTGTGTGGTAATATTTGTGATAGTATCAACTGTTAAAGAAACATTGATAGAAGTATCTGGTGGTGGAGTAGTTCCTGAAACAACAACATTATAGTCTGTTGCAGCATCTGAAAAACTTACAGGATCAATTGTAAGCGTATCATTTGTTGCGCCTATAATATCTATGATTCCTTTTCTCCATTGGTACGTAAGGCTATCACCTGTTGCAATTACTATAAAACTAACCGAATCTCCTTCGCATACAATCTGATCAGTTGGTTCTGTTGTGATAACAGGAGGGCTTGCTACAAAGCAACCGGGAGGCATAATGGCCGTTATTGCGGAGGTGTTCAATGCGCCAACGGTTGTTAGTGCCCTGCCATCCAGATTAACCCCTGTGGTTAAGTCGATACTTCCATTGTTGACGACTATTGTTCCTACGAATTCTGAAAAGTCGGTTATGCTCACAGCACCAGAAACCAGCCAAAACACATTTTTCGATTGGGTTCCATTTTGTAAAATAACTTTTGAGTAATTGTTTGTTGAAAGGGCACCATATATCTTGATAATGAATACTGCATCGGTATATCCCATTGCATTCAGGTAAAGTGTATCGGTAAGAGATGCGGCTGCATTCATGATATAAGTATGCGGTGTAAGAACCAGGTTGTGGCCTAAAAGATCGGGCCTCATCAATTCAATATCATAAGGCATCGCGTTCAGCGTGCTATAGATATTTAGTAAATCGGATGCCGCTTGTGCAGTTGAACCATCCGGGATTGGATGAATAGCTCCTGTTACAAATAAAGGATTGAATCCTGTCGTTAAACCATTGTTCGAACCCACATCACCTGTAACGTAGGTAATGCCAGCGTTTGTAACTGGCCCGCCGGAAGAAAAAATCGTATAACATGCTATAGAAAGAAGATCAGGGGCTGCCGGTCCTGTAAGGATAGGAGCTCCGCATCCTGAAGGGAGGTATATCATCGATTGTGATACGCCGATGGCACCGTTGATAGCTAGTGCCCTTCCTTCAAGGGTATCGCCGGCAACCATGTTAATGGCCGCGTTGTTCGCCACAATAGTTCCCCGCATGGTGGTATTGGCGGCCAAACTTACTAATCCTTCTATTTTCCAGAAAACATTGCAAGCCTGAGCTTCGTTGATTAAATGAACTTTTGAATTGGCGTTTGCGCCGAACGTGCCTTGTATTTGAAAAATCCAAACAGCATTTGGATCACCTTGTGCATCCAATGTTAAATCTAAGTTAAGTGTTGCCGGCTCACCAATAGCATACACTCCCGGAGGGAGAATGGCTCCGTTGCCAAGCAAAGGTGCCGGAAAAAAAGTGGGTATGGCTGCAGCGAGTTCTCCGTAGGCAAGCAATAAGTCTGCCGCTGCCAGAGCACTTTGACCATCACCCGGGTGCAATTGACCATCCACATTTCCAAAGCCTGAGATGGGACCGCTATTCGAGCCCACATTGCCTGTAACTTGCGTTAGATATTCTGTACCTGCATTAGTAACTGCCCCAACTGTTGTGAACAGAGCAAAATCAGCAGAAGTGCCTAAATTGGGCGCTTGTCCGAAATTTACTTGCGGTAAAGAAAACAATAAAGTAACAGTTGTTACAATAAATAGTAATGACCTTTTCATTATCATTGGTTTTAAGTTGTACGTTAGATTTTTACGTTGCAAAGTTCACTTGATTCTAACCTAAATGTGTTACATAAATAAGTTTAAAAGTTACATCTTTCACATATTTATCTGAGACTCTGATTTCCAGGTTATTTTTAGTGGATTTTCTGATGTTAGCAGTTTACTGATAAGTAAGCCATCGAAACAACTTGCGTGAGATTGCAAGTTGTTTCGATGGCTATTGTTTTCTGCTTTTATGTTGATTTCAAGGTAATCAACTAATTGTACTTCATCTTATTTCCTTGGAATAATATCAATGATCACCGTACGGTTATAAAAGCGTTCCTCAGGATATTTGTTATTGAATTGTGATAAGTTTTCATCCTCACCAAGACCGGCGACTTCAAATTTCACATTCTTGCGACCCACTTTCGATACCCCTTTTTCAAGAATACGTTTGACGCCGTTGGCTCTTGCCAGGGATAATTTCTGGTTGTTCTCTTCTCCTCCGATAATATCCGTATATCCATTAATTAATACCGTAGCATTGTCCGAAATTTTTGGTGTTACGACTTCAAGGAGGTACTTTTCATACATATTGATGGCCACCGATTTATTGAATTCATAAAGAATGCTGAACCTCATCGATTCCTCAGTTTTGGCCGGTGTCCAAAGTACCATGTGTGTAGAAGTCTCCCTCTTGATTGTCAGACCATCTTTTGTTTGACCAATCATAGTTACTTTGTAGTCGCCTTCGGGAGTAGTACCTAAAATAGATTTTGTTGGGATACTAACTTCTTCCTCTGTGTAAGGTCCAAACGTCTTGACAGCTCCTTGTTCATCTTCAGTTTTCAACGACCAGGATGTAAACGCGTCTTCTTCGTCTTCTACATTAAAAGTAATGTAACTTTCAACCGGAGCTTCTTGAGCCGCAATTATTTTTACTGGTTTCAAAGGAGTATCAGAACCACTACGGAATTCCATCAACAAAACGGGTGAATTGCTTTCGATGGATACCCTGCGGTCGCCTTCACGAAGCAAAACTAGCTCGAGTTTGCCACCTGGCTGTTCTGATGGAACACTTGGTTTAGTCCGTCCTTGTATCGTAATCCTGGAAGCATCAATTTCAAAGAGCGTTACCAGATATTCCTTGACAGATTCTGCCATCTCACGACCATCTTGTGGTCCCTTTTCTGATGATCCGACCAATAGTATAGTTGTGGTGGGGTTTTTCACCATGCGGTTGCCCAGGATGTTCAGGATGTTGTAGTAAGCATTCATTTGCCTGTCTGAACGACCTGATAGTTTTGTTGATACATGTGCATCGAGTTGGTCCTCTTTAAAATCCTTAACCTCCTCTTTTTTGAGTAAGACATATCGTTCAGGGATTTCAGTGGATCCCAAATCAAAAAATACATAGTTGCGGATTGGGAAAGTCTCCTTTACGATAGGCGCAGCTTGAACATTCCGGGGAGCTTCAACAATAAACTTTACATTAGGTTCTGTAACAACCACTACCACAGGGACTACTTCTTTTTCTTTAGGTGTTTCAATATTGCGTCCACGTCCAAATTTAATGGCGATTCCAGCTCGTACAGTAGTTATGTTCCAGGTTTCTATAGAACGAGGTTCCTGGCCAAAATAGGGATGATAAGATACATAGGGTGAAAGCACAAATTGTGTTTGTTTACCGTGGGAGGTAAGTGGAATATCATAACCTGCCCCGATTTGCATGGAGACCAACATGGATTTCATATTGTCAAAATCATCGGTCACATCAGGTGTAACTTCCTGATCGGGGTAGGCGGGGTTGATTCCATGTTTATAAGTAAACGATTGCGTCATCAGAAAAGCGAGACGGGGCCCTGCATACAAATACAAACCCGATTTAAAAGGGGCAAAACGCAGGCTTGGTTCTACAGTGATGTAGCTTAGGTCAGTTAACAAGTCATCAGGGCAGTTACAAGGTGTAATTACTTGTTTGAAAGTGCCTTTACGGCTGTCGTATCCTGCCTGGAACATGAACCCCCATCTTGAATCGGGGCGATGAAACTCCACCAGGGGAGCCAGATAGAGACCTACCCCGGTGCCATCGTGAAATGTGGTGGGAACGGTAAATGCTGAATTTAGTTGTTGGGTTGACCCACGAAAGAAATTAAAATTGGCACCAGCTGCGGCACCAAACCACCAGGTGGGTTGAGTGAACTGAGCTTCCTGAGGTTGCTGAGTTTCTTGCGCTTGCAACGATACCAGAATATTTGCCATGAAAAAGACACCAATGATCATGCTTTTTATAGGTAAGTTATAAGAGGAGAACGCCTTGCGTATTCCTTTTTTAATATTGGTTTTAAATTTCATATTTTTTAAATTATTGTTGTTGCTTCAAATGATTTAAATGAATCCCGCCCGATGACGGGATTCATTTGATGACTTTTAACCTGCTTTAGGGTGCAGGAACGTTAATGGTTGTATTGACCATGGTTACTGAAGCAACCAGGGAAAGTGCCCTGCCATTCAATACTGTTTGGACCATATTGTCGGGTGTAGAGAAAGTAACTCCAGCCATAGCGATGATGGTTCCTACCATAGTGCCCCCTCCGGCACCATTAATGGTAGCTGAACTTCCTACATACCAGAATACATTTTTAGGCAAAGCACCGTTCGTCAAAATAATACTACGTGCGCCTGTTGGTCCGGCGATACCAACCGTTAAACCTGCCGCTGTCTGGAATACCCAAGTTGCATTCGGATCGCCTTGAGCGTCTAAAGTAAGCGGGCCGTTTGATATATTAAAGGTTCCACTTGCCGACATATAAACGCCCGGAGCTAAGGTTAATCCACCAAGCTCACCGGCACCCGGATCAATCCCTCCCGGCATGATAGCCGGTGAGATGCTGATATAGGCCGCGTTGGCATCAATCAGGGCCTGTGTTGCAATGGCTTCATTGGTGGTGGTTCCGGGAAATGGTGGTGCTGCGAATATTCCATCCGTTACCAGGCCGACATTAAGGGGGGTTTCTGTGTAAACATCACCCGTCATGCCATCATGAAAACCGGTAACTAAGGTAGAGGCCGCTGTGGTAGCAATACCTCCATTTATTATCGTATTGATTCCCTGGTTGGTGATTCCGGCATTTCCGCCAAAAGCACCATAGGGGGCGGCAGTTCCCAGATCAATGGGAGATATTACTATCTCCTGGGTAGTAAATGTCCACACATAGTCGTTTGCCATTGGAGTTCCTGAAAGATTTTCAGCTCCTGTGGTAATGGTAGCGGTATAAGTGGTGTTTGACAACAAATCACTTGAAGGTGTTAATGTAGCAGTAATGCCGGAATAATCCACCAATCCTGCAATCAAAGTTGTTCCTTGCATTAAGGTAAATGTGGATGTAGTAATGGTTGAAGAATTCATCTCTTCACTAAAATCAGCGCTAATTACCTTATCCAGAGCAACGTTGATGTCCAAATCCATTGGATCGGTTGCAATTACCGTAGGGGCCAGTATGGGAACTGTGGTAAAAGTCCAGGTATAATTAGCTGCCATGGGTGTACCGCCTGTACTCATTGCTCCGGTAGTGACAGTTCCGGTATATAGCGTGTTGGGTAACAGATTGGCGGAAGGGTCAAATGATGCAGTAGTACCGCTGTACGAAATCACTCCCGTAATGGAATTTGATCCATTTTGTACGGTAAATGTTGTTTCGTTGATGGTCAGAGGATCCATTGGTTCACTGAATGTAGCCGTAACAACTTTGTTTAGGGCAACATCTGTTTCCAGGTCATCCGGATCAGTCAAAATTACGGTAGGAGCCGAAACATTTAAAGTAGTAAAGGTCCAGACATAGTTACTAACCATGGCATTGCCTGCAAGGTCTTTAACACCGGTAGTGATGGTGGCTGTATAAATGGTGTTGGTTAATAGACCGGATGTTGGTGTAAAAGTCGCAACCAGACCAGAATAGCTAACTAAACCTGTGACCAAGGTAGTTCCTTGTTTTAAGGTATAAGTCAAAGCATTTATTGATAAAGGATCCATCGCCTCGCTAAACGTTGCGGTTGGTGTCACGTTAAGTAATACCTCTGTAGCCAAATTGGTCGGAATAGTCGAAACCACTGTAGGTGGAATGAGGTCGGCTCCTGCTCCCGTTGTGAATGTCCATACGTAATTACTTACCATTGCATTGCCAGCCAGGTCTTTTACTCCGGTGGTGATAGTAGCTGTATAGAGGGTATTGGCAGTAAGATTGACTGATGGTATAAACACAGCTACAGTGCCGGCATAATTAACCGTACCGGGGATTGAAGTAGAACCCTGCTTTAAAGTAAAAGTAGTTGGGTTGATGGTTAATGGATCCATCACCTCGCTAAAAGTAGCTGTAGGTTTTATGTTAAGCGCCACTTCGGTGGCAAGATTAGCCGGAACAGTCGAAATCACTGTAGGTGGAATAATGTCAGGAGAAGTACCAGTTGTAAATGACCAAACATAATTATTTTCCATCGCATTTCCTGCCAGGTCCTCCACACCAGTGGTAATGGTGGCTGTATAAACCATATTGGCAACAAAATTAACCGTAGGTTTAAAGGTCGCAACAAGCCCTACATACGACACGGATCCCGAAATAAACTGGTTTCCTTGTTTTACCGTAAAAGTGGTTGGCGTAATGGTCATTGGATCCATGGCTTCACTAAAGGTCGCAGATGGTTTTATGTTGATAGATACACCTGTGGCCAGGTCTATAGGAACAGTTGAAATCACTATAGGTGGCGTGTCATCCGGACCGGATCCTGTCGTAAACGTCCATACATAGTTGCTTGCCATGGCATTGCCTGCCACGTCTTCTACGCCAGTGGTGATGGTGGCTGTATAGGTAGTGTTGGCTTCAAGATTAACCAATGGTTTAAAGGTTGCAACTATCCCCACATAAGTAACTGAACCAGCAACAGAAAGGGTTCCTTGCATAATGGTAAATGAAGCAGGGGTGATCGTCAGAGGATCCATGGCCTCACTAAAAGTGGCGGTTGGTTTCGTGTTGAAAGCTACATCCGTGGCAAGGTTTACCGGAACCGTTGAAATCACCGTAGGAGGGGTGTCATCAGGTCCTAAACCTGTTGAAAATGTCCATACATAATTATTTATCATGGCAATACCTGCCTGATTTTTAACTTCATTGGTGATAGTGGCAGTATATAACACGTTAGCGGCCAGATGAGTTGCTGGCTTAAAGGTAGCTACACTGTTTGAATAGATCACGACACCCGAAACAGACAGGACGCCTTGCTTTAAAATAAAGGTGGACGATGTGATTGTTGACGAGTCCATCGCCATACTAAAAGTGGCAGTCAGCTTGGAGTTGAGTGAAACCCCTGTAGCAGCATCCTGAGGGAATGTGGAGATTACCGTGGGTGGTACACCGGTCGTAAAACTCCATATATAATCCGTTTGTAAGGCATTGCCCCTTAAGTCTTTAACCAATGTTTTTACTCTTCCCGTGTACAAAGTATTGGGTTCGAGCAAGGCAGTTGGCGTGAAACTCATTGTATTGTTCGTTTCATCGTAGCTCAGGCTACCTTCAACATTGGTCGCTGTAACTAACTGGCCATTTTTTGTTGTAGGGCCGGTTAAAGAGAAAGCAGCTGGCGTGATAGTAACCGGGTTCATTTTTTCATTAAATGTTACTTCAATTACTTTATCGAGGGGCACATTCATCACATCCGATGCAGGGTTAGTTGATTCTACCTCCGGGCATACACCGGAGATTTCCTCGTAATTATCTTTCTTGCAACCTCCTGCCAATACCACCAGAAATAGGGAGACAATGGCAAGGTTTGTCCAAAATTTTTTTCTTTCAGTTTTCATTTTATAGTCATTAATTGAGTGAAATAATTCAGGTTACAAAGGTGAGTACACTAATCAGTATTTATATTACACAATTAGTCTTAAGAGTTACATCATTCACACATTGTAAAGCAACGGGTTTGTTTTATTACTGATACATAACGATTTACCCGATTTTAAAAAAATACCGGGTAGTTATGGTGAGGAACAATAGATTTAATCCAGCTAAGGTACCGGATGTTACGACATGACATTGTACCTCAACCTCAGGAGTTGAAAGTTAAACTATCTGCATAACCACGAGTGTAGTGAATTATGATTCGTCTTTTGTGGTGCGCACCAGGCTAATGCCGGCAACAAAGAACAAAAGACCAAGCGCCCCATAAATGATAAGCGCCTTAATATTGTTGGTGCCGGATGAAGCCGTGACAAATAATACAGCAGCATAAATAAGGGCACCGATTCCTAATACGGTGAGCAAGGCTCCAAAGATTCTTTTTAGATTCATGATTGTTTTCTAAAGGATTCTTCTGCCCTGGATAATTCGCAGTATGATAGCAATAACGGCAATAACCAACAGAATGTGGATTAAGCCACCACCTGAGGCGCTAAATCCTACAAATCCAACAAGCCACGCAATGATTAGAATGACGGCGATGATGTAAAGCAAATTTCCCATGATAAATTTATTTAATTGTGAATATATTTTCACGGATCAAAGGTCAGCATCAAAACATACAAAAGCGTTACACAATTATGGGTGATAATTACATCTTTCACACATTATCAATTATCAGAGAATAAAAAAAACCGTTACCTGGGTCGTGTAACGGTTTTAAATTAATGATAACGATTTATTTGCGTTTGCCTTTTCCCTTGTTTTTATCATGGCCACGCTTGGCAGTATTGCCTTTTCGATGTTGACTCTCGTTTTTTGACTGGTATTTGGCTTTGTAGCGATTTTTTCCGGGACGCTCGCCAATGGTTTTTTGTTCATGTCCACGATATCCTTTCACATATTTTACTTTATGTTCTTTAAAATGTGAATAAGGATCGTTACCGTGATAATCGGTTAATACTACCTTGTAACCATGATACAAATCATAACCTCTGTGCTGATAAGGAAGGTGTGCTTTATGAATCCACCTGCCATTTTCGTAGTAAATAAAATTGGATGATTGGATGTCATAGTATGCTTCCAGATCGGGAAGGTAGTAATAACGTGCCTCGGCATATCCAACAGGGCCCCATAGGGGTGGCGAGCCAATGCTAACATTGATAGTTGTTTGTGCTTGCAGCGATCCGGCAAGAAACAGAGACAAACCTGCAACCATTAATTTTAAAGTTTTCATTTTAATGAATTTATTGATTCAATAGTTTGTAAAGTTCTTCCAGTTTGGGAGATAAAATGACTTCAGTTCTTCTGTTTCCTGCACGTCCTGCCACGGTTTCGTTGGTTAATACCGGGTGAAATTGACCTCTCCCTGATGCGGTAATGCGCGTCTCATCAAAGCCATTGTCTACTGTTAAAATGCGCACGATGGTTGTCGCTCTCGCGGTGCTGAGATCCCAGTTGTCTTTAAACTGGTTTGTTTTGATTGGGACATTATCTGTATGGCCTTCAATAACTACATTGATGTCCTTGGTCGTATTAAGTACCTGAGCCAGTGTTTTTAGGGCTTCTTTTCCTTTTGGATCAACCACATCACTGCCCGATTTAAAAAGCAATTTTTCCTGTAGCGAAACATAAATATTTCCGTCTTTCTGGTAAATCGATAACTCATCTGATTCATAATTCACCAGTGCTTTGGTTATTGAATTTTTCAGGTTATTCATCAGATCCCTTTGCGACTGAATGATGTTCTCAAGCTTTTTTAGCCGCATCGCCTGGTCTTCAATGGTGAGTTTCGATTTGTCAGCAAGCATCTTTAGGTTATCCTGACCCATAGCATTTTCATTCTCCAATGAGGTCTTGTCAACTTGCAACGATGCTTTCTCATTCTTGAGCACTTTTACCTGGAGGTTACACTCATTCAATAGATTGTGTGTTTTGAGGCTGTCGCCCTGAAGCTTGTTCACTTTGGCTTCTGAAGCCGAAAATTTCTTTTTCGACACGCATGATGTGAACGGCAGGCTGAAAATCAGTGACAACAATAAAAGGGGAAGGACAGTTTTTTTCATTTCATTTAATTTTAAGTAAGTGATATTTGGACTCTTATTTATAGATAAAACAATATGGCAAAATTGAGCAACTATGAAATGGCATGTGTTACATAAATATTTATATTACTTACATCTTTCACATATTGTTTTCCGCTTTTAAAACCAAAAGGCTACCTAAATATCATTTTAGGCAGCCTTTTTTTTTAAGATAACTATTTAATTTTATTCTGGTTGTGTAACTGTATTCATTTGAAGCGTTACCGCAGTTTGAGCCAACATTCTACCGTTTATTGTTGCGCCGATTTGCATGTTGATGCCAGTCTGCCCCAATATATTCCCTTCAAAATGGCTGGTTGTTCCTAATGTAACAGCACCAGCTGCTACCCAGAAAATATTCTTTGCCAGCGCACCTCCAGTTAATGTAATTCTTACTGCAGAACTCATGTTAATGGTTCCGGCAACCTGGAAGATCCAAACATCGGTAGAATTGCCCGAGATGATAACATCCGTCGGGAGGAGCAGGTCGGTGCTCCATTTGTATAAACCTGGAGTAAGGGTTTTGCCTCCAATATTACCGGCACCCAGATTTAAAAAGTCGCGGTTGGAGCGTCCTGCCGCGTCAGTGTAAGCAGTTTGCATATCACCTACTGCGGTGGTTAACCTGGTAGCATTGGTAACGGTGCATGGAAGCGGACCGGCAGCATCAACAGAGTATATAGTACCCACAACTTCATCACATGTTACTAAGATTGCTGCACCGGTTATCGGGCTTGAACCAACATCACCTGTAATGGCTGACATATAAACATCGGTAATTCCTGCTTTTGAAAGAATAACAAAATCACCTGCAACGCCCAGGTGTACAACTTGTTGTGGCTGAAAAGTAGTTTTGGTTTCTGAATTTGATAATTGATCGAACGATTTGTTTTCCATGTTTTTTTCACAGCTAGACATCAATCCTACCAGCAGAATTGCGGAGATTGGAAGTGCATTTTTTAATTTCATGATTTTTTAATATGACAAATGTATGGCACTTGCCTTGGGTATGACTTACATAATATTATTAATAAGTTGCGTAATTCTCACATTTGCATCCCACCTGTATATAATTTTATAGTTCATTCTTCAAATGAATACCTATTTACCTGCCTTCTTTAAAACAGACGCACATAGAATTTTAATCTGTGAATGATGTAACTTATTTCCGAATTTGTGTAATGTTTCTTTGTTCAAGGATAACCATTTTTGCCAATTAATATTTAATGATGGTTGGTCTGGCAACAGGACAATATCATTGAATGTATGTTTAACCAAAAAAATACAATAGAGATGTGTAAATTTAAGATGAATTTGATGGTGATCGCATGCGCAGCTTTAATCCTTTCGGGCTGTTCATCATTAAACAAGACCCAGAAGGGTGGAGCTGTTGGAGTTGTAGCTGGTGGCACGATGGGAGCCGTGATTGGTAACGCTTCGGGCAATACCGCCCTGGGTGCTATTATCGGAGCTGCTGTTGGAGGTGCTACCGGAGCTATCATTGGCCATCAGATGGACAAGCAGGCCGAGGAAATTGAGAAGACCGTTCCTGACGCGAAGGTTGAACGGGTTGGAGAAGGTATCGTGGTGGAATTCAGCAGCAATGTTTTGTTTGGATTTGACCAGTCTACCCTGTCAACTGATGCCAAGATCAGTTTGAATAAACTGGTTAAAGTGCTCAACACTTTTCCTGATACCGATATAGAAGTTCAGGGGCATACTGACAGCAAAGGGAGCGAATCGTATAACAATAGTTTGTCGTTAAAAAGAGCTGCTGAAGTGTCTGATTACCTGCGGTATAATGGTGTAGGAACCAATCGGATATCAATTAAAGGATTTGGCGAAGGAATGCCAAAATATGATAATAGCACAGCTGATGGGCGCACTCAAAACCGAAGGGTGGAGTTCCTGATCACGGCAAATGAAAAAATGAAGGAAGATGCCGAAAAAGCAGCCGGTAATTAAATTCAAATAATAAATTTAAAAGAAGTAATATGAAAACGAAACTATTTTTATTGGTAATTGCAGGTTTGCTAACAGTTTCTGTGGCAATGGCCCAGGGTACTGAAAGAGCAAAAATCTCATTCGGCGTTCTTGGAGGCATCAACTTCCAGAACATGAATGGAAAAGATGCGGGTGGCGACAAGCTTGAAAATGATTTAATCATCGGATTTCATGTCGGAGTGAATGTTCAGGTTCCCATAGTTCCTGAGTTCTATTTTCAGCCCGGGTTATTGTTCTCAACAAAAGGAGCGAAAAATACCGATGGTTCTATAACTACAACCGCCAAAATTTCATACATTGAATTGCCATTGAACCTGGTTTACAAGGCTATGCTGGGCAATGGATATGTGATGCTTGGATTTGGACCCTATATTGGTTATGGTATTGGGGGCAAAGTGAAAAGTGAAGGCGGAGCCGTAACTGTAGAAAACGACATTGAGTTTAAAAACGTGGTAGAGATAGGGGACGACCCATTAGTTCCCTATTTTAAAGCATTTGACGTAGGCGCTAACCTATTCGCCGGGTACGAAATGTCGAGCGGGATATTTGCCCAGGTTAACACCCAGTTTGGGTTGCTTAAAATAAATCCTGAAAACAAATACATTGCCGACGATAAATCATCTGTTAAAAACGTAGGTTTTGGTATATCGCTGGGATATCGGTTTTAAGAAAAAATGAAAGAATTTAAAAGACCGCTCCTATAAACAGAAGCGGTCTTTTTTAATGAAACAAGTCTTAGTCAGCATTACATCCTCTCCATATACCAGTTCAACTCCTTTTCTAATTTTTTGTAACTAAAAATCCTTGTGATGATTTTTTGTAAACGCATGAAAGCAGTTTCGCTTTTTACAACATAATCGTAAGCCAGGTGATGCATGCAGTCGACAGCCACCTCAATTTTATCCTGTGAAGAGAGTATCACTACCGGAATATCGGGATTAAATAATTTTATCTTGTCCAGGGTTTCAATGCCGTTCATCGCGCTTTTTTCAATACCGTTGAGAAGGTAATCTAATATGATGACATCCGGCTGATGTGATAAATTCTCGATGCAAAGTTCACCCGTGGCGAATGTTTCGATACTAAAATCGGCATGCTGTAGAAAATCAATTTCTAATAATTTTAAATACACCGCATCGTCATCTACCAGGAAAAGCCTGATTTTATTATTGTCGGTCATCGTTTTTTGTTTTTAATGGCATTAAATTCTACTTCTAATTCTTCACATGCCTGAAGGCATATATTTTCGAGTTGAATCACCAGTTCAGGCAATTCTTCAGAAGGTTGCCGGGTGCTGGCACATTCCTGTACTTTTCTTGCCATCTCTTCAAAATCAGCTCCAATTCCCATGATTGAGAAGGATGGGATCAGTTTATGAACGGCGGCATACAGCGAATCCCAATCTTTCTTTTCAAACCCTTTTTTCATTGCAACAATTAAAGGTGGGGTTTGTTTCAGATAAAGTGAAATCATTTCCATCATCAAAATTGGATTTGATTTCGTTCGCCGGATTAAATAATTTAAGTCAATACATTTATCCTTTTGGCCGCCTTCTACTGTAAGCTCATCAGGTTCTACATCATCTGTTACAATGGTTGGGGAGGTTTTTTTTACTAATCCAACCATTTTGCTGTATAATACTCTTTCATCAACAGGTTTTGCAATATAATCATTCATCCCTACGGCTTTGCATTTAGCCAAATCTACCGTGGTAACATCCGCCGTTAAAGCAATGATAGGTATATCCGATTTCATTTGGTTGCGAATGTAATCGGTTGCCTCAAAACCATTCATTTCAGGCATTTGTAGGTCCATTAAAATAACATCGTAGGTTTTGGTTTGCATTTTCTCAATGGCGATTTTACCGTTATCGGCGATATCACAGTCAAATCCGAAATCATCCAATAGTGTTTTCATCAGCAATTGATTGAGTACAATGTCTTCCACCACCAATACTTTTACATCGGTTATTTCGGTATTCAAATCTACAATTTCTGATTCTAATTCCGGTTTGGCTTTTGTTTTCTTAAAACACAATGTAAAACTAAAGGTTGAGCCCTCTTTTATTTTACTCTTTACCTGAATGGTGCCCCCTTGAGGTTCTACCAGTTGTTTAACGATGGCAAGGCCTAATCCGGTACCTCCATATAAACGTGATGTGCCGCTTGAAGCCTGCTGGAAGTTTTCAAAAATTCTGTCTAATTTAGCTTCCGGTATTCCAATTCCGGTATCTGATACGGCAAACTCAATGGTTACCTTTTCATCATCTTCATCCAGCATGCGAACGCTGACCGTAATTTTTCCTTTTGTGGTAAACTTAACGGCATTGCTTACCAGGTTTAAAATGATCTGGTGCAAACGCACCGGGTCGCCAAGTAAGTATTTCGGTATCGTATTGTCGTATTCTTTAACCAGCTTTAAATTTTTTTCCTGGATTTTTGTTTCAAACAAATGAAGCATGGCTGATATGGAGAAACTCATTTTGAATGGTATTTGCTCAAAAGTCATTTTTCCGGCATCCACTTTTGCCAGATCGAGTATGTCGTTAATCAGGACAATGAGTGCATCACCGCTTAATTTGATGGCCTGTAAATATTCTTTTTGCCTGGCTGTTAAATCGGTTTTTAAAACCACTTTCGTGAAGCCGATAATCGCATTCATCGGGGTACGAATTTCATGGCTCATGTTCGACAAGAATTGCTGCTTTGCTTTCACGGCATCTTCAGCAATTAGTGTAGCCTTTTCCGCCTTAATCTTCGCTTCCTCTGCAATCACTGTTGCCATTTCGGCAAATACAATCGCTTCTGTGAGTTCTGTTGCGATTCTTTTTTGTTCAGTAACATCGCGCGCAACAATCACTACTCCCTGAACATTTCCACCGTCATCTTTATATACCGACCCATTGAATAATACATCGGTCAGCTTACCGTCTTTATGGCGAAGGGTAAGTGGGGAATTGGCAACTGATCCTTTGGCGAAAACCTCCTGATAAACCTCGCGCGCTTTTTGTGGTTCGGTAAAATAATCCAGAAAGTCGGTATCTGTCAGTTCTTCGCGCGTAAGACCGGTAATGTTTGCCAGGGCCTCGTTCATATCGGTGATCTTGCCTTCGGTATTGATGGTAACCAAAGGGTCAAGACTGGCTTCAATCAGGCTGAGGGTATATTGTGAAGCCAGTTTTTCTTCATAATTGAAGGCCTCAAGTTCTTTATTGGCAGCATCCCTTATTTCTTTCTCGCTTTTTTGATAGGCAAGTTCCTCATTGGCAACGGTTAACTCCACTGCTCGTTTTTCTTTCACTTGTGTTTGAAATACAAGTTCTTCGTTAGCAATGATTAGTTCCGCTGCCCGTTTTTCTTTTTCATTATTTTGAAAAGCAAGTTCTTCATTAGCGATGACCAACTCAGCAGCCCTTTTTTCTTTCACTTGTGTTTGAAATACAAGCTCTTCATTAGCGATGACTAATTCAGCTGCCCGTTTTTCTTTTTCATTGTTTTGAAAAGCCAGTTCTTTATTGGCAATGATTAATTCTGCGGCTCGTTTCTCTTTCACTACATTTTGAAAAGCAAGTTCTTCGTTGGCAATGCTTAATTCAGCAGCCCGTTTTTCCTTTTCATTATTTTGAAAAGCAAGTTCTTTATTTGCTTTCCTTAATTCGATGGCCCATTTTTGATCCGTAACATCCCGCGCCGCCGCGAATACCCCTTGAACCTGACCTTCATCATCTTTATAAACCGAAGCATTGTATGAAACTTCCGTTAAACTACCGTTTTTATGTTTAATGGTAAGTGGGAAATCCACTATAAAACCCTTTTTGAATACCTGAATATAAATATCCTGTGCTTTTTTTGGTTCTGTGAAATAACCTGAGAACTCAGTATTGATTAGCATTCCACGTGAAACACCCGTCACTTTTATCATAGCCTTGTTTACGTCTGTTATCTTACCTTCGGCATTGATGGTAACAAATGGATCCAGACTGGCTTCAATTAAACGCCTGGCGTATTGATCCCCATTGTTATCGGCATTGGTTTTTGTTTTCATTCTATTTTCATTTAGTCCTGAAAGCTACCTGGATCCAATTTCTTCGATGGGTCTGCGTCTTTTTTCTTTTAACTTTTTAAAATGAGAAGGGGAAAGTCCGGTTACTTTTTTAAATTGATTGGATAAATGAGCCACACTGCTGTAATTCATTTTCCAGGCAATTTCGGAAATGTTGAGTTCCCCATAAATAATTAATTCTTTAATTCTTTCAATTTTATGTGAGATAATGAATTGTTCAATTGTAGTTCCCTGAACTTCGGAAAATAAGTTTGACAGATAGGTGTAATCATGATTCATTTTTTCGCTTAAATACTTTGAAAAGTTTGTTTTAATACCTTCCTCAGAATGATGAACCATTTCAATAATTGCAGTCTTTATTTTTTCAATCAAAACAGCACGTTTATCATCCATCAATTCAAAACCGGAATTGAGCAAAGCTTTTTTTACCTGAACACGCCGCTCTTCGTTGAGGTCTTCCATGATTTCAACTTCACCTAAGTCGACGAAGATAAAATGCAGGCCCAACCTTTTCAGGTCTTCTTTCACCGCCAATTTACAGCGGTTGCTGACCATGTATTTAATATATAGCTTCACAATTATTTTTTAAAGGATAGGGAGAAAGTGGACGACATGATGACAAAAAAAACTAAAAAGTGAGTAACCTCTTTATTTAACAACTAACTAGTTGGTATGGCAATTTGTATTTTCGGCAAGATAGGGATGTATTAAAAACGGAAAATTTCGATGCCGGAATTCGGGGCAAAGTTAGGTTAATTATCTATAGCAATTTATTTTTTGCGAACAACAAAGGCTGCTAAATAGATGCAGCCTTTGTAATGATTGAAAATTATCAGAAAAATTATTTCAATTCTTCGGCGAAGTAATGATAAAACCAGGAGATGGTATGGATTCCGTTATAGAAGTTTTCAACCCTGAAATTTTCATTTGGAGAGTGAATGGCATCCGACTCCAGCCCGAATCCCATGAGGATGGTTTTGATTCCCAGTTTATCTTCAAAAGTGGAGATGATGGGGATGCTGCCACCACTGCGGGTTGGAATGGGCACTTTGCCATAGGTTTTGGTGTAAGCTTTTTCGGCGGCCCGATAGGCGGGTAAATCGATGGGACAAACATAGGCCTGTCCGCCATGCAAGGTTTCCACCTTAACTTTAACCGATTTTGGTGCTATGGAGGCGAAATGCGCCTCAAACATTTTACCAATTTTTTCATGGTTTTGATTCGGAACCAGTCGGGTAGATATCTTTGCATAAGCTTTTGAAGGCAACACAGTTTTTGCTCCTTCACCTGTGTATCCTCCCCAGATACCGCACACATCAAACGATGGCCTGATTCCGGTACGTTCGATGGTGGTAAAGCCTTTATCTCCCGCAACTTCGGCTACATCAATTGCTTTTTGATATTCATTCAGGCTGAATGGTGCCTTATTCAGTTTTTCACGTTCTTCAGCAGTAGCTTCCAATACATCGTCATAGAAACCCGGCATGGTAATCCGGTTGTTCTCATCGGTCATGGAGGCTATCATTTTGGACAGCACATTGATGGGATTGGCCACACCGCCGCCAAAAAGCCCTGAATGCAGGTCGCGGTTGGGGCCTGTAACTTCCACTTGCCAATAGGCCAGTCCACGCAAACCTACGGTAATGGAGGGAATGTCGCGGGCGATCATCCCCGTGTCGGAAACCAGGATGATGTCGGCTTTCAGCATTTCTTTATGTTCGTCGCAAAAAGCACCCAGACTAACCGACCCAATTTCTTCTTCCCCTTCAATCATAAACTTCACATTTACCTTGAGGTTATTTGTTTTTACCAATGTCTCGAAGGCTTTTACATGCATAAATCCCTGGCCTTTATCATCATCTGCTCCCCGGGCATAGATCAGCCCATCGCGGATTTCAGGTTCAAAGGGAGGGCTTGTCCACAGTTCAATGGGATCCACAGGCATCACATCATAATGGGCATATACCAACACGGTGGGAAGCTTTGGGTCGATTATTTTTTCGGCATAAACTACCGGGTTTCCTTTGGATGGCATCACTTCCGCGTGGTCGACTCCTGCTTTTAACAGACTTTCACGGTAGTGATTGGCCATTTTTAAGATGTCGGGTTTGTGGCTGGCGATGGAGCTGATAGACGGAATGCGGATGATGTCAAAAAGCTCATTCATAAAGCGGGCTTTATGTTGATCGATATAAGGTTTTACTTTTTCCATGATATGTTACTTAATTTTTAACAGGGTGTAAAGGTAAGAAAAAGTGCCTTAAGTTGAATGGTAAAAGTTACCTGCCTGCCGGTAGGCAGGAAAGTTAAGGGTTACCTGCCTGCCGGTAGGCAGGAAAGTTACCTGTTTGTCGTGCCACCTACCGAAGGAAGGTTCACCTACCGAAGGAAGGTTCACCTACCGAAGGAAGGTTCACCTACCGAAGGAAGGTTCACCTACCGAAGGAAGGTTCACCTACCGAAGGAAGGTTCACCTACCGAAGG
>Ga0210044_10004205_pt1 | contig 20148 bp, 16 predicted proteins | sample CryGey13umfilter_2_FD_183959 | JGI IMG/M metagenome (GOLD analysis project Ga0210044, IMG submission 183959) | Groundwater microbial communities from aquifer in Utah, USA - Crystal Geyser 4/9/14 3 um filter (SPAdes) (version 2) | ecosystem: Environmental > Aquatic > Deep subsurface >... | reverse complement strand
TTAACTACGAATGAGATGAACTTTATTTTGCAAAGATGCGGAATAATCCCGGAATTTATCCGGGATTGAAAAATTAAAACAGATTATACTGTAGACCAACCTGTGTTGTTAATATTCTTGGATTATTCCCCTGCTTGGAAAGATTTCCGCTGATAGTTAAATAAATATTATTTTCTAAATAATACCAAAAAGAGGCATTAAAATTATGTTCGCTTATTGCACTTCCTATAGCAGGTTTCACTAAGCCATATCGATAACCGGAAACAAAATTAATTCTGTTGCTAAATTCATAAATGAAATCAACACCGGTTTGAACAGTTATATCTTTGAAAAAAACCGAATCGAGCGGTGTAAAAGCTCTGGCAATAGCGTTAATTTGAGTCCGCCAGCTAATGGGGAAAGAGTACCTTGCTTGAATAGTAAGATTTGGATTACCGACGGGTGATTTATCAAAAGTGGAAAGAGGAAATAGAATACCGGCTGAAACATCCCAGCCGAAGAATCTTTCATTTACACGTTCGTTAATGCCAAGAAGAACCTGCTGCATACGTAAAATGCCGAGTGAACCGACATTATCATGTTCGAGTTCGTCTGCTTTTATTATTTCCTGCTCAATAGCATCATACCAGTAAGTTTGATATGTATCACCGTAAACATTAAAAAATTCACTCTCCCGTTCGATGATGTTGGCAATATTTATCATAATTTCTTTCGGCAGATAACCTGTTATAATTCCATCTTTAATCAGATGCTCTTCAATTCTTACAGCTTTAGCTAATGCTGTTGCGTTAATGTATCTGCCAAAACCAAATCCAACTGTTAAATCGACTGCTACACTTTTATAAAAATTTGCATGCTGCGCAATAAGCTGTGCAAGTCCAAACCAATCCCGGTCTTCCCAGATGTACTTTCTGAAACGGGTATCAATTCTTATGTTGTGGTTTAAGTCAGCTTTATTTTTCCCGCCCGTAGCCGCAACGTTTACATCCCAGGCTAACGGAAGGGAAGAGTAAAATATTTTATAAAGGAGATTAGCCGTGGCGTTGTTAGCCGTAACATTGTCGCCGGTTTGTCCCCAATTCCAGGAACCATTGAAACGGAGAGTTTGCGCTTTACTTATCGGGACACGGTAGTCAGTAACCGATACATTTTGTGCATTCACTGCTAAACTAAAAAAAATGACGAAAGAGAGTAGAAACTTTTTCATGATTTGACCAAGGCAATATTATTAATTGATTGTTCAAAATATAACAAAGGGTACAAGGAATTACAATAAACGAGAATTATTATTATGGCAGCATTTTTTTGTTGAAAGTTTAAAATATTATTTGTAAGTTTAATCAGACAATTAAATCCGATTAAGAAAAAATAGTGTTGAGGTCTCTTTTGATAGAATTTTTAATATAACCGGATACTTGTATAGAGAATAATTAACAACAAAGGAAAACCATAATGGAAAAACCAGTATTCCGATTTAAAGTTTTACAAATAATAACTCTATTTATTTTCATTAGTTCGATCTTATTTATAGTTGGATGCGGGGAAGATAAGAATCAATATGACAGCGAAGGAAATTCTAATCAAAATGCCGGGAAAAGTACGGAGGCAAACGAATCCGGTTTAACCGATTTTGAATTGAAAAATGGAATTGGACCAATCAAAGAAATTATCGAACTGAGCGCTATTGATGCTGCGCTTGTTAAAAAGGGTGAAGAAATTTTTAACTCGAAATGCGCTGCGTGTCATAAACTTGATGAAAGATATGTAGGACCGGCACAAGGAGATTTACTTCAAAGACGCTCGCCTGAATATATAATGAATATGATGTTAAACCCCGAAGAGATGTACAAAAATCATCCCGAAGCCAAAAAACTTTTTACCGAATACCTAACGCCAATGCCTAACCAAAATCTTTCGGTAGAGGACGCAAGAGCGGTGCTTGAGTACTTTAGAGATGTAAACAAATAATTATTTAATAACTATATGAAGGCTAAAATGAAAAACCTGCTTAAAAACAAATTTGTTATTTCGGCTGCTATCTTAATCGTTGCTGGAATGATTTATACCGGCTGCGAAAATGTAAAAGAATCTGTTTCGGGTGATGCTTCCTCACATGTTTACGTTGCGCCCGGAAGTTATGATGAATTCTACGCTTTTATGTCGGGCGGCTTTAGCGGACAGCTTGCCGTATATGGTCTTCCTTCCGGACGGTTGTTCAGAACAATTTCAGTATTTTCTCAAAATCCCGAAAAAGGCTACGGCTACTCGGAAGAAACAAAACCGATGTTGATGACTTCGTATGGGTTTGTTCCGTGGGATGATGCGCATCATCCGGAATTATCGATGACAGATGGAGTTCCTGATGGAAGATATATTTTCATCAACGGAAACAATACTCCGCGCATCGCAAAGATTGATTTGAAAGAATTTGAAACAACTGAAATTATAGAAATTCCAAACTCGGCAGGCAACCACGGTTCGCCATTCGTAACTGAAAATACAGAATACATTGTTGCCGCAACAAGATTTAGCATTCCGATTCCCAATAAGGATGTTGCGATTAGCAGTTACAAAGAAAATTTTAAAGGCACAATAAGTTTTATCAAGTTAGACAAAGAATCCGGAAAGATGAGTCTCGCATTTCAGATTCTTGTCCCCGGTTTTAATTACGACCTTGCTCATGCAGGCAAAGGTCCATCTCATGGTTGGGCATTTTTTACCTGCTATAACAGCGAACAGGCAAATACTCTCCTCGAGATTAATGCTTCAAAAAATGATAAAGATTTTGTTGCCGCAGTTAATTGGCAACTCGCAGAGAAATTTATAGCCGAAGGAAAATACACAACAATGAAAAGCCGTTACTTCCATAACTACATGGATGAATCAGAGCAGACTGCAAAATCAGAAGAGATGACGGAAGTAAAAGTTCTTAATCCTGAAAACCTTCCCGGCTTAATTTATTATTTGCCAACTCCAAAATCACCGCACGGCGTTGATGTTGATCCAAGCGGCGAATATATAGTTGCCGGTGGAAAACTTGCTTCACTACTTCCGGTGCACTCATTCAGTAGGTTTTTAAAAGCAGTTGAAGAGAAAAAATTTGATGGAGCAATAAATAATATTCCTATACTTCAATATGATGCCGTTATTGCAGGTGAAGTAAAAAATCCCGGACTCGGTCCTCTTCATACGGAATTTGACGGGCAAGGATATGCCTATACATCAGCATTCATCTCTTCAGAAATAGTTAAATGGAAAATCGGAACGTGGGAAGTCGTTGATAGAATTCCAACTTACTACTCAATCGGTCATCTTTCTATTCCCGGCGGTGATAGTAAAAAACCTTTCGGTAAGTACGTTATTGCGTTGAATAAAATTACAAAGGATAGATATCTTCCAACCGGACCGGAGTTAACTCAATCAGCCCAGTTAATTGATATATCCGGCGAAAAGATGAAACTGCTTCTTGATTTTCCAACAGTAGGCGAGCCGCATTATGCGCAGGCATTACCGGCGGATATGCTTGTTAAAAATTCGAAGAAGTTTTATAAAATTGAAGACAATAAAAATCGATATGTAACAAAATCTGAAAAGGATGCCAGAGTTGAGCGCAGCGGAAATGTCGTTCATGTTTATTTGACTGCAATTAGAAGCCACTTTGCACCCGATAATATTGAAGGCATCCGCACGGGCGATGATGTTTATTTCCACGTAACTAATTTAGAGCAAGATTGGGATATTCCACATGGTTTTGCTGTAAAAGGAGCTAACAATTCGGAACTTTTGGTTATGCCCGGTGAAACGAGAACGCTTCACTGGAAAGCTAAAGATGAAGGAATTGTCCCTTTTTATTGTACTGATTTCTGCTCTGCACTTCACCAGGAAATGTCGGGTTATATTAGAGTCTCATCAGCAAATTCCAATGTGCCAGTAACATTCGGCACAGGTAATTAAATGTTTTGGGGCTGTCCGATATAAGGCAGCCCTCTTAGTATTACATAAACTCAAGTTCTTGCGATTTACTGTGGTGAATTGATCGGATTTTGATTCGGATGTATTTTACTGTTTTAGTGTATGAAAATGAATGGATAACGGTCATCAATTAAATACGCATTCCATTAACTGACGCACAACTATCGTTAATTTCAAAATGTTTTGTTCGGGCTTTTTCCGCTTTATGCGGGGGCTTGCCCAGTGTAGGTTAGGATATGATGAAAAAAAAATCTAAAATATTAATTGTAATTGCTTCGCTTCTACTTTTATTAACATTTCTTTTTCCACTATGGAAAATAGATTTGCAGGCGCCGCAATACCCCGAAGGATTGGGATTAAACATTTGGGTTAACCAAATAACCGGTTTAAATGAAAACGATGTTGACAGGATCAATGGTTTAAACCATTATATTGGTATGAAAGCAATAACTCCTGATGATATCCCGGAACTTCAATATATGCCGTACATAATTGTTTTTATGGTTTTATTCGGTCTTACGATAGCTTTTACTGGTAAAAGGAAACTCCTTTATGTTTGGCTTGGATTATTTGTTGTTCTTGCGATAATTGGTTTGTACGATTTTTATATGTGGGGTTATGATTACGGGCATAACTTAAATCCTGATGCGCCTATAAAAGTACCGGGGATGACCTACCAACCGCCTCTATTCGGTTCAAAACAATTGCTTAATATAAACGCTGTTTCTCTCCCTTATATCGGTTCAATAGTTATTCTCATTTCAATTTTAATTTCTATCTTCACGCTTTTTTTAGATAGAACCAAAACAGTTAAAGCGAAGGTTTAATGTGAAAAATTTATTTTCTGTAATAATTATAACATGCATAGTCTTTTTCGCCGGTTGCAGTAATTCACCAAATCCAATAGTTTTTGGCGAAGATAATTGTGACAATTGCAAAATGACTATAACCGATTCGAAATATGGAGCGGAATTAATAACGTCAAAAGGGAAGATATATAAGTACGACTCAATAGAATGTTTAGCAGATGTAATAAAGAAAAACAAGTTTGGCAAAGAGGATATTTCATCGCTTTGGGTTGTAGATTTTAATAATCCTGGAAATTTTATCTCCGCAGAAAATGCGCATTACTTAAAAAATGATAAATTTCACAGCCCGATGGGATTGAACGTGCTTGCTGTAGAAAGTGATGCTGATATAAGCAAAATTTATAATCTGCACGGCGGCGAAATATTAAAATGGGAGCTGGTAAAAAATTATTCGGACATGCCGGCGAGTAAAAAATCTTCTTCACAAAATTGCTGTCCGGAGGATGAATAAAATTCTTAATAAAATATTAGTTCTTTTAATTCTACTCGGCGGGTTCTTTATTTTAGATGCGAGGGAAATTAGCGTAAGTAAAAACGGTATAGTTAAAACTATAAAACAAGCGCTTCAGCTTGCCGAAAACGGTGATGTTATAATCATCCATGAAGGTTATTATGCTGAAGGAAATATTATTGTTGATAAGTCAGTTACATTAAAAGGAGTAAACTTTCCCATAATAGACGGCAAAGGAAGCGGTGAGGTTTTCACTATTAATTCAGATTTCACCTCTTTATACGGCTTAACAATTAAAAATGCAGGCGTAAGTTTTATCGCAGAAAATGCCGCGATAAGGCTTAACGAAGTAACCGGATGCAAAATAATTGGCAACCGATTTTATAATAATTTTTTTAGCGTTTATCTTTCCAAATCAAGCAATTCAATTATAAAAGATAATTTTATAAAATCTTCCGGTCAGAGAGAGACTAATTCCGGGAACGGAATCCATCTCTGGTACTGCAAGGATATTAGCATCGAAAATAATTATATCTTCGGGCATCGTGATGGAATATATCTTGAATTTGTTGAGAACGCAGAAATAAAAAAAAATTACAGTAAAAATAATTTACGTTACGGACTTCATTTCATGTTTTCTGACAGGTGTGTTTACACATCAAACAAATTTGAAAATAACGGCGCAGGTGTTGCTGTGATGTATTCAAAAAATGTCGAAATGATTTCTAATCTTTTCTATAATAACTGGGGTCCGGCTTCGTTTGGTATTCTTCTAAAAGATATTACCGACAGCAAGATTGAGCATAATAGGTTTGTCAAAAACACTTCGGCAATCTACATTGAGGGATGTAACCGCATTTCAATAAAGAAGAATAATTTTGAGAATAATGGCTGGGCTATAAAATTAATGGCTAACTCTTCGGATAATATTTTCCGTGAAAATAATTTTATCTCCAATTCATTTGATTTATCCACGAACAGCCGTTCCAACTTTAATACTTTTGAAGGGAATTATTGGAGTGAATACAGCGGTTATGATTTAAATAAAGACGGCGTTGGCGATGTGCCGCATCACCCGGTGCGGTTGTTTTCAATTATAGTAGAACAGCAACAGGCTTCTTTAATTTTGTTAAACAGCCTCTTTATTAAAACGCTCGATATAGCTGAAAGCGTCATCCCTTCGCTTACTCCTGAAATGCTTATCGACACAAAACCGATGATGAAGGTACTTAAATGATCTCGATTAAAAATCTCGATAAAAAATATGGCAGTCTTCACGCTTTAAAAAATATTAATCTTCATGTTAACCCAGGAAGAGTTACGGCAATTGTAGGACCAAATGCTTCAGGAAAAACGACACTGATAAAATCTATTTTGGGTCTTGTTAAACCGAACGCCGGTTCAATTGAAGTGATGGGCAAAGTAATAAACGGAGATTGCAGCTACAAAAAGTTCATTGGCTATATGCCTCAGTCGGCTAAGTTTCCCGAAAATTTAAAAGTAAGAGAAGTTGTAAATCTCATAAAGGATATAAGAGGCACAGAACCGCCGCTGGCTAACGAAATAAGTGAAAAGTTTAATTTAACAAATGAGATGAACAAACTTTTTCGCACATTGTCAGGCGGCACAAAACAAAAAGTTAGCGCATTAATTGCCTTTATGTATTCACCCAAAATTTTAATCCTTGATGAGCCAACTGCCGGTCTCGATCCTGTTTCGGCAGGGACATTGAAAAATTTAGTAAGAGAGGAAAAGGAGAGAGGAAGAACGATAATTTTAACATCACACATAATGAGTGAAATTGAAGAACTGTCGGACGAAATTGTATTTCTTCTCGAAGGTAAAATTCATTTTGAGGGAGATATCGAATCGCTGCTAAGTAACAATAACAATGAAAAACTTGAGCGCATCATTGCTAAAATGATGATGGTAGAGGCAGTATGAATGTGACATTAAAAATTATTAAATACGAGTTCAGTAATATTCTAAGAAGCAAATGGTTAATAATTTATACGCTTTTTTTCCTTGCGGTAAGTTATTCGTTATTCACATTTGGCGGAGACAGCGGCAAAGCTTTAGTAAGTTTGATGAATGTAATTGTGATAATTATTCCTCTGATAAGTATAATTTTCGGAACAATGTACCTGTACAATTCAAGGGAATTTGTCGAGACAATTTTATGCCAGCCTATAAGCAGAAAAGCCCTTTTTATAGGAGTGTACCTTGGTACTGTTATTCCATTGTCGCTTAGCTTTGCCGCCGGAGTATTAATTCCATTTTTCCTCTCGGGCAATTACGATGAAATAAATACCTTTCTTTTGTTGATGGTTACCGGAATATTTTTAACAATAATTTTTACAGCAGCAGCATTTGTCATCGGATTAAAAAATGATGACAAAGTAAAAGGGCTTGGTTTTGCAATATTCGTTTGGCTTCTGCTGGCGATTGTTTATGATGGTATAGTGTTGTTTGTAATTTACATTTTCCAGGATTATCCGGTGGAAAATGCGGTGCTTGCATTGAGTATTTTAAATCCTGTTGATTTAGGAAGAATATTATTCTTGCTGAATTTCGATATTTCTGCTTTGATGGGATATACCGGGGCGTTGTTTCAAAAATTTTTTTCGGGGAATGCCGGTATTCTTGTTTCTTCAGCTTCACTTTGTATATGGTCTGCTCTGCTCATCTTATGGGGACTAAAAAGTTTTGATGGAAAAGATTTTTAGCAGCCTTTAGTATCCACCTATACTTCATTGCAGTGACAAATTAATAGAATAGATGGTGGGTGAAACGTTTAAAGGGCAGCTCTAAAAACAAAGTGTCATTGCGAATGAGTCCTCGAATGAAGCAATCTGATGCATTTGTTGAGATTGCTTCTCCGTTGGCTAACGGATCGCAATAACTTTTCTCTTGTGTCATTGTCCGTTAGTCAACGGATTAGTTAATCCGTTAGTTAATGGACAATCTTTTGTTTTTAATTCAAAATTGAGATTGTTTCATCCGGCAGCCGCCAATCTGCGTAAGGTGAATTGTTAGTAGAAACTTTTAGACTAAACTCATTGCTTATTTTTTACGAGTACATTGACTATCAATCGTAACTTGTTTATTTTTAATCAGACAAACATATCTGATTAATTAAATGACTGTAATATTTTCAAAAAAATGTGAGTACGGACTGCAGGCTGTTCTTTATCTTTCAACCAAAGAAGAGGACACTGTAATTTCAGCAGAAGAAATTGCGAAGAAACTAAGTATTCCGAAAGAATTTGTTTCTAAAATTCTTCAAAGTCTTACGGAGTATGGCATCGTTTATTCCCGTAAAGGTAAATCCGGCGGATTTGCTCTGGCAAAAAATCCTAATAAAATAAAATTGATTGACATCGTTGCCGCAATAGACGGGCTTGGTGTTTTTAACGGCTGTGTGCTCGGTTTTCCAAATTGCTCTCCCGACTATCCCTGCCCCGTGCATGATAAATGGGGGACGCTTAGAACTATGGCTTACGATATGTTAACCGGACAGACTTTGGATCAATTTAAAAATAGGACTATCAATAAAATTAATAATCCATAATTTTTTTTAATACTACCAGACGAAAACATCCGGTACGATGATAAAACAAAAAGAAAAGATAATAAGAAATTTAGAGAAGCCGATACAGAAGCATCGTTTTATTATTCAAACATTATTCGCTTTGCTTTGTATTTGGATTGGAGTAGAGTTTTATTTTTTTATAACATATTTACAATCCGGCGGCGCTTCAACCTACTTCAGCCGCCCTCCCGGCGTTGATGGATTTCTTCCAATAAGTTCGATGATGAGTTTTTATGTTTTCATCTCGTCCGGGCAGATACACCATGCACATCCCGCAGGTATGTTCATCTTTCTTTCAATTGTTTTGATGTCGTTCATATTTGGAAAATCTTTTTGCAGTTGGCTTTGTCCTGTCGGCTTTTTAAGCGAACTTATAGGCGACTTCGGCAAAAAAATATTTAAGAAAAATTTGAAACTACCGAAATTTTTAGACTATCCTCTCAGAAGTTTAAAGTATTTACTGCTTGGCTTTTTACTTTTTTCAGTTTTCTTTCTGATGACAGACATTGCAGTGCAGGCATTTCTCGACAGCCCCTACAACTTAGTCAGTGATGTAAAGATGTATTACTTCTTTGCAGACTTATCACAAACAGCGCTGATAATTATATCTGTATTATTCTTTCTCTCAATTTTTATTCGCGGATTTTGGTGTCGTTACTTATGCCCTTACGGAGCTTTACTTGGCGCACTGAATTTTTTAAGCCCTATTAAAATTGAACGTAATTCTGGAAGCTGTATTGATTGCTCCTTATGTACAAAAGCCTGTCCATCATACATCAAAGTTGAAAAAGTGAAAACGGTCTGGTCTGATGAATGCACCTCCTGCCTTAGTTGTGTTGATGCTTGTCCCGTAGCTGATACACTTCAGTTAAATTTACTGATTCCGAAGAAGAAAAAAATTAGTAAAAAATACGCTGCTATAAGTGTTGTTTCTATTTTTCTAGTGACTACCGGTTTTGCAATGGTAACCGGCAATTGGGATAATAAAATTACAAAAGAAAAGTACATTGAACTTCACCAACAGCTTAATTCTCTGGGGCATCCAACCGGTACGGAAGCTATTAAAAAGTTTAATGAACAAACCGCTGAAAATAAGAGGATGTACAAGCGGTTTATTGAAGAAGAAAAGAAAAAAAACAAAAATTAATTACTCACTCACCTTACGCGAGAAACAGTTAATCGGATGTAAATCGAAGCGAAGCTTCGATAAATTAAATAAATTTTATCCGTTAGCTAACGGACTTCGTAGTACAATTTTTGCGTAAGGTGAGTTACTCAGTAAAGGAGATAACGATGGACAAAACTACCGGAAGAACCGATGATAAAAGCCTATTCGAAAATATGACGGTAAAAGAAATTGTTACGAATAATTTCCGGACGGCTGCCGTATTTGAAAAGCATGGGTTGGATTTTTGTTGCAGAGGAAACAAATTGCTCATAACAGCATGTGAAGAAAAAGGAATCAACGCTGATAAGATTATTGAAGAGTTGAAGACTCTTACTACACAAAAAATCAGGAATGAGAGTTATGATGAATGGACGCTTGATTTATTAATTGATTACATAATTCAAAATCATCATAGTTATGTTAAAGAGATGATGCCGATAATTTCGGTGCACACACAAAAAATTGCCTCTGTGCACGGCACAAATCACGCCGAAGTAATTGAAAGAGAAAAAAAATTTGCAGGCGTTTCTCAAGAATTCAGACAGCATCTTTTTAAAGAAGAAGATATTTTGTTCCCTTATATTAAACAGCTTGTTCAAGTGAATAGCCGCCATGCTAAAGCCGAAGCGCCATTTTTTGGAACGGTTAAGAATCCTATTAAATCTATGATGGCTGAACATGAAAATGCCGGTGACGAGTTCTATGAAATTCGTAATTTGAGCAGCAGCTATACTCCTCCGGAAGATGCTTGCAACACATTTATAGCAGCTTATCAAGAGCTAAAGGACTTTGAAGAAGATTTACACAAACATGTTCATCTTGAAAACAACATCCTTTTTCCAAAGGCTATTGAATTAGAAAAAAGGTTGTTAAGCTGATTTCTTGAATTCTTCAAAACTTTTCCAATTATTTACTGTTAGTTCTAAAATACTAGATAGTAATGCACCCCGCATTAACGTAGGTTGAACCTCTGTCCATTAGTTAACGGAAAAAATTTATTTAATTTATAAATTCCGAAAGCTATCGGACTCTATTTACATCCGGTTAACTGTTTCTTGCGTAATGTGAGTTATTCAAATAAATATTCGTCTTTAAATTCAATTTATTCGAAAATTCTGTCTGTTAGCTAACGGACTCTTTTTTAATTCCGAAGGGAATTGATGTTTATTGCAATATTGAAACGCAGAATTGTGCGACCCCGAAGGGATCGTATGTTCTATTTGATTGTTCTTGCTATAAACATATGAATCCTTCGGATTCGTTATTCTATTTATTCACTCACCTTACGCAGAACTGTCATTCTGAATCCGTTGGTCCGTTAGCTAACGGATTTATAATTTGCACTATTTGTCCCTTAGCTAACGAGTCCCGCAAAGACGTGATGGCAAAAAAAATAATTTGCGTAATATGAATTAGTAAAGTATAACTTACGAAAAGCTGCATGCTGACCTGACTTTAATGATTTATTCAATCAACTTTTTCATGATCAGAGCTTGAGATAAAATATTGCTGTTAAATCCAAATTAAATTTTAAGCGTTTCTTTCTCAAAATTTCTTTTTATCTTTATGCAGTTCTAATTTCAATCATAATCTTTTGTCAGTATGAAAAAATTAACAATGTTCTTAATATTTGTTGTGGTTTCAATCGCTGCCGGGCAGGATAGCATTATTACTAATACTACTTATGTTGATACTCCGCAGTATTTAAAGAATCCACTTTACCATCAAGCGGTCGGACTGTATGAGATTTCTAAAATAATGCAGGCAGACATTGTCATGCTTGGAAATTCCAATATTTATGGAGCAGATTGGGGCGAGCTTCTTGGGCGAACAAACGTTGCAAACAGAGGAGTTACAAGCGATGTAATTGAGGGCTACATTTCAAGATTAAATTACGTTGTTACACTTAATCCGAAAGTCGTTTTTATCAGCGGAGGACTGAATGATGTATATAACTGGATCCCGGTTGAAACAATAATGAATGATTATATCTTCCTAATTGAACAATTCAGAAAAAGAGGAATAATTGTAGTTGTGCAATCTACATTTAATGTCACTAGTACATGGCATTCTGCCGATACGCGAAATCCCGAAATAGATAAATTAAATAAACTGCTTAAAGACTATTGTAAAAAGGAAGCAATAGAATTTTTGGATTTAATTCCTTTCATGTCGCGCAAGGGAGCTTTCAGAGAGGAATATACAAACTCGTGGGGGCACATAAATCCTAAAGGTTACAAAATCTGGGCTGATCAGTTAGATAGAGTTTTGAAAAAGTTGGGACTATGATGTATAAAACATATTAACAGCAATTAAGTTTGCAGAAGAGAATCAAAATTTATTTTATAACTCACCTTACGCAGAAGTCTGAAATTGTATTGTAAATCGAAGCGAAGCTTCGATAATCCGTTAGCTAACGGATGTTTTTTACGAAGCTACCGCTTCGTACTACAATTTTTGCGTAAGGTGACTTATAATTAACCATTGAGGATAACATGAAAAAAATACTTCTTTCATTGATGATTTTGACATCATCAATTTTTGTTCTTGCACAAGAAAACCAGGATGCTATGAAGGCATGGATGGAGTATATGACCCCCGGCGATATGCACAAAATGATGGCTGAAAGCGAAGGGGAATGGACAACTAAAATTTCATTCTGGCAGGCACCCGGCACCGAGGCAATGGTCTCTGAAGGTACAGTTGTTAACGAAATGATGTTTGGCGGCAGGTATCTTAAGGCAACTCATAAATTTGCTTCTATGGGAATGCCTATGGAGGGCGTTAGTTTGCAGGCTTACGATAACGGGAAAAAAGAATTTATAAACATCTGGTTTGATAATATGGGAACCGGTTTTATGATAGCCACCGGTAAGTATGACGATGCAACTAAATCAATCCAATTTTCCGGTAAAACATATGACCCACTAACAAAGAGCGATATGGAGATAAGGGAAAATTATAAAATCATAGACGCCGATAACCATCTTATGGAAATGTTTATGGTGATGGGCGGACAGGAATTTAAGCAAATGGAAATTGAATTTAAGAGAAAATAAATTTCTAAATTAAATTATCCAATTCATTTATTTTACCGCCGACTTACCTAAAGTTTGGCGGCTTTCTTTTTTTACTATAGATATAATTAATTATACTAATTTCCTTTTGACGCATTTTAAGATATCAAATGTATTAAAACGGCTTTATCCTAATTTCTTTAAAATCATTGTTCAGGAAACTCCGTTACCAAAAATATCTTGCAGACAAGAAATGAACCGGCTGTTCCGTGATTTGGGCCCCTATGTAAATCTTATTTAATGTTAACAAATTTTATTAAATTTGTCAGCATTCAAGTTACAAGTTATATTGAAAAGGATTTTGAGCCGATGTTTACAGATTTCGAAATTATGTTTAACAAAGATAGAAGATAATTTTATATGTCTTCAATAATTGTTTTGCTACTGATTTTAATAATCGGCTTCATCAGTACAAACCTAATCTTTCACCGATTACATACTAACATTTATGCCCCATCAGGTATTGAGTATATATTTCTTGGGATTATAATCGGTCCGGCTTTTTCTGATTTTATCAACAAATCATTTAATACACAAATTCCTCATCTAATAAATTCTGAAATGCTTAATCAGCTTTCTCCCGGTATTTCGGCGGCTATTGGAATAATTGGTTTTATTTACGGACTTCGCTTCAAGTTCAGTTCAATTCAAAAAGCAATTCCAGAACATATCCGCTTAGCCTTCTTTGAACTGATAACTGGTTTTGTATTGCTTGGCGGGGCAGCATTTGGAATATTTTATTATTTCTTCTTTGATGGAACAAATATTTTTGAAATAATTGCAGCATCTTATGCAGCAGGGATAATGGGTTCTTTAAGTTCAAATTATGTAATTGATAGCTTAATTAAAAAGTATAATATCACAGGTTCTTTCGCTAAATCAATACACCAAGCGTCATTGCTCAATTTAAATATCAGCATTTTGTTATACGGACTGTTGTTCGGAATAATTCACATCGGAGCGGAGAAAGGAATATTTATTACCCCCACGGAGTGGGTAGTAATCAGTGTTATGCTCGCTTTAACAATTGGATTTTTATTCTTTATTTTCGTTGGAAGGGAAGAGGACGAAAACAAATTATTTGTTGCCGTACTCGGGATAACAATATTTACAAGCGGCGCAGCCTATTATATAAATTTTTCGCCATTATGTATGAATTTGATTCTCGGTATAATATTAGGCAATTTTTCAAAAGTTACATCCAAAATTGAAAATGCGCTCGGTCGCCTTCTTCATCCTTTATCTATGCTTGTAGTTGTTATGACCGGATATTTCTGGATGCCTGCGTCCTTTGGCGTTTCTGCTGCAGCTATAATTATATTCATTATTTTAAGGTATTTCAGCAAATATGCTGGAGGCTACATTGCATATAAATCGGCTTATAATAAATCAATGTTTGACCAAAACATTGGCAAAGGTCTGCTGCCGATTGATATAATTGTTTGTGCAATGGTAGTAGATTATATATTAGTATATCAAAACCAATTTACTCCTATTGTTGTAACTGCAGTTTTAACTGCCGCCATATTTTTTAACCTGTTCAGTTACAGTTCAACTAAAAACTATCTTATTGATTCCGGCGAAATTACAGGGGAGAATTTATGATACCTGTTATCCGCCGGCTTATAATTATTTCGCTTTTGTTTGGAATATTTCTGTTCATCCAATTTGTGCAGGTTGAAGCAATATCGGGAATAAATCCGAAAACATTAATAGCACTCGGTTTTGCGATACTTGCTTCGTTTACATTCGGCGAAATTCTTTCAATTATAAAACTTCCCAGGGTAATTGGGTATTTATTTATCGGAATGATATTCGGTCCATACTCGGATGTTTTTTTTCATACTGATCTGTTACGTGTTTTTAATTTAACTACTCTTAATAATCTGAGTCTCGTTAACGGAGTTACACTTAGTGTTATTGCTATAACGGCAGGCATGGAACTTCGGATTTCCGAAATAAAAAAATCGGCAAAATCAATTTCTTTAATTATTCTACTTAAAGTAATTGTGATGTTTATTTTGATCACAGGGATTGTTTTTTTTGTTAGTTCATATATTCCTTTTTTAAGCGGGGCAAGCTGGCAGGTTATACTTGCTGTAAGTTTAATTATGTCTGTTGTCTCAATGGGTACTTCAATTGAACTTACTCTTGTTGTTGCCGACGAAGCTAAAGCAAAAGGCAAATTTATAGATTTAATATTGAGTACGGCTATTGTTAAAGATGTTGTGGTAATTATTCTTCTTGCAGTGGCACTTACAATTTCAACTTCATTAACAACGCCCTCTGCCGGTTTTGATTTTTATCTTATGTTAGATCTTGGAAAAGAATTGATATTCTCTGTTATCTTCGGAGCCGCCTGGGGCGGACTGATCATTCTTTATTTGAAGTATGTTAACAGGGAACTTTTAATTTTTATTATTGCGATAGTTGTCTTCGGAACCGAGATAACAACTCAGCTGCATCTCGAAACATTGGTGGCTTTTGTTACAACCGGTTTTGTCGTAAGGAATTATTCAAAATTCGGCGAGGGTCTTCATCATCCTATTCAAAAACTTGCTTTGCCGATATTTATAATATTTTTTACCGTAGCCGGGGCGTCGATAAATTTCTTAGCCGTTAGCAATGCAATATTACTTGGCGGAATAATATTTGTTTTTAGGGCATTTGGCTTGTGGGTATCGGTTAGCACTGCTTCCAAAATAAGCAAAGAAAAAATTGATTTTACAAATTACGGCTGGCTTGGATTTTTGTCGATTGGAGGATTGATTTTAGGGCTCGGTATCGTAATAGCTAATCGTCTGCCCGGTTTGGGTGATGAGATAAAAAATGTTATCACCGCACTTGTTGCGCTAAATATTTTTCTGGGTCCGGTTCTTCTTAAAATCGGCTTAATAAAATCGGCTGCATTTAATACTAAGAAGGAAGAAGTAGAAGAGAAACCTGAAGAGATAATCCAAAAGCCGGAACAGAAAAAAAAAGAAAAATCATATTTCAACGAACCTCAATTTAACGACGAAAGTTTAAATAAATCACTCTATAATATTATATTCAAAATAAATAATGTACTGAGCGATTTCGAGCGTCGTTTTATTTATTTCCGTGGTGAGCAGTCGGTTGAGCTTATTGTTAGCATTACCGAGCGATATACTGAAGAGTATGGTCGCATTCGTAAGACAATATTAAAACCCGGAATTTCCACACATGAAATCAAAATCAAACTATTAGAAGCAAAAAAAAGGTTTGCGGAAGGGTTTATAGAACTTTGCGAACAACGCAAAAAAATTGAAAAGAATATACTTGAGCTTGAACCGCTCATTGGTGAAATATTTTATTCGCTTGTGGATTTAACGGACGGGTTGAAGAGTGAACACTTGATAGAAATGGAGCCTGAGTGGTTTGTACTTAACGGAAATGAAAACTGGAGGGGGAAAGTCTGGAAGTTTAAACAGCGTATAAAAGTTAAAATCTGGAGAATGTTTGATAAAAACTATGTTCCCAAAAGAAAAATAAATTATCGCAATCTTGCCAAATATTTTCTTGCCGGTGAATCTGCCATTGAAATTTTGGAGACTGTAAACCTTGTTGGCAGCGAAAGACTAACAACATTAAGAAAAACCAAGAGCATTTTTGAGGACATTGTTAAATATCTGGATGAGATTGAGCAAATTATAATTAACGATAAAGACAATCCTGCTGTTATAAACATCATTATAGACCGCTTTGCCGAAGTGCATCAGCAGATTGTTAATGAGATAAATATCTATTCAAGCGAAATTAATACTACTACGGATGAAATAACGGGCAGATTATATTTTGCTTTAGCTACTCCATTTAATCGTTTAATTAATGTTTTGAAAATTGACGGAACATATAAGTATGATGCGCGAAAGTTTCGTTATTCAAAAATATTCGGTAAAAGTGAAACTATAAAAGACAGGGCTTTAGTAAGCATCGGCTGCTGGGCAAATTATTATGAAGGTTTTCTAGGTCTTTTTGAAAAAGAAATTTATATAAGTAAATTAAATTCGGAACTAAACGAAGCAGTAAATATCTCACTCGTTGATATTTCTACCGAGATAAACAATAACCTCCGGAGTGTTAGCACACAGTTAAAAGAAAGCATCAAAAAATTTGAAACAACTATAAACGAAAAGAAAGATGAAACCTTAGCAGATACCGTACAATTTGTAAAGCATGGACAACGGGAATATTTTTTAAACCTTCTCGAGGGACATATTCATAAACTCGAAGCTATACACACGAGTAGAAAATTAAATTCATTAATTGAAAATTTAATTGAAAAGTTCTCGAGTATTTCGGAAAATCTCCCGGAGGATATTCCTTTGCTTGAAGAGAAAGATCTTCAATTAACCGGCAGACTTCCAAAGCCGAGTCATCTGAAATATGTAAAAATCCGTTCTTTGTCTAAAACATTCCTTGTTAAAAAACTGCCTCGCAGCATAGGCGAATTGAATGAACTGCTCGTAAATCATCTTAATTTTACAATAATTGAGCTTAAAAATTTTATTACGATAGTTAATTTTCACTTTAATACCGCACTGAAAGAATTGGAAAACAATTCGGTTAATGGTAAATCTATAGCCACAGATTTATTTAACAGTCTTAATGAAAAACTGAATGACCGCGTCAGCCAATTGAACGGGCAGATAGATAGATTAGAACAAAATATAGACAACAAAATAATTCAAAAAGTAAATGAGGTAATCAGCGAGATCAATAATCTTGTTATAAACAGTTCTATGTTAAGCGTCGATTTTTTTATGAAGAAAGAAAAAGGTAAGAAGCGCTTAATGATCAAGTCGAGCAGCCTGTTCGACCGCATTGCTTACGAGATTAAAAAGTATAGTGTTATTATTCGCCGAAATTATCGAAGCTATTTTAAGCCGACGGTAGATGATTTACTTGAATCCATGAACTTGATTTCACCGGAGGAAGCAACTTCGAGAAGTGAATCTGTTCTGTTCAGTGAAGAGAAATTAAAAAAACTTCCTTTCATTTATCGAAAACTATTTGACGGAAGCCCGTTAGAAGCTTCCGAATTTTTCTTCGGTAAAAATGAGTTTCTTAAGGAAATTGAATTTGCAAAAAAAGAGTTTAAAGCGAACAGGGCAAGTTCAACGGTAATCGTTGGTGAACCCGGCAGCGGTAAAAGAAGTTTGTTAAATGCTATACGAAACTATGCCTTGCAGAATGAGGAGTATATTTATCATCAATTCCAAAACACATTAACTGAGAAAGATGAATTACTCTCGATTTTTTCAGAGCTGTTTGGTTTTCAACGCCGGCTTTCGCTTGACGAAATTATTTTATTTCTAAATGATAAATCAAAAAAGAAAGTAATCATCACAGAAAACATTAATAAGCTCTTCGTGCGTACGGTGGATGGGTACGAAGCGCTTGAAAGTTTTATTTATTTGCTTTCAATGACATACAAAAATGTTTTTTGGATTTGTACACTTGGTAAAAATTGCTGGAACTTTTTAGAACCGAATTTTGACCTCACATCGATATTTAGCCACCAAATAGACCCGGCTAAATACCATAAAGAAGATTTAAGGAAAATTGTTTTAAGCCGTCATCAGGCTACCGGTTACAATCTTGAATATTTACCAGACAATTTAAAACAGTTCAGAATAAAACTTCGTAAACAGAAATCGTTTGACAATGATCAGGCTAAGTTATCGTATAAATATTTTAAGAAGTTGGATGAATATTCTGAAGGGAACATTATATCCGCCATGTATTATTGGCTGCAGTCAATTCATTCGGTTAAGGAAAACACGATAGTTATTAGACCTCCTAAAAAGTTGAATCTAAAATTTTTATCAATGCTCGATAATATTTATTATCTCACGGTTGCGAACATAATTATTCACGGATGGCTAACGGACGAAGAGCATTCGCGTATATTCAATATGCCTATGGAAAGAAGCCGGGATATTTTAAACTCTCTTGTTTCGTACAATTTAATTTACCTGGACCAACTCGAACTGTATTCCAATAAATACTTCCTAAATAAGTTTATTTATAAAGTTATTGAAAAAGAATTGAAGCAAAGGAATATTTTCTCATGAAGAGGAAGAAGATACTTCTGATATGGATGCTTGTTTCGGTTCTAATACCTGCACAAATAAACGATAAGTTGGTGAAGGTTCCGTTAAAAATATTTAGTGACACACTATATCTTAGCGATACTATTTACATAACCCGCATAGAAACAACTTTTGTTTCTCCACCTGACTCGCTCATTCCGGTTAAGCATGACACATTGAAATTTTATGACACTTTATATTTGAAAGATCTCAGCCCGGTTGAGGATAAACCAACGGAAGAATTCAAATCGATAAAGTTTCTTAAAGAGATTAATCTATTTACACTTTTTGAAATTATTCTACTTCTGTTTGGCGGCACTCTTTTAAGCAAGTTGATTGATAAACTCAGATCCTTCGTTCATACACGCGATCGGATGCGAACTCTGCCGATTGTACTTGCTGGGATAAAAGTATTTTTATGGATTGTAATTCTATATATAGTTCTTTCTCTGTTTATCACAAGAACCGATGAACTTATAGCCGCTCTATTTTTAATAGGATTGATTCTTCTCGGAGTTTCGGCATTGCCGTTTATGAGGAATCTCGTGGGTGGATTTTATATCTCGCTGAGTAAACCTTTTGAGAAGGGAGATTATATCTCGGTAAATAATTATCGGGGCGAAATTACAGAAATTGGATGGCGTTCGACAATTATATTAACGGAGGAAAAAAGTTTTGTAAATATTCCAAACTCGTTATTTCTTTCCCAGTCAATTGAAAATGTTAACGTCGGTCAAAAAGAACAACTTGTTTCTTTGTCCTTCGAATTTCCGATTGACTATGACGACAAAGTTATTATAAAAATCCTTCGTGAGTCGGCAATATCTTCTCCCTATCTATTCGGAAAGAAAGAACCTTCCGTTTTACTTGATAACACTGACTATATCAAACGTATTAATAGAT
>Ga0210044_10004204_pt1 | contig 20155 bp, 12 predicted proteins | sample CryGey13umfilter_2_FD_183959 | JGI IMG/M metagenome (GOLD analysis project Ga0210044, IMG submission 183959) | Groundwater microbial communities from aquifer in Utah, USA - Crystal Geyser 4/9/14 3 um filter (SPAdes) (version 2) | ecosystem: Environmental > Aquatic > Deep subsurface >... | reverse complement strand
CAGGCGGAATGATCCCCTCTCTTTCTACCCCGACCTCCACAATCCCTTGCGGCCCGGCAGTTGGCAGGAGAAGCGGCGGCCGCGCCGAAGATAACCTCGAGTGCAGTTGACCCCTGGAGTCTCGTAATGCAGACACACCCATCCTCCCGGCACGCGGTTGCGGCGCTCGTGCTTCTGTCCGTGCTCGGGAAGGCCGCAATGGCCGACCGTTTCATCATCGGCGCCCACACCTTCGACCGGGGCAACGTGAACGTCAGCCTGCCGGGCCAGCAGTACGCCGGCAAGTTCCCCTGCGTCTGGAACGGCGGCAAAGTCCCTGACCGGGCGGAGTACGACATCGAGTTCCCGGTCAGCGCCGAGTACACCCTTGTCGCGCTCTACACCGCCAACGACTCGCGGCCCGTGGACCTTTACTTGGACGACAAACCGGTCGCCACCGGCTTTGCCGGCACCACCGGGGACTGGAACACCGACAGCGCCCAATGGGAGAAGCAGTGCACGCTGCAAATTGCCAAGGGCAAGCACACGCTCGCGTTGCAGCGGCCGGAATGCTTCCCGCATATCTGCGCGTTCGCGCTGGAGTCGTCGGTGTCGTTCCCCGAGGGCTGGAAGCCGCCGGCCCGCAAGGGACCCGACTTCGACTGGCGTGCCAAGACCGCCCAGTTCACCCTCAGCGCCCCCGACTTCGACCGGGGCAATGTCCAAACCAGCCTTCCCGGCGACGGCTATGCGCGCCAGTACCCCTGCATCTGGAATGCGGGAGAGTACCCCAACCGCGCCGAGTATGAACTGGAGTTCCCGGTGACGGCAGACTACACCGTCTCCGCGCTCTACACGGCCGACGCCTCACGACCGGTGGACCTGCTGCTGGACGGCAAGAAGATCCACACCGGTCTCGCCAGCGTCACCGGCAGTTGGCAGACGGACAGCGCGAAGTGGGAGACGCAGTGCACGGTGCCCCTCACGCAGGGCAAGCACACCCTCGCGCTTCAGTGCCAGGACTGTATGCCGCACATCTGCGCGGTGCGCCTCGAGTCCTCAGTGCCCTTCCCTGGAGGGTGGTACCTCAAGCGGCCCGGGCTCGAAGAGCGACGGAAGCGCGAAGAGAAACAGGCGCGACTCAAGGCCGGACTTGCCGCCCTCGAACTGATCAACGGACCCGCGATGCGCCGCGCCGTCGCGGACCTGACCGGGTCTCTGCCGGTCGGCGACCCCGTCCGGAAACAGGCGGCAACGCGACTGACATGGCTGGAGCAGCGAAAGGCCGAAGTGCGGCAGACGCTTGAGCAGGGCGACGAGGGCGGCCTGGAGGGAGTGCTCGAACTCCAGGCCGAGCAGCGCCGGTTGCTCCTCGCCAACCCGGTGATCGACTTCGACCGACTGCTGCTAATCAAGCGCGGCGTGCGGTCCCCGTCGCTGGGTCTGCCCCAGAACTGGCAGAGCAACTGTGTCCTGCCGCGCAGCGGGTTCGATGATGAGATCGCGATGCTTTCGCTGGACCGGTTGGAGGCGGACCCCGTCCGGCTCTACCGCCCCCCGACTCCGGTGTTCGTCGGCGACGTGGACCTGAACTTCGACGCAGACAAGCTGCTGTTCTCGTCGATTGGCACCCACCACTGCTGGCAGGTCTTCGAGATCGGGATCGACGGCGCAGGTTTGCGGCAGGTCACGCCCGGGCTCTACGACGACGTGGACGACTACGACGCCTGCTACCTGCCCGACGGGCGAATCCTGTTCGGCTCGACGCGGGCCTTCGTCAGTGTGCCGTGCGTCAACGGCAGCACTCGCGTCTCCAACCTGTTCCTCATGGACCCTAACGGCGCCAACGTGCGCCAGCTCTGCTTCGACCAGGAGCACAACTGGTGCCCGACTGTGCTCAACGACGGGCGGGTGCTCTATGCCCGTTGGGAGTACACCGACACGCCACACACGCACAATCGCCTGTTGTTTCAGATGAACCCGGACGGCACTGAGCAGAAGGAGTACTACGGCGCGAGCTCGTATTGGCCCAACTCGCTGTTCTACGCCCGGCCGATTCCGGGGCACCCCACCGAGGTCGTCACCGTTATCAGCGGCCACCATGGCGTGCCCCGGATGGGCGAACTGGTGATCCTCGATCCGGCGAAGGGCCGGCACGAAGCGGACGGCGTCGTGCAGCGCATTCCCGGCTATGGCAAGCGGGTGGAGCCGCTCATCGAAGACCAACTCGTCGACAACTCCTGGCCCAAGTTTCTGCACCCGTGGCCGCTCAGCGACAAGTACTTCCTCACCGCGTGCCAGCCCTCGCCAACCTCGCTGTGGGGCCTCTACCTGGTCGACGTGTTCGACAACATAGTGCTTCTCAAGGAGTTGCCGGGATACGCGCTGTTCGAGCCGGTGCCGATCCGCAAGCGAGCGCGACCGCCTGCTATCCGCGACCGGGTCAACCTCAAGCGCAACGACTGCCTTGTCCAGATGACCGATATCTACGCCGGGCCCGGTCTGGCCGGCATCCCCCGCGGAACGGTGAAGAAGCTGCGCTTGTTCACATACGACTACGACTACCCCGGCATGGGCGGGCCGCAGGGAGTTGTTGGCATGGAGGGCCCGTGGGACGTGCGGCGGATCTTGGGCACGGTACCCGTGGAAGCCGATGGGTCCGCAGTATTCCGCGCGCCGGCCAATACGCCAATCGCGCTCCAGCCGCTCGACCAGGACGGAGCGGCCCTCCAACTCATGCGCAGTTGGTTCACCGGAATGCCGGGCGAGGTGCTCTCGTGCATCGGCTGTCACGAGCAGCAGGACGACGCCGCACCGAATGCGCTCGTAGCCGCATCAACGCGCCAGCCACGCGAGATCGACCCCTGGCGAGGCCCGGCCCGAGGATACAGCTTCCCGGCCGAAGTTCAGCCGGTTATCGACAAGTACTGCCTTGCCTGCCACAACGGCCAGCCGCTGCCGAACGACGCAACGCTTCTCGACTTGCGCGGCACCGAGTTCATCCACGACTACGACAGCCGCTATCACTTCGGCGGGCAAGATGCCGGCAAGTTCTCCGTGGGCTATGCCAATCTCCAGCGCTTCGTCCGTCGGCCGGGTCTGGAGAGCGACCTCCACGTGCTCACACCGATGGACTTCCATGTGAGCACCACGCAACTCTATCAGATGCTCCGGAAAGGCCACCATGGCGTCGCCCTCGACGAAGAGGCGTGGGATCGCCTGATTACCTGGATCGACCTCAACGCGCCCTACCACGGCTCGTGGGTGACAATCGCCGGCGAGGAGCACGAGGCACCGATGGCCCAGCGACGGCGCGAGATGCTGAAGCTCTACGGCGGCGGCGCCCAGGAGTGGGCCGACTCGCCGCTACGGAAGGTTGCGCTGAAGGAGCCGGAAGCAGGACCCAGGCGACCCGTAAGTCTCATAGCTCCCACGCCAGCCACAGCGCTCGCCCCTCCCCCCGTGGTGGCGCACACCCCCCAAGAGGTCCGCACCCTCAACCTTGGCGGCGGCATCACGCTTTCGCTGGCGTTCGTCCCGGCTGGGGAGTTCGTCATGGGCAGCGCCGGGGGCTTTCCCGACGAGGCGCCACAGGCGCGTGTGTCGGTAGGCGGGTTCTGGATGGGGCAGTTGGAGCTCACCAACGAGCAGTACGCGCAGTTCGATCCCCGGCACGACAGCCGGGTGGAGGTTCGCCACGCAATGCAGTTCGGCGTGCAGGGCTGGCCGCTGAATCGACCGAAACAGCCTGTCGTCCGCGTCTCGTGGAAGCGGGCGCTCGCCTTCTGCAAGTGGCTCAGCGACCGGACCGGTCAGCGCTTCACGCTGCCCACCGAAGCCGAGTGGGAGTACGCCTGCCGGGCCGGCGCCGCGACGCCCTTTGCCTTCGGCGAAGTAGACGGAGACTTCTCCAAGTTCGCCAACCTGGCCGACATGAAGCTGCGCGACGCCGTCAGCCATCCCTACATGAAGGAGAATGTGCCGCTGGCGAACCCGAGCAAGTACGACGACTGGATCCCGCGCGACAACCGCTTCAACGACGGCGAGTTGGTGTCGGCCGATGTCGGCAACTACCAGCCCAACGCCTGGGGTCTGTACGACATGCACGGGAACGTGTGGGAGTGGACGCTCTCTGCAGCCAAGCCCTATCCCTACCGCGCTGACGACGGCCGCAACGAACCCAACTCCGCCGAAGGGCGAATCGCCCGCGGTGGCTCTTGGCGCGACCGACCCTCCCACGCCACCGCCTCCGTCCGGCTGGCATACCGTCCCTATCAGTGCGTGTATAACGTGGGCTTCCGGGTGGTGTGCGCCGCAGAGTAAGCGCTCCCTCCCTCGACGACCTCCGGGGGAGACGGCACCGATGACCGCGAAGAGACACCAAGCGACATGCGACTTCGCTTCCTTTTGTTAGACGCGCACAACTTCCTTACCAAGCTGGAGGTCACCATGCAGAACAGTCCCTGTGGCTGCCTTCGCGGCGTAACGCGACTCGTTCGGTTACTACTGCTCCTTACGTCGTGGGCGATCGTGCAGGCCGCGCCGTCGAAGAGCTTGATGGTGCCCATGCGGGATGGCGTCAAGCTCTCGACCGACGTCTACCTGCCCACCGGTGAGGGCCCCTGGGCGGTCGTCTTGGTCCGCAGTCCGTACAACAAGAGCCAACCTGCGGCCGCCGCAATCGCCAAGCCGGTTCTCGAAGCGGGATACGCCTTCGTGGCTCAGGACTGGCGCGGGAGATTCAAGTCGGAAGGCAGCGACTTCCTCGTCTTCTCTCACGACGGCTGGGGCGAACACCAGGACGGGTACGACACCGTCGAGTGGATCGCCCAGCAGCCGTGGTGCAACGGCAAGGTGGCGACCATCGGCGGCAGCGCGCACGGCATCGCCCAGAACCTGATGGCGCCGACGAATCCGCCGCCGCTGGTGTGCCAGTACGTCGAGGTTGCCTTCTCCGACATGTACCGACAGTCAGCGTTCCAGGGGGGCGCGTGGCGGAAGGCGCTGGTGGAAGGCTGGTTGGCCGGCAACGCGTTCGACCCGAACACCATTCGGGCGTTTCACGAGCACCCCGACTACGACGACTTCTGGCGGCAGTTCAGCCCGGAGAGCCGGGCCGCCGAGATCAACGCGCCCTGTCTGCAGGTCGGCGGCTGGTACGACATCTTCGGTCAGGGCACTATTGACCAGTACCTGGCCGTCAACACGCGCGGCGGTCCCAACGCCCGCGGCAAGTGCAAACTGGTCATGGAGCCGTACGGGCACGGAGCGAACGACATACTGAAGTTCCCCAACCCGGGCAGACCGGCTGCCGCCTCGCAGACCCACTGGCTGGATCTCTGGCTGAAGGAAGGTGGGAAGGGCGTCGACGACATCCCCAACGTCCACTACTACATGCTGGGCGATCCCGAAGACCCCGACGCCCCCGGGTGCGAGTGGCGGACAGCCGACGATTGGCCGATCCCGGCGGACGTTCGCCCGTTCTACCTCCGTGAAGACGGTCGCCTCGACTGGGAGCCGCCAAAGGCTGAGCGCCAGTCGCTGTCGTACAAGTACGACCCCAGCAACCCCGTGCCGACCCTCGGCGGCGCCAACCTCATTCTGGCGAAGGGACCGATGGACCAGCGGCAGGTCGAGAGCCGGCCCGAGGTGCTCGTGTTCACCAGCGACGTGCTGAAGGAGCCGCTGGAGGTGACCGGGCGAATCCTGGCCAAGCTCTGGGTTTCCTCGACCGCGGTCGACACCGACTTCACTGCCAAGCTCTGCGACGTGTACCCCGATGGTCGCAGTATGCTGCTTCTCGACGGCATCCTGCGGGCCCGCCATCGCAATACGTGCGAGAAGAGCGAACTGCTGGAGCCGGGCACGGTCTACGATCTGACCCTCGACCTCTGGTCGACCAGCATGGCGTTCAACCGCGGTCACCGCGTTCGCATGTCGGTCTCGTCGAGTAACGCGCCGCGGTTCGAGCCGAACCCAAACACCGGGAAGCCGGCGAACGCCGACGGCGAAGCAGTCGTCGCCACGAACACGGTCTACCTCGACGCCACCCACCCCTCGCACCTCCTGCTGCCGGTCCCGAAGCCGTAAAGCCGTAAGCGGCGGCTACTGCAGCGCTTGTCCCAGCCGCCGCATTTGCTCGACGCTTTCCTCAGGGATGACACCGCCCATGCTGACGGGTAGGTTCAGCGTGACGGCGCCGCCGACCGACTTGCACGCCTTGAGGAACCCCAGCAACTCCTCGTCAGCGTAGTGGTGCGGCTCGCCGCCCTCGAATGTGCTATCCACCGGCACCAGCGCGTGCCACTGGACGCCGTCGATGAAGCGCGCGTCGGGGAGGTAGAGCGGCGAGTTGGCGTCGTGCCCGAGCTGGATCTTCCCACCCACGAGCAGGTGGACTTCGCCCGCGTGGTAGTCCTCCAGCGGCGTCACCGGCTTGACCTTGTTGATGCAGAACGAGCCATCGTTGAAGGCGACGAGGGCGTCGGGATTGCCGGCCTTGGCGGCGGCGATCCACTCGGGCCATTCGTACAGGCTGTTGTGGAAGACGTCCCATTCGTAGCAGCCGTCGAACCACCAGCCGTCGCAGAGCCGGCCAAACTTGAGCGAGTACGCCCGGAGGAACTCCCGGTAGCGCCGCTGGAACTCATGCTGGTCCCGCGGGTTCCACGCGAAGACCTCGTGGATCGCCTGCCGCTGCGCGGCAGTCTCAGCGGGCAGGTAGGCGATGAACCGCTTCCCGAGCGCGTGCAGGCGCACGGCGATCTCAAGGACGAGGTCCCGGTCGGGGGTATGCCCGGGCAGTCGGGCATCCAGCCACTTGTTCGGGCTGTTGTAGTAGCCGGTGTTCTGCCCGAGGGTGAAGATCAGCCAGTCCGCGCCCGTACTGGCGAGCTGCTCGACGAAGCCGTCCACGTCGAACCCGTTGACGATCCCGTTGAGCGCAGGCGCTCGTTCCGCGTGGCTCTCGCCCGGTGGCGAGACGAGGTAGTGCACCATGAGGCCGAAGCTGCCTTCAGCCATCCAGTCGGTTCGGTGTGCGCGTGTAGTCATGGAATCCTCCTGTGCCCCGGCGGGAACCGAGGCAAGTACGAACGGCAGCACAAGACCGGCCACGGCCATCCAGCCCCAAAAGGCCCGGCTGTCAGCAATCGCCTTCACAGGTACGGCCTCCTCGTGGTCGAATCGGCAAGGGCGTCTCAGGAACAGGCAGAAGCATAGCGCCGGGGCGGAGGGTCTGCAAGGCTGCGGGCCGGACGAATTGCGGGGGGACTGAAGGAAGCCCTGCCCCCCGGGAGAAGAACGCCGAGTGCCCCCTGTCCGGCTCGTCCGGCAGGTGAAGCAGTTCAGAGGCTGACGGAACTGCACGGTCCCTGCTACACCTGAACTCGTTCGCCTGCCGGACGAGCCGGACAGGGGCAAAGGCACTCGCGAAGGAGCCACACGCGTGACGCCCAAGAATCGAGTCCTCGCCGCCCTGCAGCATCGCGAAGCCGACCGCGTGCCGACGGGGGAGTTCGCGACGGACTACTCCGTGATCGAGCAGGCGCTGGGCCGGAAGACCTTCTGGCGGGCCAAGCGGCGCTACCATGAAGCGCTGTGGGACGGCCGGCGAGACGAAGTGGTCGAGAGCATGAAGCGGGACACCGTGGACTTCACACTCGCCATGGGGCTGGACATGGTGCCCGTCAACCTGGTGCCGCACCGCGACTTCCCCTTCGCCAAGCCAAAGCAGCTTGGCGAGGACACGTGGGAAGACGAACGCGGGAACCTCCTCAAGTACTCCCACGAGACGGAAGACATCGGGCTCTGGCGCGCCGGTGACAAGCAGCCGCCGACACGCGACTTCCGGCTTCCGCCGGAGCCGGACGAGTCGGAGCTGGAACTGGTGCGGCACGTGGTGGAGCGGCTGGGGGAGACGCACTTTGTCTTCTGTCGCCCGGGCCGGTTCGGTGGGCTGGGCTACATCCGCGGGTGGACGGAAGACCAGTTCATTCGCGTCGCCGAAGACCCAGACGCAGTCGCCGCGGCGCACCTGCGTGCGGCCGAGGGAACCTCGGAGCTGCTGCGTCCCTTCGTGGAAGCAGGCGTGGACGGCGTGGCGCTGGGCGTGGACTACGGGCACAACCATGGCCCGTTCGTGTCGCCGGCCACCTTCGCCAAAGTGTACGCACCAGCGCTCAAGCGCCAATGCGAGTTGGTGCACGAAGCCGGGCTGCCCTGCCTCTTCCATTCGTGCGGCAACAACCGAGTCATCCTCGACCAGATGGTCGCCGCAGGCATCGACGCCTACCAAGCGATCCAGCCACTGGAGAAGATCCACGAGATCAAGGCCCAGTTCGGCGACCGGCTGACCCTCTGGGGCGGCGTCTCCTCAGACACGTTGTGCTCCGGCACGCCCGAGCAGGTCCGCCACCAGACGCTCTTCACCCTCAAGCACTGCGCGCCCGGCGGCGGGCTGCTTCTGGGCAGCAGCCACAGCGTGTTGGTGAAGACGCCGCTGCGCAACTAGACCACCCTCCCGCTCGCAACCCGCGTTATGAAGCTTCCGCAACACGAACTACTTAGCGCGAATGTGCTCGGCGAGGGTCTCCTGACCCCGCCGCTCCCCGGACCGACAGGTCTCCTCGAATCCCGTGGATTCGCAGCCCTTTGAGACCTTCCGGTCAAGCGTTTCGGGGCGGTCGGAGACCTGCCCCGAGCTAAGTACGGTTGTAGTACTGTGCTCGGCGAGGGTCTCCTGACCCCGCCGCTCCCCGGACCGACAGGTCTCCTCGAATCCCGTGGATTCGCAGCCCTTTGAGACCTTCCGGTCAAGCGTTTCGGGGCGGTCGGAGACCTGCCCCGAGCTAAGTACGGTTGTAGTATTAAGAACACACCGAAGTCCCGGTGCGACTTCGGCTTCGTCTGGGAGAATCCCCTCTGTCCTACGTCTGCTGCACGCCTGCCGGGGAAGTTCCGCGAACTTCCACTTCGGTGTGTTCTTAACCTTCGCGGGTATAACACACAATACGTGCCCAACAACCGTCGCAGGGGGGTCTCTCGGCCGGCCCTGCGACCGAGAGGGGAGAAGCCTCGCCTCTGCGGCAAGCGGAGGGAGGCTTCTCCCCCTCCTGCTCAGACGAGCGTCACCTGTTGCCGCGGGCCAGCCCGTTGCCGATCAGGTACCGGTAGCTCTCCGCCACCGCTTCGGTCATGTCGGTGTCACAACGGTCCAGCTCGACGATGAGCCACTCCGTTGTGTCGGCGGCTGCGCCGATGACGGCGGACCAGTCCACGATGCCGGCACCGACGGCGGTCATGGCTTGCTCTCTGTTGCCGGGGCCGTCTTTGATGTGGAGCAACGGAGCGCGGGCGCCGTACTGCTTCACGATGGCGGCCGGGTCGGCGCCGCCGACTTGGACCCAGTAGGTGTCGAGCTGAGCGAAGGCGCCGGGGGCGGCCTCCATGAAGACCTCGTGCGGGTACTTGCCGTCAATCTCGTGGTCGAACTCCCAGTAGTGGTTGTGGATGCCGAAGGTGATCCCGCTGCCTTCGAGCAGTTCGGCGGCCTTCTGGGCGATTGCTGCCGACTCGAGGATGGTCTCCTTCGTGGCGAACTGGGCAGGGCCGAACCCGGCAACGTGACGGGTGTAGCCGAGGGCATTGGCCGTGTCGATGACCTCGCTGAGGTTCTCCGCAGTGGGCATGGGGCCGTGGGTTGAGGAGACGACCAACCCGAGGTCGTCCAGGATCTTCCGCAGGTCTGCCGGGGCGAAGTCGTGGAGGCCGGCGAACTCGACGCCGACGTACCCCATCTCGGCGACCTGCTTCAGGACGCCGGGGAAGTTGTCTTTGGCTTCTTCGCGGAGGGAGTAGAGCTGGAGAGAGATTGGATAGGGTTTCATGGGTCACTTCCTTACTGGGGTTGCACTCGATTGGGGTCGCGATCTGACTGGGACCGACCGGATGATAACCTGCCCAGCGCTGGCCGCAACCGGTCAGCCAAAGGAACAGCGATGAATGTCGACACCGGCGAGCGGGCGTGCCCCACCTGACCGCCGCACCCGACCTCTAAGCGATCAGCCGGGACGGTCGTCTCGTGGGACGGAGAGCCGCCAGTTCACGTTGCGCGTCCTGGTGCTGAGTAGTTGCAGCGTTAACGTTCGGTCGGCCTGCAAGTGTGCGTCGACAATCTCGGCCTTGTCGGCGCGCGCAGACTGAAAGGCGAAGCCTGCGGGCACGTGGAACACCAGCCGTGTCGGGTGATCCCTCACCAACTGCACTGTGCCGCTCAGAGTCTCGGTCCGGTCGTCCCAGCGGAGCCTCTTCAGCGAGACGCCGCCCTGAGTGACGTGTCGGTCCGTTGAGAGGAACTGCGGGCGCCCCGTTGCGGGGTGCACGGCGAGCAACTGGCTCGACCGCGGCGGCAGTGTCGCGCGGAAGCGTCCTTCGTGAGCGCCACGGAACTGCTGGGTCCAGAATTCGTAGAGCAGGTAACGGCCGCCCTCGGGCAGCCCGAGATCCTCGAAGGTGAAGTTGACTTCCTGCTCCCGGTCCGTCCAGTTGAGCAGAGAGACCACGTCCCACTGGCCGAAGGGGCGCCGGATCTTCACGTCCCAAACTGGCGCCAGATCGTAGATCGGGAAGAGATCCAGCGGCCGAATGTCGCAGACGGGCAGAGCCTGCTGGAGCAGCCGCATCCGCTCAGCACTCAGCTCGCCCAGCTTGTCGCCGGCGAACATCATCTGACCGGACAGGGTCACGATGGAAGTGGTCATGCGGGCGACCTCAACCGTGTGGTAGTCGCCGACCAGCAGCGTGTCCGGGTCGCCGTACCAGAGGAGGTTGTTCACGAAGAGTTGGTTCAGCGTCCACCGCGCTTGCGCGAGGACGTTGTGCCACTGGGACGGCTGGTTGGGGGAAACGATGTCGGCGCCGATGCGGGCGGCGTCGCAGTACGTCACCTCCGGGGCGGTATAGTGCCCCTGGCAGGCGAGGAAGATCGCCTTCTCGCCGATGCCGTCGCGAAACGCCTTCACGCACAGCGCAAACGGGTCGCCGGCCGGGTGCCGGAAGGCGGCACGCACCTCGGGGCGCTCGAAGAAGTGGGCGGAGTAGCTCGGCCCGCGGCCGGACATGCCGTCGATTTTGAAGAACTCGTAGCCCCATTCATCCGCCATGACCCGGTGCATCTCACGCAGGTGCTTGCGCACGGCGGGCTGCGACGGGTCGAGCACGTAGTTGCCGCACCAGTTGCTCATCGGCTTGCCGTCGGCGTCGTGGAGGAACCAGCGCTTGTGGGCTTGGTAGAACGCCTCCTCGCCGGTGCCGAAGGGCGCAGTCCAGATGCCCGGCCTGAACCCGAGCTTGCGGATCTGGTCGGCAAGCCACTTCATGCCGTGGGGGAACTGACCGGGGTGCGCCTTCAGGGTGAGGTTGTGGAACTTGCGCACCGGCAACGTGTCGGAGTTCTCTTGCCACGACTCAATGGACCAGATCTCCAGACCGAACGGCTTCAGGTGCTTCGCCGCGATCCGCGCTTCGTCGAGGTTCTCTTTCTCTCCGGCCTGGTCGAAGTAGACGTTCCACGACATCCAACCCGTCGGCGCAGAAGGACAGCGCCGCTTGTTGCGCGGCCGGTAGCGGGGGACATAGCGGTCCCGGTAGTAGTGCTGCTCCACCGAGAACACGAGGGCAGACGCGCCCGCCGAGTCGATCCGCGCTGACAGTTCGATCCCGAACGTCGGGACTTCGTTCCCCTGTCCGGAGCTGCTCGTGAGGGCGACGCTGTCGCCGCCGAAGCGGAGAACGGTGTCGCCGACGACGTCAAAAAGCGAGTCGTTCAAGCCGCTGTCGGCGGGCCCGGACGCCATCTGGACGACGGTCGAAATTCCTGGCGGCCGCGTCCGACAAGCGAACGAGTCAGCACCGAGCCGCGCCTCTCCCAGCAGCTTGAGGGTACCGGGGTAGTTCTGAGCGGCGCGGTGGAGGCAAAGGAGACGCAATGTGCCGCCCGTCCCGGCGAACTGGACGTATCCCTGAACGTCGCCTCTCCCGTCCACCAGCGCCAGCCGGTCAGCCACAGCGTCTCGCGCCAGGGCAACCGACCACTCGCCGGCAGCGCCGTCAAAGGTCGCCTCGAAGCACAGGCGGCCGTCGACCCGCGCGCCTGAGGATGGGTGGGCGCACGACAACAGGCACGTGTCGAAGTCGAGGGCAACCTGCCAGTCGCCGCAGGTGGTCTCGAAACGGTGGGAGGAGGGAATCGGGTTGCTTGTCATGGACTGCCTACCGCAGCTCTCTCCGCTATAGCCCGGGGTGCGACAGTAGCCCCTCGACGGCCCTGGGTTCCAGTCGTTCGGCCAGCGTCGCTGCTGCAGACCGGCCGGCTGCTGCCGCGGAAGTCGCCATGAGTTGCTCGAGCATGGACTTCCGTCCGTACCGAACCAACGCCGGCTCGCCGTGGATGCCCGCCAGCTTGGCTGTGAGGCGGACCGCCGTGGAGAACGTGCCGATCTCGTCCACCAGCCCGAGCTTCTGCGCCTGCCGGCCGGAGAAGATGCGGCCGTCGGCGAGGACCTTCACCTTCGACTTCGGCCAGCCGCGGCCCTCGGCGACGCACGTGATGAACTGGTCATGCACGTCATCCAGCATCGCCTGGAACATCTGCCGTTCCTCGGCTGTCATCGGGCGCGAGGAAGAGCCGAGGTCCTTGTGCTTGCCCGACTTGATTGTGACCGGCTGGTAGCCGACCTTCTTGTACAGGCTCGTCAGGTCGGCCATGTGCATGATGACCCCAATGCTCCCCGTCAGCGTGGAGGCGTCGGCGACGATCTTGTTCGCGGCGGCGGCGACGTAGTAGCCGCCGGAGGCGGCCACGTCAGACATGGACGCAACCACCGGTTTCCCGAGGTCGCGCACCTCCTTGGCGGCTTGGTAGATCTCTTCGGACGCTGCTGCGCTGCCGCCGGGGCTATCGATCCGCAGGATGACGGCCTTCGTGCTGTCGTCCTTGCGCGCCTCCGCGAGCTGCTTGATGATGTCCTGCGCACCCGCCGCTCCCGATCCGAAGATCCCGCCGCCCCCCGAGCCGCTGACAATCATGCCGGACACGTCGATCACGGCGATCTTGTCGCCGCCCCACCGAGAGCCGCCCTCAACGCTGGTGCCCAGCCCAAGCACCGCGGCCATGAGCGCCACGAAGCCGAAGAACGCCAGGGCACCGGAGACCAGAATGATCAGCACCCATGGAATGTGGCGCCTCGGTGCCTGGGGCGGCTGTTGGTAGGGCGGGAACGGGGGTGGGGGAGGGGGAGGTGGCGGAGGAGAGGAAGAAGGCGACGGCGGCAGGAGGTCAAAGGTCTGTGAGTCCATCGGGGTTTGCTCCTAATGAGAATGCAGATTTGAGATCTCAGATTGCAGATTGGGGGACCGGTAACACGGCGACCGTATCATTCTCATCCGACGTGGCGCCCAACCAGCGGGCGGGCAAGGACGATTCCTTGGTGGTGAACGCAGCGGGAAGGCAGAGCGCAGCCCCTTCCCCTTGACTTTGGTCCCGGGCAAGCATATACTTTGAGTCTGTGCCGGAGTGGTGGAACTGGTAGACGCGCTGGACTCAAAATCCAGTGGGGCTTAAACCCCGTGTCGGTTCGATTCCGACCTCCGGCACCACCCCATTCTACACGATCCGGGTCCCTACGTCCTTCCCCCGCCGCCCCTCGGCACGCGACCTGGGCACGTGACAGAGAACACCTGCAACTGCCCTCACGGCTCTACGCCATGCCGGCGAACGAACCGTCGCTTGTTCCGTGCCAACGAGCCCCTCTGGTCTTTCTCGACCGGGTGCTCTTGGTGGAAAGCGACGGGGCCGACGAGGGGACGAAGCCCAGCCCGCAGCGCCCGATACGTGAAGTCGGTGTCTTCCACGCCCCAGCCTCGATAGCCCTCATCCCAGCCGCCGAGCGTCCGAGCCGCTTCACGGCGGAGGGCAAGCAGCGGTCCACTGAACGCGGCCCACGGGCGAGGCCCGATGGCGGCAGCGCACAGGCGGCGAGTGTCTTTTGCGCTGCCACGGATTTCGGGAACCAACGAGAGCCACCGCTTCATGGCCGGCTCCAGCAGGCAGGCGCCCAACTCCCTCGGCGGCTCGATGCGTTGACGCTGCGGAACAACCAGAGCGTCGTCGTAGACGGCCAGACCCGCCGCAACGCGTTCGAGGGCGTCCCGCGCCAGCAGGCACTCGGCGTCAAGGAACACGATCAGGTCGCCGCCGGCCGCCTCCATCCCTTCGTTGCGCGTCGCCGACCGGCAGTTCTGAAGACGATTCTGGCGGACCAGCCGCGTGTCAGGAAATGTCTCGCTCAGCCAGACCGACAGCGCCCTTGCGTCGCTTGGCGACCCATCGTGGACGACGATCACCTCCCGCAACGGGTACGTCTGTCGGCGTAGCGACTCCAACGTGTTGCCGAGCTGGTCGCGCATCGGCCTGCCGCACGGCAGGACGACGCTGACGGACGGCGCGCCATGCCACGGGCGGCCGAGCAGAGCATCGACCAACCACAGCCAGCGTTGCTGCATCACGCGCTCGTCCAGCCCTGCTACTTCCGTCGCTGTGCGGGCGCAACGTCCGAGCCGAGCCGCCGTCCGGGGGTGCGTCAGCAGGTGCGACAGGGCGTTGCCCAGGCCGGCAGCCTCTGTGGCGACAGCGGCTGAGGTGCCATCCTGGAACACGACTGGCACGTCGCCGACAGGCGTGGTGACGCACGGGACGGCCCTGCCGGCTGCCTCGAACGGCACGCGGAAGAACCCCTCCGCCGTCTGGGAGGGTGCCAGGATCACGTCGGCGGCATCGTACGCCAGATTGGGGTCATCCAGATAGCCCAGCACGCGGACGCGGCGCTTCGCGCCTCGCCCCCACGCCAGCGCCTCAGCCTCGGGACCGGCGCCCGCCACCAACAGGAGGGCCGACTGCGGCGCGTGCTGGAAGAACGCGTCCGCAACCTGCTCCAGCCCTTTGTACGCCACCAGCCTGCCGACGTACCCGACAACAGGCACCTCCGCCGTCAACCCAAGCTCCCTCCGGGCCGCACGTCGTCGGCCGAACCGGTCTCGTGGCTCCGGCTCCGCCAGCGGGACGCCGTTCGCGATGACTGCGACCCGCGATTCGTCTGCCCACCAGTGGGGGCGGTCCGCTGCCGCCACGTCTGCCAGGCGCTGCCCACAGAAGGCCAGCAACTCGCACAGCCCCTGTCGGAAACCCGCGTCGATTCGCTCCCAGCGAGTCCTGGCAGCATTGCGCACGCTCTCGATCACCAGCGGCCGGAAGCGCCCCAGAGCGGCTGCTTCCTCGCCCGCCCGGCCCGAGCCCTCGCCGATCACAACGTCAGGCGACAGGGCTTTGAGCAGGTCCGCCACGCCGTTCTCCGAGCACACGTGGACGAAGTGCACGCCCGCTGCGGCGGGTGAAGGAATCCTGCCGTGGACCGGGTGGGCAGAAGGCTGCCGGATGAGCAGGTGCGTCTCGTAGTGGGCGCTCAGCCCCGCCAAGGTCGCAGCCCCACTCCGCTCGGCGCCCCCGCCCGGTGCGCCCTCGCCCAAGAGAAACGCGACTCGCCACCGAGAGGGAGCGCGTCTCGACCGCGACGGGACAACCGGCGCGCTGGTCGGCGGGCGCTCGGGTGCGGGTGAAGCGCCGCGCTCTGTCGGGCCGCCTCCCTGTGGGAGCCCGAGAAGGCGCGCCGAGACTGCCCGGGCCAATCGGTCCGGGTCTACGGCATCCTTGCGGCGACGAGGGGCGGAGTCGCTCAGTAGCAGTCCGCCCACGAGACCGACCGGTCGCGGAACCGGCGCAGATCCGCCAGCACGCCTGCAGCGGTCCGGCTCTGCAGCGAGTGCTCATCCACTCGCTTGAGCACGGCGTCAATCACGCCATCCAGGGCCGCCCCCCCGAACAGTGCGGCGGCGGCCACCTCTGCGCTCTGGCGCAGGAACTTGCGCCGGTCGTAGTCGGCCAAGCCCTCCGATTCTCTCCTCATTTTGCAGCCTCCTGTGTCTGCGCGTTGGGTCCCGCCAGCGGCGGGACCGCAGCTCGCGGCTTCTCCCGCTGAACAATGGTTGCGCCCAGATGGTGTTCGATGTCGTCCCAGTCAGTGGCCTTCTCGGGCCAGAAGATCAGGTCGCCAAGCCCGGGGTCCTGTTGACGCAACGCCTCGACCTGCGGCTTCACGCCCACCCGCTGGTACCGGCACGTGGGCGAGATCACCGGGGACAGGACGCAGTCCTTGCCGGTCTCTGCGGCGAGCCGCTTCGACACCTGCCAGGCGCCCGCCAAGCGTGGGTCATCCCAACGCCCCGTCAGCAGCACGCCCTGCACGAAGCCGCGGCGAACCCACGCCAGCCAGTCGCAGGCGGCGCAGCCCATGCGCACCGGGTCGACGATGTACTGGTCTCCGCGGGCAACGGCGAGGACCCGGTCCTGCGGCTGCTCGGCGCGGTAGGCGGCAACGACCTCTCCCACGAATTCCGTCAACTCGTCCTGCCGCCAGCGGCACCAGTCCAGCAGGCGCGTCCGTTCCTCGGAGGCCTTGTCACTGAGGGTGAGATCCATGGGATCAAGCGCCGCGTGCCGGAGGTAGGCGGCCCGCTGCGCCTGACTGTAACCCCGCAGGTACTGCGCACACCACTCCGCGCGAACGGCCAGCCCGTCCAGCCAGGGGAACCGGCGGCCTACTTCGCGGACCATTTCGAGCAACGCCGAGCGCACCTCGGGAACGTGGAGGGACACGTACTTCTCGTCGGCCTCCTGCCCCGGGGTGCCGTATCGGTCCACCTCGAAGTACTCGGGATGGGAGACGCGGAAGGGATGCGGCTCGGGCGCGGTCAACTGCTCCCACTGCAGCAGATCGACGACGCCGTACACGGCGACCCCGCCGCCTGGCGCTCCCTTGGCGCCGCGCAGCGCGCCCACGCACCGGAGCCAGTGCGTGTTGCGCTCGAGTTGGTGCGGATCGGGCTTGGGGAAGAAGCTGACGGCGGACTCGTACTGAGGCCGGCCGCTGCTGAAGAGATGAACGAAGTACGTCCGGCCGAGCGCTGGCGGCGTCCACTTCTGCCCGCCGGTGCGGTTCATGGAAGGGCTTGCCGTGTCCAGCACGTAGCCGACGGGCAGACGCGGCTGGCCCCCCGCAGGCTGGCCGAAGGCTGCCGAAGCAGTCAGCGTTGCCCAGAGGGCGGCAGTCATCTAACTCCCTCCTTGTGCTCGGTTCGCCGCGCCTCAGCCAGCCTCTGGTAGTGCGACGCTACCAGGAACAGCACCTCCGGGTCCGGCGGCAGGTCCTCGCGAACGGCGTGGAGCTGCCAGTCCACCTCCAGCCCACCCGCTGGTAGACGCCGCAGGCGCGCCGCGCCTACTGCCTGGCCCTTCGCGGGAACCGGCAGCAGCCAGGTGTGGCCGATTTGCTCCGGATCGCCAGCGGGTGCCGGCCCGACGCTACTGACGATCACATCCACCCGCGCCTCCGGGGGAAGCCCCCGGGCGAACTCGCGGTTGCGCTCGACGGGCAGCCGGCTCAGCAGCGCGACGAGGTGCGCGCGCTTCCCAAGCTGCACGATCAGCGGCGCCAGCGCGTGCGCGGCGGTCGCGTCCGTCTCCGCTGCCGAGAGCGCCAGCACCGCCACGTGCCAGCCGCCCACCTGTTTCTCCGCGAAGGGCAAGGCGCCGGGCAGGGCATCGCCCGCCGGCTCCGAAGAGAGCGCCAATACGCCGCAACGCTCCGCCTCGGCAAGGACCGTCTGGCGCAGTGCCAGGTCTTGGTCGCCCAAGGCCATGGCGTCGTAGTGCATCGCGCCCATGGCCGCCAAAACGACCTCCACCTCTTCGCTCCGCGTCGCCACGTTGCCGCAGTCGAGACGCAGCGCGGGCTGGTCCCCTGCGAGATCGCGCAGGAGCCGGGCGCGGTGGGCGAGCCCTCCTGTCTTTGACGCGCACCCGCACGGGTGTAATTGCCCCAGCGTGTCGGCGGTGCAGAGCAGGAGGAGAGGTTCCGCGGGCGAGGGTTCCGGCTGCTGCGCCGAGGCAACCGGCGACAGCGCAAACAAACAGGCAAACGGGGGAAACAGCGAACGCGTGCGCGCGTTGAGCAACGGCCACCGGCCCGCGCAAGTGTAGCGGGTTGCTCGCCTAACCGCCTTCCGAGGAGTCGTGCTCATGTTCGACTCCTCGCTCGGGCACGGCTCTGTTGAGGCCGCTTCGTCGCGTTCCGCCCTGCGGGCTTCGCTGCGCGAGTACCGGTCGGCGCTTTACGCTTCGGCGGCTCGACGCCCGTCGCGCCCGGTCGCCCGGCGCGGGCTCGCGCCGCGGGCAACAGTGGCTCCCCGGCTGCGGCGCTCTCGTCAAGCCGCGCCAGCACCGCCTGCGCGATGGCGTCGATCTGGTCGCGCTCATCGATTCTCCGCACCACCGCTTCGGCAATCCGGTCGATCAGCGCGTCAACAGGGTCGGTCTGCTGCTGCAAGAATCACCCTCCGAGGCGGCGGAACTGGGGGAATGGAGTGTTGGAGTAGTGGAGTGGCGCAGTCTCCTGCATCTCGATCACTCCACTACTCCACTACTCCAACACTCCGTTGCCGTCCGGTCACTTCGGGTCGGGCACGCCGTCGTAGAGCCAGACAGCGACGCACCGAGGACCGTGCGTGCGGCGGTCCGCCGGTTCGGGCGTCTCCAGGGACGCCGTGAGAGCGGGCGTCAGGTAGACGGCTCCCGACAGGGTCGGCGGGGCGTTGCCGCGCCCTTGCGTGCCCACCTCGCCGGCCCAAGCGCCGAGCTCTTCGGGCAGCGCGGACAGCGCGCACTGCCAGGGCCGGCCGGCAGACGCGCCGGGACACGCCGAGAGCATCTGGCCGGCGCGCCGGAAGCCGATGTCTTCCGGCGCAAGGGGCCGCAACACGCACACGCTGCCCACCTGGCGGACGCCGGCGCCGCAGGCGGCGCCGACCGCCTCGACGAGCGCTGGCGCCTCGCACCGGCCGGGCGAGATCAGGATCCGCTTCTGCTCGCAGCGGGCGTCCACGATCACAGCCTTGTTCAGGCGCTCGCCAAGCTGCCGGATAACGGCGCCGGCTTCGCCTTCCAGGCACTCGGGAATAGTGACCTCCCCCGCGAGGGCATCGTCAGCAGCCGGGGGCGTTCCCGGCGCGGCGGCAAACGTCTTCAGCGAGCGCGCCAGTCGCGTATCCTGGATCACTCCCAGGCGCCCGGCAGCGGCGACCCACGCGCGGGTCTCGATGCCGAGTCGCAGGCAGACCGCGGCTCCCGCCGACCGGGTTCCTTCCGCCGCAGCGGAGGGGCCGGCACCGGCCGTGAATAGCGCTTTCAGGCACTCGGTAACCTCCGCGCGGACGGCAGACGCACGCAGCTCACCGGTGCGGCCAAGCTGCCGCCGCTCGTCTGCCGACAGGCCGCGCCACAAGCGGAACAGGGCCTCCCACCGGGCGACGCAGGGCGGCCTGCGCGGCGGCAGCGGCGCCGCCGACAGGGCCGCCTCGGTCAGCACGCGGAGGCCGGCGACTTGCTCCAGCACGAGCCGCTCGCCCAGCCACTCCGGGCCGGGGGACTGAAGGGCGCGGGTCAACTCGTCGTCGGTCGGTCTCCTCTCGTCCGGCCCGCTCGGCAACGCGGCTACCCAGGGTGCCCCGTCGCCGGCGGCGCGGACGCGCAACAACGCCGCAAGGTGACTCGCGGCCTCCGCCGGCGCGGCGCAGGCTCGGGCTGCCCAGCAGGCGAATACGCCCAACAGGGCGGGTCCCGCCAACACACGGCGCGCGCGAATCGTCGGCGCTCTCATGGCAAGCGCTCCACCTCGGCGATGGTCAAGTCCATGGCGTACTGCCCCGACGGCCCGAGCATCTCCACGCGCTGGGGCACGACGAAGCCGTCGTCGGTCACCCGGAACGTCCGTCGGATCGTCCGCTTCGGCCACGCCAGCGTCGGGGTCACCCGGACCTCTTTCTCAACGGGTTGCTTGATCTTCAACGTTCCCTCGCCGCCAAGTTGGAGGGTCACGCCGGCGACGGCAGTCTCCCAGACGAGCCACGCCCACCGACCGGACGGAAGCTGCCGAGGCTGGGAGTACATCGTCTCGCTGACAAGTTCATCTTTGTCGCTGTACCAGCGGACGCGTCTGGGCAGACGCTT
>Ga0210044_10004203_pt1 | contig 20159 bp, 15 predicted proteins | sample CryGey13umfilter_2_FD_183959 | JGI IMG/M metagenome (GOLD analysis project Ga0210044, IMG submission 183959) | Groundwater microbial communities from aquifer in Utah, USA - Crystal Geyser 4/9/14 3 um filter (SPAdes) (version 2) | ecosystem: Environmental > Aquatic > Deep subsurface >... | reverse complement strand
GTGCTAAAGCTTGCATTATAGTAGTCGTTCGGCATTATAGCGTTTTCCGGAATTGAGGCGGGCAAAGCGTAATAAACCGTTTTGTTGTCCCTGGACCAGACGCACTTGGTGACAAAAGTTGGTATCTCCAAGTTTCTATATTCTCCGCCCTGGTCATTGATGACTGCCAGGCGAATTTTAGTGCCGCCGCGTGCATCAGAATGACTGAGCAAGGCCTTTGTCCCGTTATTGTTCCAAAGATAATCAGCGCCGAATTTTCCGGTAAACAGCGTTTTACTGCTTTGGCCGACAAGAGAAACGGATTGCAGAATAGTTTCAAAGTTGGCATCCGGCTTAGTCCAAAAAGAAACCAAGCTGGACTGAGGAATGGGAGCAATAAGGATGTCTTTAAGGCTCAGGTCTATGATTTTTTCCCAGTTAGTCCCGTCGGGGTTGGACATATTAAGACTCCGCTCCTGGTTCAGGGGGTTGAAATATTTATAAAAAATTTTACGGTCGCTACCCCAAACCACGAAATCTAAATTGCTAATCAGGGGAATTCCTTTACGGAGGATGTAGTCAAAGTAAAAAAACTGATTGCCGCCACCATCCTTAGAAAATTTAGAAATAACTTTCATTTTATCAGGAGACCAGGAAACTCCCGTGAGACCCGGCAATTCTTTTTCCGAGATAATTTTTTTGCCGTTGCCATCCGGATCGATTTGGTAGGCCTTGCCGTTTTCTTTGGAGTAGTATTTGATGATGTGGTCTTCGGAAACGAAAATCGGTCCCAAAACCGGCTCCTGAGAGATGACCTTAATTTTGTCAACAGTTCCTGTTTTTTGGAGCGTGGGGCTCTCCTTGGCCCCAGCCTCTTCTTTTTTCTGACTTTCAGCTACCCGGTCTGCCGGTTTTCGGAAGGACAAATAATAAACCCCCCAGAGCAAAAGAATGACCGCTAACAGCGAGGACGAGACAAAGAAAATCTTTTTAGCTAAAGACATAAAATAGTTTAGCAGAAATTATTTAAAAGGTATGCTATCCGGGCAAAAACTAAAACCAAAATTTATTCCAGAATTTTTTGGACTTACGGAATATGGAGTGCCCAAAAAACCAGTCAACCGGCAGGCTTGCTCCTCGGATATTTCTAAAGTTTGCAAAAAAGCACTTTCTGCTTTTGCTCTAGCTGCGTTTAAATCAGTAGGATTAAGTATTGCGATGCTAAAACTTTTGTCCTTTGGAAAAAATTGCATAGTAAAGTCAGAATTTTCCAAAAAAGTTATTGTTCCATCGGGAAGCTTATAAACCGGGTTGCTGTAAAGATTAGCGACATCAATAGTTTCCCTATCGGTTGGAACAGACATTTTTGGAGCATCCGGAGGCGGAATCACAAATTCAGCAGTAGGCAATGGAGAAGAAATATGACCGGTGGTCACGGTCTTTTTCGGCCTTGTAATCAAAAAATAACCCAATAATCCCAAAAGAATTAGAGCAAAGACAAACAAAACTATTTTAAAAACTCTTTTCATAAAAATAAATAATTCCTAAAACTAACAACGACAACCGCCAGGCCCGCTACTGGCTCCCCAAGGGTTCCAGTTTGTTCCGCCATTGGAAATGCTGCAAGCCGCCTGAATATTGGTAGCTGGGTCTCTGGCAGCAGCAACACATTGGTTAAAAACTGTCCGGTTGGTTACGGTGCAATTGTGATTTTGAGCAGTATAAAGAGGGCCTACCGATCCGGTGCAACTCAGTCCAGCAACATTGTTAGCGGTAAGATTAATTTGAAAAAGGCCATAGGAAACGGATTCTCCCCCAGGAACACACTTGTCAACTCCGCTAGCTATAGACGCTATACCCGAGCTTTCTTTTTGGCAAATAACAGAGGCCTTATTAGCGCTGGACGCCAGACAGGTGCCGGCAAAATTAGCAGGTGCGCATGCTCCAGATTGCGCGACTCGGCAAGCCGGAGTTTGAATAGAACATGGATACTGGGCCGGATCCAATCCTCCAGGGGGAGGAACGCCCGGAACCGTCGGCGCGCCGGCGCTCGGAGCTCCAGCGCGGGGTATTTGTTGGACCGTTGGCCTTTTTAGTTTCACTAAGTCCGGATTAATCGTATAGAGGATGATATAAGCGCTCACGGCCAAAAGCAATCCGACAATAGCATCGGTTATCACGCCCTTGGCTTTTTCCATACTGGTATTGTTGCCGGCCGATGTTATATACATAAAACCGCCAATCGCGATCATAATCATGGCGGCGATGCCGACAGCTCCGATGCCGAATTTGTAAATAATGGCGATGTAATCAAAAAAATCATACGGTGCGGCAAGCGTATAGCCCGGAATCTCCTCCATTGGCTTATAAGTGCCGATGGCGGAGACCAGAACTGGAGCCAAAAAAAACAAACCGAAAAGCAGGAAGGGTAATATCTTCTTGGTGTTTTTTTTAGCTCTCACCTCAGTAAAAAAGGGTGTTAAAAATAGTTTCATCATTTTTTGTTTTAGATACACGACTCCATAAAAAATTCTAACGGGGCTCAGTTTCATTAGTGATGGGAGACGGAAAAAGAGAAAGGACTATCCAAATGCCAAAAAGCAAGAGAAGGGACGTCATAACTATCCGGAACAAAAAGTTTATGTAAGCCGGCAAACCAGAAATCATCGCGGCCAAAACTTTTTTCGGCGGGGAATTATTGGAGTTAGCTGTAGTTAAGGCCGGGACCATTTCCACATCTATCGAGGCGCCTAACTGTTTTTCATAAAATTGGTCATAATTAATATCCCAGTTCGCATTGAGGATCTTCTTTATATTGGTACTCGGCGCATAAAGGGTATTGAAGGCAACCAGGTGATATTCTCCCTCCAGCCGGGTAGTTGCGAAAGAAACGCTGGTTTTGTCCGGATCAACGGTGGCGGGAGTGTATCCGGGCGGCTTCTCGGTCTCGGGTATCGTTGGGTCAGTGCCATCCACAAACCAGGCCGTTTTTGTTTTTTCAGGATTATCCGGATCAAGGTATTCAGCCGGAAGGCTGCGCGGGTAAAATTCTCTGGTGAAGTTGGCGGTTGAGCCAGGGACTGTCTGAAAATCAGTCTGGCTCATGTCGGCATAGGTGGTTGTTCCATCCAGGCTTGTGTAGGTTCCCAAAAAAACCGGCTGGGCGCCTCCGCTATCGTCCAGCGTGACAATTTTTACCAGGGGCGTAACTACCTTGAAAGATCTGGTTAAGTTTATTTTTTCTCCGGTTACGCTATCAACAGCGCTTAAGGTTACTGTGTAAATGGAACCCGGCTCATCAAGAATCGGAAAAAAGGTCGAGGCAGTTTGTTCCTCCAGGTCACATCCTTCAAAAAAACATTCTTTATAGGTCACTGGTTGGTTGTTGATCGTCCACAAAAAACTGGTGGCGGCGCCTGCGTATTTCAATCCGATTATCTGATCTTTTACGACCGGGCAAAGCACATAATCTTCTTTTAGTTCTGGTTCAGCTGAGTTTGCGCAAATAACATTAGCTGCCTCCAGACTAGCGGCATTGCCAAATGCCAACGAAACACCATCGTCACTAAGCACCCCATTATAAGCAGTAATTGTGTCAGATGCAGACGACAGGCGGATAATGGTTGATTCGTTGCCTTTTCGGAGAACGCGGTTAGTTGTCCCCGCTTCATATTCTGTCGCCACAACCTGGACTTTCAAATATTTGGGTTCATCCGCAAAAGCCAATTTGAACTTTAATGATTTTACTCCAATGCCAGAAGTCTGGGTTGAGTCTATAAGCATTTCTTTGGCGAACGGTTCACCCCAGTCATCAGTTACGATGGAATCAGAGTCGCCGCCATAAACTTCCCAATCATAGCGCAAAAAATTCTCGTCATTGACATTTTGTGCCGACGCGGTCACTACCAGAGTATCCGCAGTTGATTCAATTTCACCGATATTTTTAGGATCGTTCATAGGAGACTGCGGAGTAGAATAGAGACTGAGTTTTATTTTAGATCCGTCTTGCTGAACATCAGATGGCGTCATAAGATTATCAACCAAACAGGCATTCAGAGACTCCTTGCTCATATCAAAGACATTAGCTTCAGCTTCTTCGCAGACAGGGCCCTCCGTTTCGGTGGTTGCATCACCTATCTGATATCCCAACACATCGGTGACTGTAGTGGTAGTTTCCGTGGTGGTGCACACATTCGCGGTCAATTGAGCCTCAATCATAGTCACATCCTCGGTTACCAGTTTCGTCACTGTTGTGGTGTTGCCATAGATTATGCTGTTATCAGGATGAGCAACGGCGCCAGTGTCCCTGGAAACGGAAAAAGTAGGAAGAAGATACGAACTAAGTCCCATGGTTTCTCCACCAGCAATCGGGCTGGTGCCTTCAACTCGGATGGTGGACGTATCAGCCCAGTTAGTGGGCCCTGAGCTGCCGTCAGACGGTATAGTCGTGTCAGTGTCAGTTATTCCTCCGGGCGGTGCCGCAGGTGGCGAAGGGTTGTTAATATAGGCCGTGTCCGTTTCCTCGGAAAAGGGAGCGCAATCCTCGCCCTCAACATAAGGCACCTCGCCAGCTTCAGTCAGACAAAGGGTAGTTGTTCCATTTTTATAGTCCCATTCTCCTAAAAATTCACCTAAGTCACAGGTATTTTTCGGCAACGCCCACATTGTTTTGTAAGAAGAATCGTCGTGTATAGTTGATTCCATAGAAATTCCTTCAATTGCTACCCCCACTCGGTCTCCGGTTTGATACGTCCATGAGAATTCATTTATGCCCAAACCAAGCGCATTAGCTTCATCTGGCCGGCCAATTCCGGCCGTATCCTGATTAGTCGGATCAGTGTGCCAATATTGCTCCTCTTCCATATGAAATTCGCCGTCTCCTAGCTCGCCAGGTATGTTTCCATCCTCCGGAAAAAGATGTTCACACCAATCAAGCTCATATTCATTTCCGCTGACCCAGTCGTGAACATAACAATAAGCCGGCATATCCGGATTACCCGCCTCGTTTTTCCCTTTTTGATCGCTGCCGCCCATCGGCGCTTCGAAACCATCGCCCAGCCCGGTTTCATCAGTCTCCCCCACAGTATAAGGAAGAGAATCATCAGGGCCCAACGCGTGTGTTCTGTTCCAGGCCCAGCCGCCATTGGCAATTATCCGGGCGGCGGCAATTTTGTAATCATTTACAGTAATGGAATCGTCACCATCAAGGTTGCAGGCGGCATTGCTTCCGGTTATAGGCATATCAATTTGGTCCCAGCTCTCGCCGTCCGGAACGCATTGGCCTCTTTGCAGATACCAGGTAAAGTAAAGGTTTTTCGGGTCAGAATTCATAAAATAAGTTGGAGTAGCGCTGACAGTGACCCTTTCTCCGTCGACAGGATTGGCGGGAGAGAAGCTAAGAACCACCTGCGGAGCCATCTTTTTCTGGCGGGCTACATTCATAACATCCACGGAATTCATAAGCTCTCCTTTGTCCACGCCCAAGTCGCCCATAACTTCATTGGAAGCTTGAGTAGGAGATGGGTAGCTGAATTTCATGCCCCCGCCCCCGCCAAAAAGCGCTTGTGCTGGTCGAACCGGCAGTGCCAGAGAAAGTGCAATCAAGGATGCTAGTGGAATAACCGCCCTTTTTTTCTTCATGCGCATAAATTTAAATTTGCTTCGAGATGTAAATCAAATAAGCATCTAAAATTATTATAAACGATAATCCCATTAAATACGAGTAGACGAAGGAACGGGTTTTGTAAGCAAGCCACCCGCCGGTCAGCGAAATGATGACATAAGGCGCCATGGTCCAGGAAAAAGCCTTGGTGAGTAGCAGAAAAATTACAAAAAAAGAAGTGGCTACGGGAATAGCCAAAAATCCGAATTTTTCAGCCAAAGTGAAAAAAATAAATCCCCGGTAAAATGACTCATGGATAAACAGCCAGAAGTTGACAAAAGCCAGCTCATAAACCAAAAACCACCAAAAATTAACCAAAACATAATCCGGCAGAATATAGCCGTCTTTAAAAGAAGTGAAACGGATTAATAAATAAACAATTAGGAATGAGGAAACAAGCATGCCGCCCAGCCAGAGCAGGCTCTCTCTGGCCACGCGAAAAGTCAGTCCAAAATCTCCGAAGCTTTTTTTGAGGATCAGTTTGATGTAAAGAGCGGGAATGACGAGCAAGAAAAAAAACAGACGGCTTAAATCCTCGGCCACGCCTTTGGATGGGAAAGAAATAAACAGCCCCAAACAAGCCAACGCCATAAAAGAACCAGTCAAAACCTCTTTCCATTCAGTTAAAAATTTTATTTCTGTTTCTCTTTTGGGCATAGTTAATTCTGGGGAGCTTTGGTGGCCAGGGCGGCCAAGCGGGAAGCGCCCGGTATTTTTCTTTTGGCGATTCTTTGCAAAATTTTCCTGACGTAAATATAGACGACCGCGCCGGTGAGAACGGGCAACAGATTTATCATCGGGATAGTTTCAATGGTCGTGCCGCCGAAAAGCAGCATAAAATTGTGGAAAAATTCCGGGGGCGCGGCCAAAAAAACCAAAAGCGCGATCGTAATCATAACTAAAATGGTAATTAGCGTGCCGACAACCGGGGAAGATCCAATACCGAAAAAATCAGCTACGTCTTTTGCAATCGCCAAGATAATCGCCAAGAAATAAGGAATATCTTTCAGCATATCAATGAGCGGCTCTTTCCTTTCAGCGGACGCTTGAACACTCTGAGCTAAACTCATATTTTCGGCTTGCGCTTGATTGGCTCGCGCGTTTTCCAGATCGTCCTGATAATTTATCTCATCTTCTTCCATATCCGCTGTCATTCCGCCTCTGAATTAAATCGAAGGCGGCAAATATTTAAAATTTATTGAGATATCACCAACTGATGATTTTACACAAAAACTACATTTCTTCTTCGGAAAATTCTTTTTTAGCCTCTTCCAATTCCAAGAGCTGGGCCGGATCAGTCGTGATGATTTGGTCTTCAGAATAGGAAGCCACCACTCGGATGGCGACATGGTTGGTGCCGGCGAAAAAAATGCCTTCTCCCACGTTGCTTTCCAAGAGCAGGAACTTTTCCTGATCAGTCAGATAAAAAGTTTCCGCGATGGTGTCAATGGCGGAGGGCGACTGCTTCAAAAGGATCTGGATGGAAGAGTTGGACACGATAGCCTTGCCGTAGCGGGATGTGAGAAAGTCGTTGACATCTTGAGTTATGGTAGTGAGTCCGGTATAATATTTCCGGCATCTTTTGGCGATGCCAAAGAGGAATGAAGCGGCATCTTCCGAGCGCATCATAACCCAGGCTTCATCCACTAGAATTATTCGTTTTTTCATATTGGTGCGCATCTCATTCCAGACATAATGCAAAACGATATACATAGCGATCGGTCGCAACTCTTCCTCCATATCCCGGATATTGAAAACCACCATGGGATTGTCAATGCGGACATTGGTCGCGTTGTTGAGAAAGCCGGCAAATACACCTTCCGTATATTTTTCCAGGCGCACCGCCAAGCTTTCCCCGCCTTCCATATTGCGCAAAACCTGGTATAAGTCTGACATATTAGGAAAAGATTCTCGGCTCAACTCGTTGAAATTTGTCTGGTCGGAGATATCTCGGATGGCGTAGGCTTCATGGATGCCTTTATCCAAAATAGAATCTTCTTCCGGAGTCACTCCGCCAACCATCAAATGCACCAGTCCGATCAGGTCAGCGATATTGTTTTTCAAAATATCCGCCGGATTATCCCCCTCTTGAATTTTCGGCAGATCGAACGGATTGAGATGGTTTTGGGAATTCAGGGAAATTTTTATAAAAGTGCCGCCCACCGTATCGCACAAATGCTTGTATTCGTTTTCCGGATCAATAATGATGATGCCAGTGCCGATCATCATATGGCGCAGCACCTCCAACTTGACCATATAGCTTTTGCCGGCGCCGGACTTGGCGAAAACCACCATATTGCCATTTTCCATCTTGAAGCGGTCAAAAATTATCAAACTGTTGTTGTGGCGGTTAATGCCATATAAAATTCCGTCGTTATTAGAAAGGGTGGAGGAGATGAAGGGGAAAGTTGTGGAAAGCGGTGCAGAATTCATATTAGTCCCGATGTCCAGTTCATCATTGGCCAGCGGTAAAGCGGAATTGAATCCTTGTTCGGTTTTGAAAACGGCCGGCTTGGTATAAATCAGCTGGGCTTCCAAAATGGCTGTTATGGAGCCGACCAATTTTTCCAATTCTTTTTCATCCTGGCCATAAACGGTTATGTAAAGGCCGTAACGGAAAAATCTTTCCGTGCCTTGCTGTAATTTGTCGCGGAGCTCATCAATGTCCTGCATTGCGGTTTCCAGTGCCGGATCGCGGATGAGGCCTTTCTGCTGCTCAATGTGCACTTGTGATTGAACTTGGGTCGCGCTGGTGCGGAGAGTTTTCAAAATAGAGGTGGTGTCAATGGGATGGATAAACATCGAAATGTCCAACGGAATGTCAATGTTGATGATAGGCGAAAACCAATTGCTGTGAAGGTATCTCGGATAGGTTACGACAAAAATAGTCTGCGCCAAAGTTTCCCCCACGCGGATATATTTCGGCGCGATTTTGATGGCAGGGGGAGCGATCAAGTCATGCAGCTTGGCCGTGCCCTCCTGGTAATATTTTTCGGTTTGCAGCACTTCGTCCTGCAGTACTTCGTCTGCCCCGTCTTTTTTCTTGAGAAAATCCAGCATACCCGGTAGTAGAATTTCGACAATTTATTTCTTAAATAATTGTCAAAATTTTTTATATAATTTGTTATATGTTAATTTTAAATTATTTCTGCCCAGTTTTGGAATCACTCCGTGATTTGGTTGAAATTTCACTACCGGGCATACAATTTTTATTTTAAATCCAATTTTTTAACATCTTCCAATTCGGTCAAGGCAAAGACATTGGGGTTATATGCGTTATAGATCAGCTCAATCAGTTCCTGGGTTTGGAGCGGCGCCATACGCAATCCGGTTCCTCCTAAGCCGGCGGTAACATGGTCCATGCGCTGAAAAAGCTGGCTTTTGTATGTTTCAAAACTTTCAGTTTTTTCCAAAACATTTTTTCTGGGATTGAAAGTGGCCAGCAGATTGCTGAAGAAGCCTTTTTTGGTGTTTTCAATGGGAAAAAACGGAACGCAAATGTAAAAAGTCTTGTCCATAATGTTGGAAACCGACACTAATTGCGTGATAAAATTCTTGTATTCGGAAATTTGCAGCCGCAACAGTTCGTTTTGCTGATCCCGCTCCTTTTTGTCCAGCATCTCCAAATAATGGGTCAGGTTTAGTTTGCGGGAATTGATGATGATCTGGATCGGGAAATCCAGAGAATTCAAAAAATTCTGATATTGCGCGATTATCGCTTCCTGCTCCTCGCTAGATTTGAGGTCATAATTGATGGCGGAAACCGCCAAGACTCCGCGGATCGATCCGTTTTTCAAAATTATGACATCTTCCCGGATCTCCGCCACGCTCAAAAAGTTTTGCGTGGATACAGTGCTGGCCTGCTTGCCTAATTTTTTTGAATGGAGAATTTCCATAATTTTTTGTTAAGATAAATTTTTATTTTCCGTATCCACGAGCCGGGTGATTTCCTTAATTTTTTCCGCAGTGATGTTTTTCTTTTCCGTCCGGATTTCAATCTTATTCTGAGAAATTTTCTTCGCCGGTCTTCTCACCTCTGGCATTCTTTTCCAAATATACATTTTAGGATTTGTGACAAAATGGAACAAAGATCCGATCAGGGTCGTCAGTGGTTGGCCGTATGGCTTGTAGAAGGTCAGGCCTCCGAAAATCGCGAGCACCGGCACCAGCATAAACCAAAAAGCCGTTTTTCCACCCAGAGCATAGATGACAAAAAGAAGTCCGGCTGCGGCGATCATCCAGCCGATCTGTTTGGCGGTAAACGGTCCGACAACTTTGTCTTCCGTGTCGATGAATTGTGGGATATTAAATAATGCCATCGTATAAATTTAATTCAAAAATCTATCCTTTCAAGTTTACCAAGTTTTTGGGTACGGGCTTGGGCTTTTCTTCCAGTCGGGTGATATTCAAAACATTAGGGTTGTTTTTTTGCTCATACGGTAATTGTTGCGGAGAGGAAAAATGGACAGAGCCCGGATCATGACTTTGGCTAAAACTCGGCTGGGTTTTTGGAGCGGAAGGGGGGCTAACGGCCAGTTCTTCCGCCACGGCGGCGGCAAAAATAACTCGCCGAGTTGTCTTGTTGATGGTGACTGGCAGATTCTCATCGTAAACTCGGAGGATATAGGACAGTCTTTGGCGGTCTTCACCCTTCAAGTTGCGGGCGTTGATGTTCTGGAACAAATAGCGGCTTCTTTCCATCGCTCCCCGCTTATCTTGGCCGAGCGTGAAAGTGTAATCAGCCAGCCAATTTTTGATGGAGGGCCGGACCGGTTCGGGAAAACTGTGGAGAGTTATTTTTTCAGAAGTGATCAGCTGTTCGCCGAGTTCGGGGTAATTTTTCAGAGCCTCACTCAGAGTTGCTTTTACCAAGTTTTCCGAAATCTTTCTTTTTACTTCGTCCTCTTTTCGCTGCTGGCTAACCTTTTCAATTTGTATATTTTTTTCTTCTTCTAATATCCACGGTTCAAATTCAAATACTTTTTTCTTTGTCTCCTCTTCCGAAACCGAAGATGTTAATTTTAATTGTTTCCACTGTTCAAGTAGTTCGCTCGAATTTTTGAAGAAATTGGGAAAACGATTAAATATCCTTTTATTTATTTCATAAGCAATGCTGTAAGCCACATTTTTGTCAAGTGATACATTCTTTATAATAATCTCAGGAAGATCCTTCAGCGCCAAAAGACCGACATAAACATAGCCGATTTCTTTTGCAATATTCTCGCTCAAAGAAGAGTCAATGTTAAACACGACAAAAGATTTTTTCATTTCTAGCATGGGACTCAACGACAAAAAAAACTCTTTCTCCGGAATTGGCAGATCATTTATTTTTTTAGCAAACTCATCCATTGGATATAAAATTAAGTATAAAGACCCCTTAGGTTAGGATTCTGTTTCATGTACTGAGCGTGTTTTCCTCCTTTTTTTCTAAGATGTTTAGCTAATTGTGGCCCAACAACCTTGTCATCCTGTATGCTTGGGAGAATTTTAGAAAGCTTTGACGAGGAAACACTTTGCTCAAAGTCATTTATATATGCAGGCGCAAGGTGCGTGGCATCCATTCTCTTAAGAATATTTTCATCAGCATCTTTATATAAACGTTGTCTCGTGGCTTGAGTGCCCGCAACTGCTGCACTAAATTGTCCAGTCTGTCCGAGATGAGCCATTTGAATCTCTCTATGAACTTCATCACCCATGTTTGTATAAGCATAATTTCCGGTAGCAGGATCTCGCCTAGTAGCAACAGCTCTCATTACACTCTGGACAGCGGCTGAATCTTTCTTTCTTAACTCTTCAATACCCTTGCTGTCAATTGATCGCGTTTCAAGCGCAAGTCTCATGGTCTGCTCATCGCCAATAGAATGGGCATTCAATTTTTTATGATCAAATTGGTTGCTAGTAATAAAATTTCTTTTTGCAGTCTCACGAGCTGTATTATCGGTAATATGTGCAAACGCAGCAGCCGGGTCATAAGTTTTCACTTTATTAACCAGTTGTCTGAATACCTGGCTTGTTTCTCCAAATGCTTCCCGGACAGCGTCTAGGTCAGCTTCAGTGGCTGTGCTCTTTTCGGCCAAAGCCCGTGTAGCGGCAGCCATTTCATCGGCAGTGCCATGAGCCATAAGTTGCCGCAGCTGCTCTTCTTCCATATTTCCCATATCGTGGCTTTCATAAGCCGCCTTTTCCCGGTTTTTCTGGTCCTGATCCAGTCGGTTTTGGGCCTCCCTCCTACTTCTCTCTGTCGGGCCATAACGCTGTCTCAATCTGTCTCCGGCGGAACCTATGCCTGTTCCAGCTCGCTCAAATATATCACCCGCATGGTGCGCATCCCTTCTCTTTTCATAGGCCTTGTAACCTCTCTTAACAGCATCAATCCCGCTGATTCGTGAGCCAAAAGATTTCAATATTTTCTGTGTGCCGCCCATCACCGCGCCGGCGCCGGCGATGCTCATTTTTTGCGCCGTGCCCATACCGATCCATAAAATGACAATTGGAATGGCGAGGTATGCTATTTTTCCGATGAAATTTGCGTCTTCAGACTGACTGCCGGCTATTATGTTAAAATTACTAGTTTCAAGCTTGCTAAATTCCGTCATAACCGTAAGCGCGATATATAACATAAAAATCATAATCGGCCCGAAAAAGGCATATTTAAAAAGCTGATTCCACCAGTCGTTGGCATAATTGGAGGTGGAAGGCAGGATAGAAGCGACAAAAGCTATCGGGGAAAACATAATGAGAATAGCCAGGGCGATTATTCGGATAACCAGCATAATCGCGACCGCGAGCATAGTGATGGCGAAAATAAATCCAAAAATTATAGCGGCTAACAAGGCGGCAATGGTAGAAGCGGTGCCGCCGCTCGGGGATAGTATGCCCGATAGCATTGCCTTATCCGCCATCATCCCCATAGCCTTAGTGGCTCCATTCTGACCGTCCACAAAAAGCATACTGATCAGCGTATACATTAAAACATTGGAAACATCAATGATGAAGCGGGCAATCGGAAAACTGAAGTTGACCAAAAGCGCCATCAAAACCAGATTCAAGAGAATTTTTTTGTAACTGTATTTTTCCACCTGGAAAATGGTGGCAAAAGCCGAAAATAAAAGAACCAGGATGAAAGCGATGTTCAAAAAATCGCGGACGATTTTCCAGATATTATAAACTGCAGTGCTGCCGACGACCGCCTTGAAATTGTCCACTTTGACCGCCCAGACAAAAAGAGAATTGGCAGCCGGCATCAGGATGCTACTGATGAATCCAAAAACCGGCAAAAAAGGCACCGCGAGGGCCATTGTCCAAAGCCCCTTAAAAGCTTGGCCTATACCGAAAGTACTAGCTGACTGATCGATTGCCAAAGCTACTTCGGGTGTCACAATGCCAGAAGATGAACCGTCTGCTGCTGCATAAACAGTTTTGACCGGTATGGAAAAAACAATTCCCGCGATAATAACAAAAAGAAGAATTGTCGAAATTAATCGGCGCTTCGTATTCTTTTTATAGTTTGTCTTTCTTTTCAACTTTTTATTTTACAAGCTTAATTTACCACTTGAATAGTGATGATGGGCTCTGCTGATTGCGGGTGGTCTGCAAATTGTTGCTCACATTGGTGGATTGTTTTTGGATTTGCGACTGGATGTTACCGATGCCTTCATTCAGGGCGTTGGTAACCACGGTCCTGACCACCATGCCGATCATCGCTTCAATCATGCTGGGGGCGCTGGCGATGACTTGATTCCCGATGTTTTGCGCATTGGTTAGAGCATCCTTGGCGACCGAACCTGGCGTAACGGTGTATCCGTTTTTTTCCGTGCCAATGAATCCCTGGCCGGCAACGGCCTTGGTCTGGGCTACCAACCGCGCGTTGGCTTCCGCAATCTGTTTTTCCTGTTCTGCCCGGGCGTTAAACGCCCACTGATTGTTGATTCCCGAACCATATCGGCTGACATTTTTGAAGGTTCCGCTGGAAAACATCTGCGACGGATTGACGTTCATGGTTACTTTTGGCAGAGTGCTATTCACCACGGTATTTTTGGCCTGCTCGACCATTTGTCCGGCATAATTCGTATAAGCGCCAACTCCGCTATTAAAAGCGTTTTTTCCGACTCCTTCAAAACCTGAAGCCGGAGTGTAGCTGGAAGAAGACCCGCGCCCCTGAGTGACCTGGGTAAGATAATCATTGACATACCTGTTGGCCGCTGCTCCGGATTTTTTTACTAGATAATCTTCGTATTTAGTGATGAATTTCGGTCCGCCAGATCCGCCGGAAACAATTAAACTGACGGCCTTATTTATCATCTGTGCGCCCATCTGCTTAATGACGCCGGTCAAAGCTGATTTTAAAGTTTCCCAGACAGTGTCCAGCGCGCGCGTAATGATCGGATCGATTCCGGGCCAGATAGCGGCTTGGGCCGGGTGTCCAGGGATCACCATCAAAGTCGCCATCAGCAAAAAGGTGGAAATTCGCAAAATAATTTTTCTTTTCGCCGAGCTAATTTTCATTGAATTTATTTTTTATTTGGCGCGCTTCTGTCTGTTTAGTCTGAAGAAGCGTTTTCATCGCTCAGATCAGGCAGGCCGACTTTTATCAAACTATCCTTCATTTCTCCAACATAATCCAATCCATATTCTGCTATCTTGGATTGAATTTCGTCCAGAAAACCCAGGGATGAATCCATAAAAGCTTGCATTTTTGACAAATTGACCAGATCCGCCAAGGGGTCCGCGGCGTTCGGAGTGAGGCTGTCCTTGAATGTCATGGAATATTTTACGAATTGGATGCCTTTGATATGCAGATCAACTTCTTTTTCCGGAACCTCCACATCTTTCATCTGTTCCACTATTTTTTCGCCGCTCTTGCTCAGCTCGTCAAGAATTTTGGGATTCCGGGTAGTTATGGCCGTGACCACTTGCCGTCCCAGAGAAGAAAAAGTGCTGGCCACGTCACTTTTGGAAGTTATGGGTTTAGAAGAGTTACTGGATAATATATATGAAACTGCCACGATATAGCGCATAAAATCTTCTTTTTCTTTGATTTTTCTCTCTTCGGTCGAGAGTTTGGAATAAGGTTGCTCCTTTATTTTTAGCTCATCTTTGGTTACTGTCGGAAGTTCGATCGCTGTGTTTTGGGAGCTGAGGGTTTCCTCGACGATGGCTTGCAGCTGTTCCACGGACACCTCAGCGCTTTCTCCGAGCGGATCGTTGGCAGTGAGAGCCTCCACCTTGGCCATCATGGTTTCTGTCAAAGTCTCCCCGTTTCCAAGATTGGCCATCGAGTAGGGCTCGCTGACTTTTTCCTCAATTAATTTGTCGCCCGGAGCTGGTTTTAGCGGGTCATAACCGGACTTGACCTCTGTTCCATCCGAATATCCGTCGCCATCTGTGTCCGTTTTAAAAGGATCAGTGCCGTATGTTTTTTCTTCCGCGTCAGAAAGACTATCTTGGTCCGAATCCAGAAAGACATTTTTGTCGGTAGTTGCTGTTTCTTCGGCAAACGAAAAAAAAGAAAAGCTCAAAATAATCAAGCCCCCGAGTATCAACAAAGATAATTTTATATTTCTTATTTTCATTCCGTAACAAATTTTATTTTCTCACCGAAGCATAAAAGATAAAAACTGCAAAACCAGAACGCCCGCTATTTAAAGCCAAACCAGCAAAATTTTTAACGGGATTCATCAATGAAATTATAACATAAAACACGCCTTTGCGAAACAGAAAACTTATTCACAGCAAGAAAAAGAGTTTAAAAACAACTGTTGCCTGCGCCTTTGAATAAATAATGCAAACCAAAAATCAAACGCTGGCCTTATTGCTAAAATTATAACACGAAATACACCTTTGTAAAACAGAAAAATTATTCGCAAAAAAAGAAACGTTGGTTTTGGAAAAAACAACCATTGCTAAAATAAAATAAGATTGATAAGCTTAGGGCGTATGAAAAACATTTCAGAAAAACTGAAGACAGCCGTAGACAAACTTCTGGAAAGCCAGATAAACATAGTGACTTGGACGGTCGGATTTTGTGCAATGATCGGACTCAGGTCTTTTATCGAGCAAATAACAATTCCTTTTCCGTTTCCGGTTGAGGAAGCCATTCTGGAATACCTGCATAATTTCTTTTTTTTCCTGCTGTCCTTTGTCGCTGTTTGGCTTATTCTAAGCCTTTTTACGCGAATAAAACCCCAAAAACTAGCAACAATCATTTTTTGGGGAGCCTGGCTTTCCATTTTTCCACCCCTCATCGATATGGTAAAGAGCCAAGGAAGTGTTTTTTGGAGTTTTTATATGCTGGACAATCCCCACGGACTTTTTTTGAAATTTGTGACGTTTTTCGGCAATTTGCCTTCGGGGATCGTTTATTTCGGGACAAAAATTGTCTTCATTGCCGCTATTTTGATAGTTGCTGCCGTAGTTTATATCAATACAAAAAAAGTCATCCGAACAATTTTTTCCGCTCTTTGCGTCTATACAGTCTTATTCGCAATGGGAAGCTTTCCTTCCTGGTTTGCGTTCGCCTATTCTTTTTTCGCCAAGGCGAAAAAAATTTCCGAACTGCAGGGCCCGGACATCATTCAAATTGTCGGCGTTCCCTATAAACTTTTTGGAGTCGAGTTCGCTAATTTGAAATATTCACTGGCCTTTAATATGAACCTGGTCTATTTCATTTTGCTTATCGGCCTGCTGAGCTTGTTATTTTGGAAATCAGACAAGATCAAGTTTTGGGCGGTGGTCAAAAATACCCGGCCTCCGCAGCTGGTTTATCACGCGGGACTTTTTTCCATCGGCTTGGGTCTGGGCTATTTAGCTTATCCGGGCAATTACAATTTGAATGTTTTCTCTGTTTTGGCCGCGCTTGATTTGCTGCTTGGCGTTTGGCTGGCCTGGCTGGCCTCAGTGATCATAAACGACATCTATGATTTTGAGATTGACAAAATTTCCAATCCAAGACGTTCTTTGCCGGAGAATATTTTTAAAATAAAAGAATATGCTGAATTGGGGGTTGTCATTTTCCTCTTGTCGCTCCTGGGCGGATTAATTGTCGGACTGAAGTTTTTTGTTTTACTTTTTCTTTACCAATTTCTAGCTTGGGCATACTCTGCTGAGCCATATCGACTGAAAAAATTTCCCGGAGTCGCTACTTTTATAAGCTCGATAGCTTCATTGTTGATTCTTTTTGTCGGCTTCTTTCTTTTTTCCGGAGACAAAAATTTAACCGGGTTGTCCTGGAGAGTAATCTTGCTAATCTCAACCGCTCTGACGCTTTCGCTCCCAATCAAAGACTTTAAGGATATTGAAGGTGACAAAAAATATGGTGTCTGGACGATTCCGGTCTTGCTTGGTGAAAGCGGAGGACGATTAGTAGTTTCGGCTGGTGTTTTCATTTCTTTTATGCTGAGTGTTTTCTTGCTGAATGAGCTGCGACTTTTCTGGTGGGCGATTTTGTTTGGCGGAGCTTCTTATCTGATTATCACCAGCCGAAAAATAAAACCGCATCTTTTATTCTGGTGGATCTTAGCTGCGGTCGGCGCCTATGGGTTGATTTTGATGAAGATCGTTTTTTTATAAGAATGTCATTCCGAGCCTGTCGAGGAATCCTTGCCTGTCGGCAGGCAGGTAATTAGATCCTTCGGCTGCGCTCAGGATGACAAAATTATCCAAATAATTTTGTCAATTTTTTCCACTCCTCAACGCTCAATTCTTGCGCTCTGACTTTCCCGCTAAGCGGGATTTTTTTTATTTTTTCTTCCACTTCTTTTTTATCCAAATGAAAACTGCTGGAGAGATTATTGACTAACATCTTGCGTTTGGCGGAAAATCCGGCGCGCACAACCCTAAAAAAGTCCTTAACATCTTCTTTATTTTGCGATACGCGATTTACGATATGCGTTACGCGAATGATCGCACTATCCACTTCCGGCACTGGAAAAAAAGCATTTTTACTGACTGTAAAAAGCATTTCCGGATGGGCGTAATATTGCACGGAAACAGCCAAAATACTCATTTTTCCGAGTCCGGCCACGATGCGCTCCGCCACTTCTTTCTGGACCATCAGAATCATTTCTCTTGGCGGACAGTCCGCTTCCAAAAATAATCTGATGATGGGCGAAGTTATATAATATGGTAAATTGGCAACAATTTTATAGCCTATAGCTTGTAGTTTGTAGCTCGTAGCTAATTCAGAAAAATTTATTTTTAAAATATCCTCGTTAATAATCTCAACATTCTTTTTGTTACTAAACTTGTTACGTAACAATTTACTTAACACTTCATCTACTTCAATTGCAATGACTTTTCCAGCACGCTTAGCCAGCTCCTCCGTCAAAACCCCTTCGCCCGGTCCGATCTCGATCACGAAATCGTCTGCTTTTAAATCAGCAGCTGCGATGATTTTTTTCAAAACCTTTTCATCGCGTAGAAAATTTTGACCTAATTTTGTCGGCATAATAATTTTTTAGTTGAGCTTTAGGAAAATATTAATTCAAAACTTCTTCCACTTTCACCCCGATCACTCCCGCGCCGATGGACGCGATTTTGGCGAAAGCCACTTTGTCAAGATCAATGATGCGACCCTTGCCTTGCGGGCCATAGTCGTTGATTTGGACCACAACGGATTTGCCGTTGGCAGTATTAGTTACTTTAGCATAATTTCCGCGCGGAATGCTCGTCGAGGCCGCAAACAAGCCGCCTTTCCAGGCGTACCAAGTGCTCTGGCCCTTGACGGCTTTGCCCAGTTTCATATAAGTTCCCTGCGTAACAATTTCGGTGATGGGATCCTTGGTAATCTTTTTTTCCAATGCAACGCGGGATACTTCTTCGCCGTTTTTGTAGGTGATGCGATATGTTACCTCTCTGACGCCCTTTTCACCGGTCTGGGTTATCTTTTTCTCCCGCCAACTCAGGGTCTTGTCTGTATTGCTGACAGTCTTGAATTCAACATCTTCCGTTATAACTTTTTCTTCCACATTGATCCGCGTGATGATAATCGGTGTATCCGTACGCGGAGAAAAAGATATATTTGGTTCAACTTTATCCAGCCGGCCAAGAGTTAGATTATTTTCAGCAATCGCTCCACCAATGTTTTTTTGCAAAGTCCAATTTTCAATAGTCTTCCCGTCCACCTGGATCTTTATTTTTATGGCTCTCTGGATTACGATAGTGGTTCCGGAACCCAGCAGAGCATCTTTATCCGGAGTCAGGTCATCGCGTTCAGCCAATTTTATTTTTTTTTCATCCAAAAATTCAGAAACAGTCCGGGCGGAAGTCTTTGTATGGAAATTAAATCCGCCATCATTCAAAAAAATAATTTTTTCTGATTCTTTAAAGTTAAAATTCGGTTTATTTAAGGCATTGATAAGCTTAAAGCCGAAAAACAAAACCGAAAGCAAAACGGCTAAAGTAAAAACATTTTTTATCCTAAAGAAGGGCGACTTAATTTTCAATTTTTAATTTCAAATTTGCAAACAATGTTTCAATTTCAAAATTTAGAAATTAAATCATTGGAAATTGTTTAGAAATTAAAAATTAGAAATTAGAAATTTTCAGGTCATTCCGTTTTAAACCGATATTGAATCGCTTCCGCGATATGTTGCGGACAAATTTGCGGACTTTCTTCCAAATCAGCGATAGTCCGGGCGACTTTGATTATACGGTAATATGCCCGGGCACTCAAGTAAAAACGGGAAACGGCGCTTTTCATCAGTTCCAGCGAGGGGGTGTCGAGGAAACAAAAATTTTTTATCTCAACGCTGCCCATTTCACTGTTGGTTACCGTTGTCAGGCCGGTAAATCTTTGCACTTGAACAGCGCGCGCGCGGCTAACCCGTTCCCGGATGGAAGCGGACGCTTCGCCCTGATAAACTTCATTCAGCTTTTCAAATTTTATCCGCGGGACTTCGACGTGGAGATCGATGCGATCCAGAATCGGTCCGGAAATTTTTCTTTGGTATTTTATGATGTTGGCCGGGCTACAGGAGCAGGCCTTTTCCGGGTCCGTTGCATTGCCACAAGGGCAAGGATTCATGGCGGCAATAAGCGTAAAGCGGGCCGGAAATTCCAATGACCCTTGAGCACGGGAAATTGTGATGAGGCCATCCTCCAGGGGTTGGCGCAAATTTTCCAAAACGTTGCGGGAAAATTCTGGGAATTCATCCAAAAACAGAATTCCCCGATGAGACAAGCTGACTTCTCCTGGTCGTGGATAAGTTCCTCCGCCAACAAGCGAAACCGGACTGGCAGTATGGTGCGGCGAACGGAAAGGACGCCGGGTAATGAGAGCGGTTCCGCGCGGCAGTTGTCCGGAAACGGAAAAAATTTTGGTCACTTCTAAGGCCTCAGGAACGGTGAGACGCGGCAAAATAGAGGCCATGGTTTTGGCGAGCATAGTTTTTCCGCTCCCAGGCGGGCCATTGAGAATCACATTGTGTCCGCCGGCCGCGGCGATTTCCAGAGCGCGTTTGGCGTGTTCCTGGCCGCGGATAAATGACATATCCAACAGACTTTCTTCCACGGAAAAGAA
>Ga0210044_10004202_pt1 | contig 20159 bp, 22 predicted proteins | sample CryGey13umfilter_2_FD_183959 | JGI IMG/M metagenome (GOLD analysis project Ga0210044, IMG submission 183959) | Groundwater microbial communities from aquifer in Utah, USA - Crystal Geyser 4/9/14 3 um filter (SPAdes) (version 2) | ecosystem: Environmental > Aquatic > Deep subsurface >... | reverse complement strand
AGGCTTCGGCGGGCAGGCAAACAAATTCCAATATTCAAATTCGAAATTCCAAATATTTGGATCTTCTAATTTGGTTATCCGCCTCGGCGAGCCGTAGGCGAGACGGGTTGTTTCTTATTTGTATCTTGCTATCTTGTATCTTGGAATTTTCCATCGGTGCTTATCTGCCTGCCCTTCGTAGCTTCAGCGAAGAATGGGTGGCAATAGATCCCTGCCTGACGGCAGGCAGGTGTGGTAGTTTTTACTTCTTATAAAAAAACCAACAATCGCTCGCTGGTTTTATTATATCTTAAATTTTGTTATTCTTTTGCTTTTGCCGCTTTTTCGGCTTTAGCGGTTTTATATTTTTCTGCCGCTTTGACACGGGCTTTGAAACGATCAATTCGGCCGGCGGTGTCAACTAGTTTTTCTTTACCGGTAAAAAATGGATGGCAGGCGGAACAGATTTCAACATGAATTTCTGGAACAGTTGAGCCGACTTCAAAAGTATTCCCGCACGAGCAGGTTACCTTGGCTGTATAATATTGTGGATGAATATCTTTTTTCATGATTTATCCCTCGAAGCTTTAGCGAGGTGGGACAGCAATATGTTATCAAAATATTGATATTTTTGCAAGACTGTGATAATCTTTTATTGCATTAGCTAGTATTATAATCCACACACTCCTCTCAAAATCCTTGTCCGCCATAGGCGGGTAATGTGGAGTGGCGGCCCTTCGATAAAACTCAGGGAGAAAGGATAATAGATGGCAGAACTTCCATCGCTGCGGGAAATGTTAGCAGCCGGAGTCCATTTTGGCCACAAGCGGGCCCGCTGGAATCCAAAAATGGCGCCATATATTTTTGCCAGCAAAAATGGCGTTTCTATTATTGATTTGGAGAAAACTCAGAAGATGTTAGGGCAGGCGCTCGAAGCAATTGCGAACGAAATCAAAGAGGGTAAAATTGTAGTTTTTGTCACTAGTAAACGTCAGGCAAGAGATGTTGTCAAAGCCGCCGCCGAGAGTTGCGAAATGCCCTATGTGGTTGAAAAATGGCATGGTGGCACATTGACTAATTTTGATGTTGTGGCAAAAAATTTCAAAACCCTGAAGACTTTGAAAGAACAAATGGCTGCTCCAGAATTTACAAAACTTCCTAATATTGAACAGAATCAAATAAGAGAGAAAGCCCAGAAGTTAGAGAGAATTTTTGGTGGACTCTCGAAGCTGACAAAAAAACCAAATATTCTTTTCTTAATTGGTGCCTATGACGAAAAAATCGCTCTCTCTGAAGCAAAAAAAGAAGGTATAAAAGTTGTGGCTTTGGTTGATACCAATATGAGTCCGGAAGAAATTGATTGGCCGATTCCGGCTAATGACGACGCGACAAAAGCGATAAAATTGATGGCAGAGGCAGTGGCGGGAGTTATTAAGGATAATTTACTGAAGAAAGAAATTAAGTAACTTAAGATGCTTAAGAAAATTGCCCCACTTCGCTAAAGCTACGCGGGGCGCAACAAACTATTATATATTATTAATGTGTTGCGGAGGTATCTATGAACGTAATGGCAAAAGATATCGCGGCCTTGAGAGAAAAAACCGGCTTGCCAATGATGGATTGCAAGTCAGCATTGCTAGAAGCTGGCGGCGATGAAGAAAAAGCCATAGAGATTTTACGCAATAAGGGCTTGTCAAGATCGGAGAAAAGAGCTGGCCGAGCAACCTCAAATGGTGTTATTGATTCCTATATCCATAATGGAAGAATTGGTGTTCTAGTTAAGGTTCTTTGTGAGACTGATTTTGTTGCCCGCAATGAAGATTTTAAGAATTTTGCCCATGAAATTTCCTTGCAAGTTGCCGCCTCGGCTCCAAAATATTTGAGCCGCGAACAGGTGCCGACGCAGGAAATTGCTGAGGAAAAAGAGATTTATGCGCAGGAGGCAAAATCCTCTGGTAAGCCAGAAGATGTTATAAAAAAAATTGTCGAAGGAAAACTCGATACTCATTACTCCCAAGTTTGTCTTTTGGATCAGCCGTATTTTCGTAATCCGAAAAAGACTATTACTGATATTTTGAATGAAATCATCGCTAAAACTGGTGAAAAAGTAGTAATTTCTCGATTTGCTCGAATGGAACTCTCCTGTTAGAATTAATCTATAAGGAGCAATGATGATAAAAGAAATCATCAAGAAGATTGAACCAAGAATGGATGCTGCAATCAGGAATCTGGGCGAAGAGCTGAAAAATATCCGCACTGGCCGAGCGAACTCTTCCCTGGTTGAGGATGTTCCAGTTACCTACTATGGCACAAACACTCCTTTAAAACAATTAGCCTCTATCAATATTCCTGAACCGACAATGTTCGTTGTCACACCCTGGGACAAGCAATCTTTAGGAGATATCGAGATTGCCCTAAGAAATGCCGAGACTGGTCTTTCGATTGTTAATGATGGTCATGCGATTCGCATTACCTTGCCACCCCTAACTGGTGAAAGGCGTGAAGAATTGTCAAAATTAGTTCATAGACTAGGTGAAAATGCTCGGGTAGCAATAAGAAATATTCGTGGTGAAGCTTGGGATGAAATTCAAAAAGCCTATAAAAATAAAGAAATTTCAGAGGATGAAAAATATCGAGGCGAGAAGGAACTTAATGATTTAATCCTTGGGAAAAATCGACAGATCGAAGAAAAAGCCTCAGCAAAAACTACTGAACTGGGTAAAATATAATATCTTTGAATTCCGAAATGCCTGCATTCGTATATTGCTTTTGTTTTAAGCCACCCGAGCCAACCCGCCTTGCGTTGTCGTCAGTTGAATCTTTACAAATGTCATCGTTCGAAGAAAATCAGAGTGAAAAAACCAGAGTTATAGTTCGGCGCCGGCTTACATAAAAGCAATATACTCATCACATTTCATAATTCAAAGTAATATTTAAAAATTTTCAATATCATGTTGCTAACTACTATACTATTTATATTTATTTTAGGCTTACTTGTCTTTGTCCATGAGATCGGCCATTTTGCGGCGGCAAAAATCGGTGGCATTAAAGTCGAAGAATTTGCTTTCGGCTTTCCACCAAGAATTTGGTCGCACAAACGCGGCGAGACTCGTTATGCCATCAACGCTATCCCAATCGGCGGCTATGTCAAGATGCTGGGCGAAACTGGTGAGAGCGGCAGCCCAAGATCTTTCTCAAAAAAGAAGCCGCTAACTCGCGCTCTTGTTTCTGTCGCTGGCGTCATCATGAATGTTATTCTTGCATGGCTGATTTTAACGCTAGGCTTCGCCATCGGCATGTCACCTCTAGTTTCAGCACCAAGTTCAATCCCGGGTAAAATAATTTCAACTTCAGTCATTGTTGCCGGAGTTGAGGCGGATTCCGCGGCTTCTAAAGTTGGACTTGCACAAGGCGATGAACTACTCCGAGGTCATGGGGTTGGTGAGGCCGACGTGACGTTTACTACTGCTACCAGTTTAGTTGATTTTACTAAATCTCATGCTGGCAAAGAAGTTGAAATAGTTTACAAGCGCGATGGTCAAGAATCTCTAGCCTCAGCAGCTCTGCCAGAAAATTCAGAGACACCACTTGGAGTTGCTGTCGTTGAGAATTCTTTGGTTACAACGCCTTGGTACCTGGCGCCAATTGTTGCTTTTCGCGAAATCGTTCGCATCATCCAGATTAATTTTGTCTTTCTCGGCAACTTTTTCAAACAACTATTTTCCACCGGTGTAGTTTCTAAAGAGGTGGGTGGACCAGTCGCAATTTACGTTTTTACTGGCATGGCGGCTCGTGCCGGCGCGATGGTAATGATGCAATTTATTGCCATTCTCTCAGTCAGTTTAGCGCTTATCAATATTTTGCCATTCCCAGCGCTAGACGGCGGGCGCTTGCTTTTTATTATTTTGGAAAAAATCTTTCGTCGCAAAGTCGTTAAAGAGAATGTTGAAAATATCATCCATACCGTCGGTTTCGTCTTGATTTTGCTTTTCGCGGTATTGGTGACTTATAAAGATATTGTTAATTTTATCATTAAAAGATAATTATTGCGAAATCCCCTCGCTCGCTCTTGCCAAATTTCTAGGCGCTTTTTTCTCGCTTCCGCCTTTGGCGAAGCGGAAAGCGCTTGTTACCGTCGAAATTTGACAAGAGCTCGCAATTTCATAATTCGAAGGAAATAAACTATGAAAGCCTCAAAATTTTTTCTAAAAACTTTAAAAGAATTGCCTCACGATGCTGATTCAATCAACGCTAGTTTTTTGGCCCGCGGCGGCTATGTGCAAAAAAATATGGCTGGAGTTTATGCCCTTTTGCCACTAGGTTTCCGAGTTTATAAAAAGATCGAAGAAATTATCCGCCGAGAAATGAATGCAGTTAATGGCCAAGAAGTGATGATGAATATTCTTCAACCGCGCGAACTTTGGGACGAAACTGGCCGCTGGCAAAAAATTAGTGATGTTATGTATCGAATTAAGGATCAGGAAATTGGATTGGCGCCAACTCACGAAGAGCAAGTAACTGACATTGTTAGACGAAAAGTTAAATCATACAAAGATTTGCCGCTCTCACTCTATCAAATTCAAGTTAAATTTCGCAACGAACCACGGGCGCGCTCAGGACTTTTACGCGGCCGGGAATTCCCGATGAAAGACATGTACAGCTTTCACGCGTCGGAGAAAGATTTTGAAAATTACTATCAAAGTGTCACCGAGGCCTATAAAAAAATCTTTGACCAGATGGGCTTGGAAACCAAACTAGTCGCAGCATCTGGCGGCGTGTTTTCAGAGCATTCCCATGAATTTCAAGTTCTCTGCCCAACCGGCGAAGACAGAATTTTCCACTGCAATAAATGTGACTGGGCGGAAAACAAAGAAATCGCCAAAGTTAAAGATGGGGATAAATGCCCGAAATGTGATGGCTGGGTTGTCGAAGCGAAATCAATCGAAGCTGCCAATATCTTCCCGCTCGGCGATAAATTTTCCAAAGCAATGGGTGCAACTTTTATAGACAAAGACGGCAAAGAGAAAAATATGATAATGGGCTGTTATGGCATTGGACTCACGCGAGCAATGGCGACAATTGTCGAGGTCTATTTTGACCAGCAAAACAATAAAATGGTCTGGCCAAAATCAGTAGCGCCATTCGATGTTGAAATCATTTCTTTGAATAAAAATGACGAAGCGGAAAAATTGTATCAGTCATTGCGATCCGCCAGCCGGCGGAGAAGCAATCTGAATTCCGATGATAAGGTCTTGTTTGATGACCGCGATATGACTGCCGGCGAAAAGTTCGCTGAAGCCGATTTAATCGGAGCACCAAAACGAATTATCATTTCTGAAAAATCTCTAAATGCAGGTGGTGTGGAAATTATTGACGGTCCAAAAGCCGAGATCGTTCCAATTCTTAAAGTTTTAGAAAAAATAAGTTAGAATTGTATTGTCATTGCGAGGAGGAACGACGAAGCAATCTTTATGATAGATTGCCGCGCCTCTCATTTCACTCGATGGCTCGCAATGACAAACCATATTGAATAAATTTTGTTCTCTGGATATAATAAGCGCGGCTTCATACTGAAGCCGCGCGGGCAGGATGATCTGGAATTTGGTGAAAAGAGTCAAGAAGCTCCCTAGCGTATTCGTCGCGACTTTTTCGCAGCTTCTCGGGCTTCATCCATGGCCGAAGATTCGGTAAAGGAGTGTTTCGCAAGTTCTGTTCTGTGATATACAGGCCGATGTCAGTCAGAAGCGGACAGATGAAAACATCTTTACCGCCATTTTCCGCCGCCATCGCCGTCTTACTTACGCAGTTGTCAAGGTGAAACCCGCCAAGGTAGAATACATCACCGAACATTTGCGAGACATACAAGGCAAAATCCGGAGGTGTGAAAGGTTCGATCCATTCCTCTGAATCTGTGCAAATTCCGGTATCGATAACTTCGAAGTCGCTAATGTCTCCGAACCACGGTGACATTTCTGCTATCTGGCCGTCTGGATTTTTGTTTGCGACTAGATAGAGATGATCAGAAATCCTTCGAAGTGATTCGACCAGTTCGATCACCGCTTGCGTGTGGATTCCAACCATTCGCCGCTTGGTGCTAAGCTTTGGATAAGACACTGAGCTATCTAGGGCATCAGTCACGACTTTATGTGGGAAAAGCAGTACTAAGGTTTTGCTCACTCTTATCACCTCGGATGTAATGATAACACAAAATTTAATTTTGTAAATATGTTGACGCCAAAAGATAAAACAAACATTTTGCCAACAACTCCCGGGATTTATCAGTTTTATGATAGGACCGGCAAGATTTTGTATATTGGTAAAGCGAAAAATTTACGTTCTCGGGTGAAATCATATTTTTTGCGAGCGGAGGAGTTAACAGAAAGTCGGTCAACGGCGATTTATCAGATGGTGCAAAAAATTAAAAGAATCAAAACTACCTCAACTGATTCGGAGCTAGAGGCGGTTTTGCTAGAAGCGGAGCTAATTAAAAAAGTTCAGCCAAAATACAATATCCGGCAAAAAGATGACAAAAGTTTTTCAGTAATTGAAATTAGCCGCGATGAAATTCCGCGCCTCGAAATAAAACGGGCGAGAAATGTAGATAAAAGTGCGGAATTTGCGGGACAAGCGCGGACAGGAGCGGAGTATTTTGGGCCTTATCCGTCGGCTGAAATTTTGAAACGAGCATTGAGAATTTTGCGCAAAATTTTTCCTTACGCTAATTGCTCAAAAACAAAATTTCAGCGCCAGCAAAAAATTTGCAAGACCTGTTTGTACGCTGATATAAATTTATGTCCGGCGCCATGCGAAAAATCATCAGTGCCAGATTGTAAAAAGCAAGTTGGTTACTTGAAAGATTTTCTTTCCGGCAAAAAGAAAAAAATAATTCGCGAATTGTCAGCTGAGATGAAAGTATTAAGTCGTAATAGAAAGTATGAAGAAGCGGCTGTCATCCGCGATAAATTATCAGCCATAGAACATCTAAATCGTTATTCTGTTGGCATAAAAGACAGCTTTCTTGATTTTCAGAATTTGGCAATTTTTCCTCGAATTGAGGCTTACGATATTTCTAACATTGGCGGCGAATTTGCCGTCGGAGCAATGACAGTTACAACGCTTGGCAGAATTGACAAAAGCGAGTACAGAAAATTTAAAATTAGGAGTGTCATGGGAGCAAATGATCTGGCGATGACGGCGCAGATATTAGAACGTCGTTTCAAAAATAGCTGGCCAGAGCCGAACTTGATTGTCATTGACGGTGGGATAGGACAGTTAAATATCGCGAGGCATGTAATCAAAGATATAAAGTTAGATATTCCGATTGTCGCGATTGCTAAAGGTAAGAGTCGGAAAAAGGATGAATTTCGTTTTTCTACTGGTGAGGTAGCAAAAATATTTCAAAAAAAGCCAGAGCTTAGAAATCTACTAATCCAAGCCCGTAATGAAGCACATCGTTTTTCAAGAAGTTATTATCGAGGCCTACATCGTAAGGCGACAATCAATGAACCTAAAACAACTGCTTAAAAAATGGTGGCTGTCGTTGAAATATGATCCGACTGATCCAAGATATGGTCGAGGTGAAATTAAAATTGTTGCCATTGGTGGCGGAACCGGCATTTCCAATCTTCTTCGTGGTTTGAAAAAATATTCTCGTGATCTTACTGCTATTGTAGCGGTATCAGACGCTGGTAAAAGCTCTGGGGTCATTCGTAAAGTTTTTAAGACCTTACCACCTGGTGATATACGCAAATGTTTAGCAGCACTTTCCGACGATTATCAATTGTTATCTGAAGTTTTTGAATACCGTTTCCCTAAGGGCAGTGACTTTCTCTCTGGCCATCCGCTGGGCAATATCTGGCTAGCGGCACTAATTCAAAAATATAATTCATTCGAAAAAGCCCTTGTTGTATCACATGAAATTTTAAATGTTGCTGGCAAAGTTTATCCATCAACGATGGCAATTGTTCAGTTATCTGCGATTTTTGAGGACGGGAAAAGAGTTACGGGAGAGGATAAAATTCCATTGGTTGGCAGAAAGATTAAAAGAGTTTTTTTTAATAAATTGGGTATTCGGGCTTACAAAAAATCCATAGAGGTGATAAAAAATGCTGATTTAATAGTCATTGGGCCTGGTAGTCTGTATACTTCGATTATCCCCAACTTACTATTGCCTGAAATTTCCAAAGCAGTAAGAAATAACCACTCTGCAGTTAGGATCTTCGTCGCTAATTGTTCAACTGAGCGTGGAGAGACAGAAGAAATGGATATCCCTGATCATATTCGAGCGATTGAAATTCATGCCGGCAAGAAACTTTTTGACTATGTTTTAGTTAACAATAAAATTTTACGGCGATCAAAAATGACTTCAAAATTGGGGGAAATTAACAATATAACTTCGCAACTTAACTGCTATAATAATTATGAGATTGTTCTTAGGGATTTGATTGATCGAAGGTTCCCGCTTTATCATGATCGTGATAAACTGGCAAAAGAAATCATTTTGCTTTATAATGATATTAAGCGGAAGTAAAAACTACCACACCTGCCTGCCGTCAGGCAGGGATCTATTGCCACCCATTCTTCGCTGAAGCTACGAAGGGCAGGCAGATAAGCACCGATGGAAAATTCCAAGATACAAGATAGCAAGATACAAATAAGAAACAACCCGTCTCGCCTACGGCTCGCCGAGGCGGATAACCAAATTAGAAGATCCAAATATTTGGAATTTCGAATTTGAATATTGGAATTTGTTTGTATCTTGTATCTTGTATCTTGTATCTTGTAACTTTATAAGGATCAGTGAGAGTTTATTTTCCTTATATAAAAAAGGAGTAGAAATGGCGGAGAAAGATCAAGAAAAGGGGAAATTTGTTGGGGAGATCACTCACTACTTCCCTAAGGCTGGAGCCGCAGTCATCAAGCTTGAAAAACCCCTGAAGGTCGGGGATAAAGTCAAGATTGTTGGCGGTAAAGCTGGTGAGTTTGAGCAAGCGGTGAGTTCGATCCAGATTGATCGACAGCCGATCGAGGAAGGTAAGGCGGGCGATGAGGTTGGTGTCGCTGTTGATCAGCCGGTCAAAGAAGGGTACAAGGTTTACACTGCTGAGTAATTTTAGGTTATGAAATGCTTTATTCGCATATTGCTTTCGCTTCAGCCACCTACTCCAGCCCCGCCCTCTTCCCTGACTATTGACTCGATTTATCGCTGATCATCGGCAGTCTCATCAGTCACAGAAGCATTAAAGTCGGGCGCCGGCATTCGCAAAAGCAATATTACTCATCGCATTTCACCAATGAAAAAATTACGGAGGGAAATTTTATGCGTCGGCCGATTGTTATTGCTAATTGGAAAATGTACGGGAGTCTCTCGGACGCAATAGTGTTAGCGACTGGGATTCGTGATGGAATTGAAAATTTCTCGGGTGTCGAGATTATCCTTTGTCCACCGGCAATCTGGTTAACTGAAGTAGCAGGGATAATTCATAAGCGAATCGATCAGTTGGCTCTTGGTGCCCAGAATATTCATTATCTTTCTGAAGGCGAATTTACCGGCGAGATCTCTGCCACGATGGTGTGTGATGTTGCCCGGTATGCTATTGTTGGCCACTCCGAAAGGCGGAAGAATTTTGGCGAAACAGCATCAATAGTTGCTCGTAAAGCAGCAGCGGCGCTTGATGCCGGGCTTTCACCAATAGTTTGTGTCGGTGAGCAGAAAAAGAGTGAAGATTCAGTTCAAAAGGTTGTTGATGAGCTCAAGGAGCTACTCTCTGATGTTAGGAAGAGTGAGTATAGAGATATCGTTGTTGCTTATGAGCCTGTCTGGGCGGTTGGGGCAAATGAGCCAGCGACCCCAGAATACTCTGCGAGAGTAATTGTCAAATTACGCGAGATTGTCTCTGCTGAGACGCCGATACTCTATGGCGGTTCTGTAAATGCTGCCAATGTCTACAGTTTCATCCGCCGGCCAGAAATTGACGGAGTGTTGGTCGGTCGTGCTGGGCTAAAAGTGGGGGAGTTTGTTAAAATCTGTCGCATTGTGGCGGAATATAAGAAAATCATTTAAATATATAAGGAACAAAAACTCTCACAGATAGTTGTCCACAGATGAGCACAGATGAAACCAAAAAGAAATATCCAGAACAGGAATTAACAAAAAAGATAATCGGAATTGCTTTTCAAGCCCAAAACGAAATCGGTTCGGGGTTTGCCGAAAAGATATACCAGAAAGTTTTTGAAAAACACTTAAAAGAATCAGGTTTAAAATATAAGAATATAAGAAAGAGTGTTACTGCAAATTGAAAATCGACGAGGAAATAGTCGGAAATTATCGGTTAGATTTCTTAATTGAGGATAAAGTGGTTGTCGAGTTGAAAACTAGAGAAACTGTTTATCAAAAAGATATTTCCCAAGTTTTGGATTATCTGAAGTTTAATAATCTTAAAGTTGGTTTACTTCTATATTTCGGCAATTTTAAGGTAAAAATTAAAAGATTAGTATTATAATATCTGTGGACATCTGTGATGTAATATCTGTGAGAGTTTATAACTTCCTTGTTATCCTTTAGGAGGGAGCCATGACTAAAATTGCGATTAATGGTTTTGGCCGGATCGGTCGATCTGCCGCTAAAATTATTCTTGGTCGAGACGATCTAGAGTTAGTTGCTGTTAATGATCTAGCAGATCCGGAAACTTTGTTATTTCTCTTGCGTCATGATTCGATCTACGGGATATTTAATAAGCCACTCTCAATTTCCGACAAAGAGATAAAAATTGGCGAGAAGCGTGTTCATTTTTATGCTGAAAAAGAGCCGGCTCGCTTGCCATGGCAGGCACTAAATATTGATGTTGTGATTGAATCAACCGGAGTTTTTCTAACCTCAGATCTTTGCCGCGATCATCTAAAAGCTGGGGCAAAAAAGGTGGTGATTTCCGCGCCGGCGGAAGATGATAGGATTCCAACATACTTAATTGGCGTAAATGCAGATAAATATCAGGGCGAGGAAATTATCTCTAATGCCTCTTGCACCACTAATTGTATTGCTCCAACTATCAAGGTTTTAAATGACAATTTCGGCGTAAAGCAAGCGCTTTTGACCACTATTCATTCCTATACTGCTGATCAGAATTTAGTTGATGGCCCGCATAAGGATCTCCGGCGGGCCAGGTCAGCGGCAATAAACATTGTGCCGACAACAACCGGTGCGGCTAAAACCGTAACCAAAATTATCACTGAGTTGGATAAAAAATTTGATGGTCTGGCGATCAGAGTACCATCACCAATCGTCTCGCTATCAGATATTGTGGCAACAATAGAGCGGCCGACAACGATTGATGCGCTAAATAAAAAATTTGAGGAAGCAGCTGATAATGAGATGAAAAACATTCTAGCAGTTTCTGATGAGCCCCTGGTATCTTCGGATCTTATTGGCAATACTGCTTCAGCGATAATTGATCTAACCCTGACAAATGTGATTGGTGGCAATCTAGTCAAAGTTATCGCTTGGTATGATAATGAGTGGGGTTACTCCTGCCGGCTAGTCGAAATGGCAAAATTAATTGCTGGCAATTAATTTAAATGACGAAATCAGAATATCGAATTAAGAATAAATGACGAAATCAGAATGACTAAAAAATTAAGAAGTCCGAATGACGAATGACTAAAATAATTGAATTATTAGACATTTGGTCATTTGATATTTGTTCGCCTGCCTGCCGGCAGGCAGGTCATTAGTTATTCTGGTTTCGACATTTCTTCATCATTCGGATTTCGGATTTAGTCATTTAAATTATGGAAATTATTAAGGCATTAAAAGAATCAGGGCTCACCGGTCTTGGTGGCGCCGGATTTCCGACTTGGCAGAAGTGGCAGATGGTCAAAGAATCTCCTGACCAAAAGCGATTTTTGATTTGCAACCTCTCCGAGGGCGAGCCGGGAGTTTTTAAAGATGAATATATTATTAACCATCATTTGAAAGAACTGATTGCTGGGATAGAAACTGCAGCTGATGTGATTAAAGCTTTAAGATCATACATTTTCTTGAATGACAAATATAAGAAATATCTGAAAAAAATCCAGCACGCGGCTAAAGGTAAAAAAATCGAAATATTTATCGACACTGGTCGTTATCTTTGCGGTGAGGAAACAACACTTCTTCAGGTGATGGAAGACAAGATTCGCCAACCGCGTATGAAGCCACCATTTCCGACAAGCCATGGTCTTTTTGGCTATCCGACGCTAATCAACAATGCCGAAACACTGTATCGGGCACATCTAGTTGCCCAGGGCAGTTACGAGCCAAAAAGATTTTATTGCCTATCCGGAGACTATGTTGGTCGTCGGGTTGTTGAAGCTAATATTGACGCCAAAATTAAGGATATTATCGGCAGGGAAAGGATTGTGGAAAAGATAAAATTTGTTAGAATCAGCGGGCCATCTGGCTATTTTTTACCGCCAGAAAAATTAGATCAAAGTGTCGTTGGCACTGGAGCGATACAAGTTTATGGCAAAGATCGACGTATCCTAGAAACATTGATAAATTCAATAATATTTTTGAAATCCGAGTCTTGCGGCAAGTGTACTCCTTGTCGTGAAGGCACCTATCGGATTGCTGAGAAAATAAACGATCTTCTATCCTCGGCTAGTCTTTGGGACAAAAAGGAGACTCTCGAGACAATTTCTGAAATTGCGACAGCAGCAGAGGGCAGCAGTTTTTGTGCTTTGGGTAAATCAGTTGCTTCGCCGGTTTTGTCCGCAATAGAAAATTTTAGAGAGGAGCTTTTAGGTGGCTAAATACTTCGAGATTAAAATTAATGGCAAGAAATATAAGGTGCAAGAGGGAAGGACTATTTTAGAAGTTGCCAAAGAAAATGCCTTAGAGATCCCAACTCTTTGTTACCACCCAGATCTTAAACCCAATGCCAGCTGTCGTCTTTGTCTAGTCGAGGTCAAAACCGGCGAAAAGTATGAGGTCGTAACATCTTGTAATACAAAAATTGCTGATCAAATGGAGATAAAACTTGATACCCCGAGAGTGAAAAAAATTCGCAAATTGAATCTAGAGATGCTTCTCTCTGATCATATAAAAAAATGTGATGGATGCAACTGGCATGACAACTGTGAACTTAAAGCATTGGCACATAAGTTTGGTTTAAAGGCCTCGAGATTTCCAGAAAGGCGGAGGAAATTTAAAATTGATGCCAAAACTCCCTCGATCCTTTGGGATTCAAGCAAATGCGTAGAGTGTGGTAATTGTCTTTCAACCTGTGAGGAGATTACTGGGCTGGACAACATCGCCAGCAAATACCGAGGTTCATCAATAATTTTTGGGCCGAAAGATGGGAAGTCTTTTGCCAATACCAATTGCGTTTTTTGCGGACAGTGTATTCTTAGATGTCCATCTGGCTCACTTCAAGAGAAGTCAGAGGTTGAAAGGGTCGAGAGACTTTTGGATCATAAAAAGAAGGGGCAAGTGCTAGTCGCCCAATTCGCACCTTCAGCTCGTTATTCGATCGGCGAGCTTTTTGGCAAGCAGGCGGGCAAAAATTTTGATAAAAAACTAATAACTGCTCTTCGAAACCTTGGCTTTGACTTTGTTTTTGATGTTAATTTCGGCGCTGATATTACCACAGTTGAAGAAGCGCAGGAGCTGATTGAGAGATTGGAAACTAAGCGTAATCTTCCAATGTTTACATCTTGCTGCCCTGCCTGGGTTCGCTACGTTGAAATCTTCCATCACGAACTCATACCAAATCTGACAACCACAAAATCACCGAATCATTGTTTAGCCTCAGCGGCAAAAAGCTATTTTGCCAAAAAAATAAAAACGAGACCCGGAAGGATAAAGATTGTTGCTATTATGCCTTGTGTGGCGAAAAAATATGAAAGCAAACTTCCTGAACTTAAAATTGGTTTCTGGCCAGAAGTAGACTCTGTATTGACAGTTAGAGAAGCAGCAAGAGTCTTAAAATCTCGAGGGATCGATCTACTTAATCTTTCTGAGGGTGATTTTGACTCACCACTCAGCGAAGCCACTGGCGCCGGAGTAATTTATGGTGCTTCGGGCGGAGTGATGGAATCAGCGCTGCGAACAGTGGCGTCAAAATTGTCGGAAAAAGAAATTTCCAAATTACAATTTAGCGAAGTTAGAGGATTGGCGGGAGTAAAGGAAGCATCGATTGAAATAAATGGCGAGACTCTTGAAGTCGCCGTAGTCTCCGGGCTTAAAAATGCCGCTAAACTTATCCGAGATTTAAAATCAGGAATAAAACGCTATAATTATATTGAAGTTATGGCTTGCCCTGGGGGTTGTTTAGGTGGGGGCGGTCAGCCGATTCCAACAACCCCAGAGATTCGGGAGAAACGTCGAGCAGCATATTACACTGATGATGAAAGCAAACCGATCCGGCGAGCGCATGAAAATAAAAATCTGCAAAAAATGTATGCTGCTCTGGATGCTAAACCATTAAGTGAAAGAGCACAGATGCTATTTCATCGGAAGTTTATTAAAAGAAAGGCTAAATAGACGAGGTAAAATATATGATGAAGAGTTTGAATGATGCCGATATCGAAGATAAAATTGTATTTTTGCGGCTTGATTGGAATGTGCCGCTGAAAGAAGGCAAGATTACTGATGATACTCGAATAGCTGCCACAATCCCAACGATTCAATTCTTGCAGTCAAAAAACTCTAAAGTTGTTATCGGGACTCATCTGGGTAGGCCCGAAGGTGAAATTGTCCCGGAGCTAACAACTTCGATTTTGGCCAGAAAATTTTCAGAGCTGACAGCCGGAAAAGTCTATGCCACTGATTACGTTATTGAACACCGCGTCAGGGAACAAGTAAAAAAATTAAAATCAAAAGATGTTCTCGTTCTGGGTAATCTTCGTTGGTATGCCGAGGAGCAAAATAATAATCTAGCATTTGCCAACATCTTAGCTAGTTATGCCGATATTTATGTCAATGATGCTTTTGCCGTCAGCCACCGCGCCCATGCCTCAGTTGAAGCCATCACGAAATTCTTACCTAGTTATCCGGGTTTTTTGCTAGAGAAAGAGATCACTTCACTTGGGCTTCTGACCGAGGCGCCAAGACATCCCTTTTTATTAGTCTTGGGTGGAGCCAAAATCAAAGATAAAGTTGGGCTGATAAAACGCTTTATCAAGATTGCAGACTACATTCTTATTGGAGGGGCAATTGCCAGCACTTTCAAATATTTTAAAGGCGAGGATATCAGCCAGTCATATTATGAACCCCAGCTAGAAGATACAATTGAGGAGATTGTTGATGTTACTGCTGGGAAGTTAATATTGCCGATTGATGATCGAAGAGCTGATCTTGGAGAAGGGAAGTTTTCAATTTTGGATATCGGGCCGGGGACAGTTGAAAATTTCAAAAAATATATTAATCAGGCAAAAACTATTTTTTGGAACGGAAATATGGGGCATAGTGAGGAGAAGGAATTTGAATTCGGGACACTAGAAATTGCTAAGGCAATTAGCGATAATAAATTCATCAGAGTTGTTGCTGGTGGGGATACGATTGGTTTTATAAATTCTCATGGTCTCATCTCTGGTTATAGTTTTATCTCAACTGGTGGTGGCGCCGCTTTAGAGTTTCTTGCTGGTATTGAACTACCCGGCTTAAAAGTTCTGGGTTATTATGATAAATAAACTTAAAAATCAAAACTCCGTGCCTACCCTGCCTACCAGACAGGCAGGCGGCAGGCAGGCAAAAATCAAAATTTTGGTAGGCACTCCGTGCCTGGGTTTTCTTAATTTGATCCCAGTTTTGAGTTTTGACTTTTAAGTTTTAAATTTTTTTATTATGTTTGCATCAGCGCGAGAATTATTTAAGCAAGCCGAAGAAAACAAAGTGGCAATCGGCGCTTTCAACACTAATAATCTTGAAGTCACTCAAGCAATCATTGCAGGAGCAGAGAAGTTGCAACTTCCAGTAATTATTCAAACAACGCCCTCGGCAATCCAGTACGCCGGATTGGATGAAATTTTCGCTCTGGTCAAAGAGTTGATTAATGACACGAAGATTCCGGCAACAATTCATCTGGACCATGCGACTGAAATTAATTTGGTGAAAGAATGTCTAGAGAAAGGATATCGCTCGGTGATGTTTGATGGATCGAAGCTGCCATTCGAGGAAAATGTTGCAGTGACGAAAAGAGTTGTCGATCTGGCCCATCGTTATGACGCTTTTGTCGAGGGCGAAATAGGCCGGATTGCCAAGGGGGAAGAGGGAGTGGATGAGGGAGAATCCAATTTCACCAATCCCGAAGAAGCGACCAAATTTGCAGTTTTGACCGGGGTTAACTCTTTGGCGATTTCCATCGGCAACGTCCATGGCGCGCCGAGTAACGAAAAACTGGATATTAATTTATTGCGGCAGATAGACCGAAAAGTCGAGGTTCCTTTAGTTTTACATGGAGCATCAGGACTCTCCAGAAGCGACTTAGCGGCGGCGATCGATAATGGTATTAGGAAGATAAATATTGATACGCAAATTAGAAAAGCTTTTAAAGAAAGCCTGCAAGAACATATTGATGATCCGAATAAAGATATCCGCGATTATCTTTCTGACGCCAAAGAAGATGTTGAGCAGGTGGTGGAGAGATATTTAAAAATTTTTAATAATATTGAGTAAAATCCGAAGCACGAAACCCGAAATAAAATGTATTCGTTTAAAATTTTAAAAATTTAGAATTTGATTCTGTTTGTTTCGAATTTCGATATTAGAATTTAGAATTTGATTTATCATGTATGATGTTGTAACAATCGGCGACTGCTTTGAGGATATTTATTTATTTCTCAAAGAGGCGGCAATTATCGAAAGCGGCAAATTCGACTCCGGCAAAGGTGTATGTTTTGATTATGGCGGAAAAATTGCCGTCGATAAAATCACCTACCAGATCGGCGGTTCGGCGGCGAATACCGCTATTAATTTCAATAAACTCGGGTCCAGGGTCTCCTTAATTAGTGCCCTTGGTGCCGACAGCCAGGGTGAAAAAATACTCAATTATCTCCTCGCCAACGGCATTGATATCGGGCTAATTAAAAAGAGAAAAGACGCCGCCAGCAATATCTCGGTGATTTTGAGTTTTCAGGGCGATCGAACAATTTTGACTTATCATGACAATGACGATTATTCGGATTTTAAGCCGAATAAAAATTTAAAAAGTCGCTGGATCTATCTAGCGCCGCTGGGAAAAAATTCATCGGCGGTTGAAAATCGGATTGTTGAAATTATCGCCAAAACCGGCTGCGGGCTAATCTGGAATCCGGGAAATTATCAAATCAAAAAAGGAGCGAGAAATTATCGTCACCTTTTGCGCCTCTGCAACATTATTTTTTTGAATCGTGAAGAAGCGAGAGAGTTTGCCGACCTGCCGGGCAAAGAGATGACTGAAGAGATAATGAAAGCGCTATACTCCTATGGGGTGAAAATTATCGTGATAACCGAGGGCAAAAATGGCAGCCACTGTTTTGATGGTCAACTTTTTTATAAAATTTCCGCCAGCGATGATGAAAGGATTGATGCCACCGGTGCCGGTGATGCCTTTGCCGGCACTTTTTCCGCCGGTTTAATTTCCGACTGTGGCAAGGAAAAAGCCCAAAGTTATCTGCCGGAGCGGGAAATTATCGAGCAGACCTTAAAAAGGGCGATAATTGTCTCCGGTTCGGTTGTCGGCCAAGTCGGAGCGCACAACGGTCTTTTGACACCGACGGAAATTATTGAACATGAGAAAAAACTGGTAAAACTTGAACCATCGGTATATACTAAATAAGAAAGCCCTAAGCACTAAATCCGAAATCCTAAACAAATCTTAAATTCTAAATTTAAAACAAAAACAAAAGAACTCTTAAGTCTGTTGCGAAATACGATGAGCATATTGTTTTTGTGTAAGCTGGCGCCGAACTATAATTCAGGTTTTTTATAAAACGGTTAAAATAGATTACACCCTAGAAATTTATCCACCAACGGCAGCGCAAGGCGGGTTGGCTTGGGTGGCTTAAAACAAAAACAATGTGCGAATAAAGCATTTCGCAACAAAATACTATGAGGCAACATATTGCAATTTTTATCGGTGATGCGATCGAAAAAATTCTTTCCGGAAAAAAGACGATGGAAAGCCGTTTTAGTCTGGGGAGAATAATTCCCTATGGGGTAGTGGCCAAGGATGATATAATTCTCTTAAAACAATCAGGAGGCGATATCATCGGTAAAACAATAGTAGATAATGTTCTTTATTATGATCATTTGAAACCACAATCAATTGCAATCCTGCGTAAGGAATACTGCGAAGAACTGTGCGCCAGCGACGAATTTTGGCAAAAAAAAGCTAAAAGTAACTATGCAACTTTAATATTTTTGAAAAATCCTGAAAGGTTTGTAACTCCGATTAAATTCAGAAAGAAGGATCGTAGACCCTGGGTAGTTCTGGATGATAGAAAAATGCCGCCTACCTGAAGCAGACGGCCGGGTTAGTAGCCGAATGATTGTGGGTCGTAGTTGAAACAAACATTGGCGACCTCTCGTAGTTCGAAAGTGACTGAACGATCAGACAATGCGATGACGACTTTGTCTCTGTGGTTATTAAGGATAACTCTCCCGCGCCAGCGACGGCCGTCTTTCAAAACGACCAGAGCCGACTTGTTGCCGGCCATTTGCACTTGCCAGACGATGAATTCTCTTGGTACAGTCAGCATTGTAGTCACCCTAAATAATCATAATGCTGCGTCGTATATTATCGTATATCGTATAAAGTTGTATGTCAATGTTGACAACTTTATACAGATAGTATTTAATTGAATTTATAGTCCCTGATTTATAAATATTAAGATTTTTGCTAGATGACAATCGAGAGAGAAAAATTGACTGTAACGATAAAAAAAGATCTTTTTAAAAAGATTGATTCGATAATTGATGGTAAAAAAATTAGAAATCGTTCACATGCGGCAGAGTTTTTAATCGAGTCGGGTTTGGGAATTAATAAAATTACCAAAGCAATAATTTTAGTTGGTGGCGAGGGGACACGCCTTCGGCCATTTACCTACGAATTGCCGAAAGCAATGTTGCCGATACAGGGAAAGCCAATGGTTTTGCATGTTCTGGAGCAGCTAAAATCGCATGGCATTGTTGATATTGTTTTGGCTATCGGCTACAAAGGCGAAAAAATTCGTGAGTTTTTTGCTGATGGTCACCAATATGGTTTGGATATTAAATATGTCACGGAGACAAAACCATTAGGAACCGCCGGACCGCTTAGACTGGCGAAAAAATATTTGAAAGAGCCGTTTTTCATTGTCTGGGGCGATGTTTTGTCTTCTCCGGATCTGACCGATTTTATGCATTTTCATAGAGAACATGGCGGATTAGCGACAGTTGCGCTTACTACTGTTGATGATCCGTCAAGATACGGTGTCGTTTCGCTCAATGGTAACAAGATTATCAGTTTTGTTGAAAAGCCGAAAAAGAATAGGGCCCCGAGTAACTTAATAAATTCCGGCATGGCAATTATGGAGCCGGAAATTATTGAGAAATATGTCCCTAAGCGTGGCAAGACAATGGTTGAATACGATGTTTATCCCCAGCTCGCGGCTGATAGTAAACTTTTCGGATATCCTTTCCGGGGACAGTGGTTTGATACTGGCACACACGAGGCTTATGAAAAAGCGATAAAAGAGTGGAAATCAAATTAAAAAAATCTAACACAAAAAAACGACGCAGCTGCGTCGTTTTTTGTTATCTGAAGCTTCTTTCTATCGAGTCACGCTGATCGAGGCACCGAGCTCAACATGGTTAGGGTCAACAGCAACAGTTACCCGATTCTCTGCAGTTTTACAAACAGTGTAGCCGGTGTCACCAGCAGTACCGCCACTTGGGTCGGTTGGTATTGCCGTCAGATAAGATGGTGTCAGAGAAGTCAAGTCAGCATTATCTGTACCAATAGATTGAGTTGCCGGGCAGACTACCGTGATTGCACCCGGCAGCGTTCCCTGGTTGTCAACAGCATATTGGTGGATAGCATTCAAAATCGTGTTGACATTGCTCCAGCGCTGGGAGTTTCGTGATTGGGCCAACTGTCGTCCCGGGTTAATGGCGATAATGACGATCGCCGCCAGGATGGCGATAATGCCGATGACGACCAGAAGCTCCATCAAAGTGAAAC
>Ga0210044_10004198_pt1 | contig 20183 bp, 16 predicted proteins | sample CryGey13umfilter_2_FD_183959 | JGI IMG/M metagenome (GOLD analysis project Ga0210044, IMG submission 183959) | Groundwater microbial communities from aquifer in Utah, USA - Crystal Geyser 4/9/14 3 um filter (SPAdes) (version 2) | ecosystem: Environmental > Aquatic > Deep subsurface >... | reverse complement strand
CGAGTTACCGAAAGAGGCGGACGTGCCGACGATAAACGAAGCGAAACCGCAATGGAAGATAGAAAAAAAGAAGGTTATTTCTAATTTAGGATTTTTGTCATATTGAGCGAAGTCGAAATATGACATTTCAAAATCACGATTTATAACAAAGTGAAAATTAATTTTAGTTTTTTCAGCATCAAAAAAAATAAAATCATAACCAATCAGCGCAAATCAGCGTCTAAAATCAAAAAATATTTAATCTTAAATAAATCCTAAATCCTTAATCGTAAAATGAATAAAGAAGAATTAAAAAATAGAACTAAAAAGTTTGCTGTAAGGGTGTTTAAATTTCTATTATCTATTGAGAAATGTAAAGAAATGGAAGTAATTAATTTCCAACTTTTAAAATCATCTTCATCTGTTGCTGCAAATTATCGGGCAGCGTGCAGAGGAAAATCTTCAGCAGATTTTTTAAATAAACTAAAAGTAGTTGATGAAGAAGCCGACGAAAGTTTATTTTGGCTTGAATTTATTGAAGAATTAAAAATAAAATGCGACCTTATTGAATTAAAAGCATTAATGATTGAAGCTAATGAATTGGTTTCAATTTTCTCAGCATCAATTAAAACTCTAAAATCAAAAAATATTTAATCTTAAATAAATCCTTAATCATAAATCCTTAATCATAAATCCTTAATAATAATATGGAAGAAAAAAATTTCGACGGATATTTAAATATGGAACTTCTTCGCTTTACAACAGCAGGTAGTGTTGACGATGGAAAAAGTACACTAATTGGACGGTTGTTATATGACAGTAAAGCTATTTTCGAAGACCAAATGGAAGCTATCGAAAGAGCCAGTTTGGGAAGAGGTGAAGAACGTGTTAATTTAGCTTTGTTAACTGATGGTTTACGTGCCGAACGCGAACAAGGAATTACAATTGACGTTGCTTACCGATATTTTGCAACACCACGCAGAAAATTTATTATTGCCGACACTCCAGGGCACATTCAATATACCAGAAATATGGTTACCGGTGCCTCTACAGCAAATCTGGCAATTATTTTAATTGATGCACGTAACGGAGTTGCTGAACAAACTATACGACATTCATTTATTGCAAGTTTGTTACAAATTCCGCATGTTATTGTTTGCATTAACAAAATGGATTTGGTGGATTACAGCCTTGAACGTTTTCAGGAAATAACAAGCCGGTATTTAGAATTTGCAGGGAAATTTGATATTCAGGATATTCGTTTTGTCCCAATTTCTGCTTTAAATGGAGATAATGTTGTAACACGTAGCAAAACAATGGAGTGGTACGATGGTCCAACATTAATGTGGCTACTCGACACAATTTATATTGGCAGCGACCAGAATTTATTAGATGCACGGTTCCCTGTACAAAATGTGATTAGACCACAAAACGACAAATATCACGATTATCGCGGATATGCAGGTCGTATTGCAAGTGGCATTTTTCGCAAAGGCGATACTGTGAAGATTTTACCAAGTGGATTTATTACAAAAATCAAATCAATAGATGTTTTTGAAAAATCGTTAGATTTAGCTATTGCATCTCAATCGGTTACAATGACATTAGAAGACGATGTTGATATTAGTCGTGGCGATATGATTGTTCGCGAAAACAATGTGCCAAATGTTAGTCAGGATATTGATATGATGTTTTGCTGGTTAAACTCAAAACCTTTACAAATAAAAGGAAAATATATTCTTCGTCATACTTCAAACGAAGTAAAATGTATTGTGAACGATGTTAGATATAAAATAAATATAAATAACCTTGAGCGAAATACTGTTGACAAAAGCATAACAATGAACGAAATTGGCAGAATAACACTTCACACACAAAAACCTGTTTTTGCCGATTCGTACCGAAAGAACAGAATTACAGGAAGTGCAATTTTAGTTGACGAAACCACCAATGAAACAATTTGTGCTGGAATGATAGTATAAAGTGTCTGTTCAGAATGACAATAGTGTTTTAAAATCGTAAATCGAAATTTATAAATCATAAATTTTTAAGTTATGGCATTACAATGTGGAATAATCGGAATAATCGGCTCTGGAAAAACATCAATTTTTAATTGCATTTCAAACACAAAAGCAGTTACTGAATCATTTTCAAACAAAACTAATGTTGGAGTTGTTGAAGTTCCCGACGATAGACTATATGTGCTTGATAAATTAGAACATTCTAATAGAATTGTACACGCAACTGTTGCTATTGTTGATATTCCAGGTTTAGTTCGCAGTGCCGGTAACAACGAAAACTCAGGCAATAAATTTTTAGCCGACATTAGAAATACCGATGCTCTTATTCATGTTGTACGCTGTTTTGACGAACCAACCTTACCTCATCCCGATATAACAATTGACCCTATAAGAGATATTGAAAATATTGAGTTTGAGCTTCAGGCACGCGATTTAGAATCGGTAGAAAAGAAAATTATTCGTTTCGAAAAGCAAATTAAAGCTGGTGATAAAAAAGCAAAACGTGGTATTGAAGTTATGCAAATTTATAAATCCCATATTGAATCATTTAAGCCAGCACGAATAATCGAAATATCGGAACAAGACAAACGCTTTGTTGATGATTTATGCCTTTTATCTGCAAAAAAAGTTTTATATGTTGCCAATGTTGATTCAAAATCAGCAGTTACAGGTAACAATTATTCCAACAAAATGTATGATTATCTAAAGCAACAAAATGCAGGCATGATTATTATTGCCGGGAAATTAGAAGCCGAAATTGCCGAACTCGAAAGTACCGACGACAGAAATATGTTTTTAGAAGATGCAGGTTTAAAAGAACCTGGAGTTAATAAACTTGTTCGTGCTGCTTATGAATTACTAAATTTACGCACATTTTTTACAGTTGGACCTAAAGAAATAAAAGCATGGACTATTCATAAAGGAATGACTGCACCACAAGCTGCAGGTGTAATTCATAGCGATTTAGAACGTGGTTTTATACGTGCCGAGGTAATGAAATATATTGATTATACCACACTAAAAACTGAGCATGCCTGCAAAGAAAAAGGAAAATTATTTGTTGAAGGCAAAAATTATATTGTTGAAGATGGCGATATTTTAAACATTAGGTTTAATGTTTAAAATAAAACAAATATAGATTCTTCACTAATCACTCAGAATGACAAAGAGATAACAATAAACGAAAACATTGAAATAAATAAAAATTCATTGTTGTCATGTTGAGTGATTAGCGAAACATCTTTTTTAAAAGCCCTATTAATGAAATAGAAATAGGCAGAAATGAAATTGAACATAGAACTTTTTTAAACAATAAACAAAATAACGAATATCGAACATAAAACAATGAACAAATAAAGATTCTTCGCTAATCACTCAGAATGACAAAGAGGTAACAATAAACATAGAACTATAAACTTCTATTTTAACCCATCCGGCACTTTAATTGGTTCAACTGAAAGTTTTGCGTTGCCGTCGGTAATTATCGAAATTTCTACTCTTCGGTTATATTTTCTGCTTTCTTTAGAATTATTTGAGGCAATTGGGTTGGCTACACCTTTATAATCAATTTCGATTTGGTTCGAATTTGCACCAAGCAAAACAAGTTTCTCTTTCACAAAAATTGCACGGTTTTTACTTAACATTAAATTATAATTTTTGTCGCCAAGTGCATCGGCATAACCAGTTAATTTAATTCTTGTATCGCTATAGTTTTTTAAATATTTTGCAATACTATCAAAATTTTCTGCATATTGTTTAGTTTGATATTTATCGAAATCGAAAAACATATTTCTAACAAGATATTTTTCGGTTGAAGTATTGTTCGCGATATTATTTTGCATAATATTATTTATTGAATCTTTTGTTGTTTGATTAGAAACAAGAAGTTCTTCTGAAGGTTCAAATTTAATGTTTACATTAAGTTCATTATTGCCATATATTTTTGGCAACATAAATATTTCGGTATGATTTTTAAAGCCGGGCAGTTTATAAATTATTCGATGTTCGCCCGAACTTATTACATAAGAATAAACATTGTTATTTAAGGTGTATTCAACAGGCAAAACTCTTTCCCGCGATAACGAATCAACTATAATTAATTTTGAAAGAATGTTTTGAGCAATATTATCATTATTTGCTGTTAAAGTTCCTTTTGCTGTGTATTCGGGAATATTAAGTTTTGTAGGATTTTGCATGGCATACAAATCATTATTATTGCCGGTAGTATCGTGCAGGTCGTACGAGTTAAGCGAAGCATAAGCCAATGTAGTATCAATTTTTGAAATATAAACCAAATCGTTTCCTACAGAATTAATAGGAAAACCAATATTAAGTGGTTCTGTAAAACCAGTATCGGAAAGCAATGAGCAAAATATATCAAAACCGCCCATCGAATAATGCCCTTGCGAGCTAAAATACAATGCATTATGTTTGTCGTCAAAAAATGGAGTTTCTTCGTCAAAACGAGAATTTATTGTTGGTCCTAAATTTTCGGCTTTTCCCCAATCGCCATTTGCAGTTCTGGTAGATTTATAAATATCTAAACCGCCTAAACCGCCAGGTTTATCGGAAGTAAAATAAAGTGTTTGTTCGTTGTTACATAAAGAGGCATGCGTTTCCCAGTGTTTTGTATTAATCTTTCTATTAAGTTTTTTCATTGGTTGCCATTTCCCTGAAACTCTTTTGCTTTCGTATAAATTCCCATTATCGTTATCATCTCTAACAAGGTAAAGCGAAGTCCCATCATTAGAAATACTAACAGGAAGTGTAAGTTCCTTAGTTTTTAAACTTGTCATAATATTTTCGGGCTTCGACCATTTGCCATCAATATTCAGCGAATAATAAATGTCGTCAATCTCGTAATGGTCATTGTTATCGCCTAAATTAAAATCGGGAGGAAAAATATTATTCTGACCCATGCAAAACACCAAAGCACTTCCATCGTTTGAAATAATCGGACAACTTTGAATATTTTCGGCACTTTCAATATTTATGCCTAATTGCTTTTTATCAACAACCTTTCTGTATAATGTTATATCTTTGGCATTCTTACAATCAACTTGTTCACGCTTAACATATTCTATTACTTGTTTTTGTTTTTCTGGAACAATATTAAGATAACTTTGATAACAGTTGTATGCGTCATCAAATTTCATATCTAAACGATAAGCGTTAGCCAAATAATACCATGTATCAATTGGGGTATTTCTTTCCTTTGGCGAAGACTCATTATATTTTTTTGATACCGCTTTGGTTGCTTTTTCGAGATATTTAATTGATTGCAAATTATCGTTCTTATCGGGCAAACTTAAATAACATAAGCCAATTTTATAATTCAAATTTGCATTACCGGTGTCATTTGTTAAAACTTCTAAATACGACTCAATTGCATTTTCGTATTCTTCGAATAAATAATAATAATTACCATTTTTAAAAATAGTTTTTTGCTTTTTATTTGTTTGCGATAAAGCAGCAAATGACAACAACGTGAACAGCAATATAATAGCACTAGTTTTCAAACAATTTGAGGTTATATTCTATTACAAATATAATATTTTTTTATAATAAAAAATTACGCATAAATACCCATTTAAAAATTGCACAGTATTTTAAATTATATTTCTTTTATCCCAGCCCTAAAGGATGGGGCAACTGATATGAACTGCTATTGCTCTGTTATTAACAACATGTCTTATTTTATGCAAAATTATATTTATTTTTGCTTAACATCATTTATTAAAAATGCTGCAAAACAACTTCTGTAAAAAGTCAATAAAAGTCTGATAGTTTTTGTCATGCTTGTATTAATTATAACTATCTATTTGATATATTACAAATTCTTTGTTTTTTGCAATTACCTTTAATGCCAGTTTATGAGAAATATTTGTTATTATATAACTTACTCCAAAATGTTTTAAAACCTTTAAGTCTCTCTCATTAAGATTATAAAAATTATTATTAGCAACTTTATTAACCTCAAAACCTTTTTCTTTATTTCTGTAATCAACTTTATAAACCCTTGCCACACGTTGCATCCATTCAACAATTTTTAATTTGTTATGAACTGGTAATTTATAATCAATATAACTGCTTCGTTGCCCATAAAATTTAAGTTCGGTGAAATCAATTGGAGTTACAAAACAAGCATTAACAGGAGTTTTTTCTTTTGCCATTAATGAAATTTTTACAGCATTATCGGGCTTTGCAAAAGAATTAAAATCGTATTTAACTTTCCAAGGCAAATTAAATGGGAATAAAATTTGTAAAACAAAAGCTGTGGAAATAAAAACAAATAACATAAATGTTTTTTTTTGCAAAAAATATTTATCAATAATATTAATAACGATTTGTTCTAACATTCCAATTAAAGCTATTGCTCCAAACATTTCGACCCAAATTGTTGATTTAAACCATTGAGAAGACGCAGCTTTTTCGGAATGAAAATATTCAACAAAAAAGGCATATACAAAACAACCAAAAATGACAGTTAAAATAAAATAAAATATTTCTGCACTATGTTTTTTATAATAAAATAACGCGAAAATAAATACTGGAATAAGAATAATATAATTTTTTACCGAAAAATACGATGGTAAAAAATGATGTGGGTTACGGAAACTAAAAAAAACATCAAAAATAAAACTATCAGGAACATTTGAATTATTGAACTTTAAAAACGCTGAAATTAAAAATGGGAGCGTTATAAAACTAACTGGTATAACAAGCCACAAAGCATTTTTAAAAAATTTTAATTTATCCGTTTTAATTGATGTTATTAATAGTACAATAAAGCTTATAACTACAAGCTGTCCGCCTGCAAGTGGTTGAAAATAAATTGACAAAGAATATAATAACGAAGCGTACAAATATTTTTTTTGAGTAAAAAAACATAATCCCCATACCCCAATAGCTTTAGCTGGCAAACTTGGAATAAACGAATTATAATAAAGTTCGTTACTTCCTAAATGAATGTTATATAAAACAAGAAATAACGTAGTAACAGATAACCATCTAAACCACTCGTTTTTAATAAATAATGTTGAAATTTTGCGAACACCGAGCAAAAGAATAATTGTAAAAACAAAGTGCCAGATAAAACTAAATAAAGGAATATTATTACCGGTAAACGAAATAAATTTTCCGTAAAACGTTCTTTCATTAGGTGTTTGCTGAGCAAGCGATTGTATGTAAAAATCATTAGCATACAACGAATTATCGTTTAAAAAATAACCATAAGCTGCCTGCTCGTGATCGTTGCGGCCTAATTCATATCCATGGTGTAAAATCAATAAAAAATATACTGCTGTTGCACAAATAATTATAAATATATTTTGCTTGGTTTTCAATTGTAAAATAATTGATTTATTAATATTTTACAAAAATATCATTTTTAATTCCGATTATATTATCTAAATTTGTTTAATTCAATAATTTTGTAAATGATTTATAAAAACAATCTTTTTTCTTTACTAACTTTGTTCTTAATGTTTAATTGTAATGGTCAACAAAACAAACTAAATATGGTTAACAGAAATACTTATGCAGCCGGAAAGTTTTATACCAATAATAAAACTGAATTAACTAAAGAATTACAACAATTATTTGCAAAAGCTGAACCCAATTCGAGCAAAAATTTGTTAGCAATTATCTCGCCCCATGCAGGGTATGTGTTTTCGGGACAAGTAGCAGCATCGGCTTTTAATCAAATAGATACAACCAGAAAATATGAGAATATTTTTATTATTGCCTCGAGCCATGTAATGCTATTTGATGGGGCATCTGTTTATTGTAATGGCAATTACGAAACTCCTTTAGGCGAAGTAAAAGTTAATACTGAATTGGCTCTAAAACTTGTAAATGGCAACAAAGACGTTTTTCAAAATTATCCCGAACCACATTATAAAGAACATTCTATTGAAGTTCAATTACCATTTTTGCAATATAAACTTGGAAATAATTTGCAAATTGTTCCGATAATTATTGGAACCGATAGTGTTGATGTTTTAAAAGAAATTGCAAATATTTTAAAACCATACTTTAATTCTAAAAATTTATTTGTTATAAGCAGCGATTTTTCTCATTATCCGTCTTATACTGATGCACAGGATGCCGATTCACATACCGCTTCGGCAATAATAACAAATAACCCCGCTCTTTTAATTGCAACATTAAGTAAAAACAATGCGAAAAACATCAGTAAATTAGTTACAAGTCTTTGTGGTTGGACTTCAGTATTAACATTAATGTACATAACAGAAAAAAATCAAAACATCGAATACCAAAAAATTCAATATCAGAACAGTGGCGACTCATTTTATGGCGATAAAGAAGGTGTAGTAGGCTATACTGCTATTGCAATTTCAGAAAAAATAAAAACCAGCGACAGTTCCGATTTTAAATTATCTGAAAACGATAAAACTATTTTACTAAAACTTGCACGTAACACTATAAAAAATTATCTTGAAAAAGGAAAAACAAAAGTTGATTCAACAAAATTTAGTAATGCTGTTAAAACATCATGCGGAGCTTTTGTAACATTACACATAAACGACAGTTTGCGTGGTTGCGTAGGTAGTTTTTCGCAAAACACGCCATTATATAAAGTCATAGAAGAAATGGCTATTGCATCTGCCATTCACGACACACGATTTAATCCGGTTACAAAATCAGAATTCGAAAAAATAAAAATCGAAATTTCTGTTTTAACACCATTAAAAAAAATATCTTCGATAAAAGAAATAATACTTGGTAAACATGGAATTTATATTAAAAAAGGGTATAATTCCGGAACATTTTTACCACAAGTGGCTACCGAAACTGGCTGGACAGTTGAAGATTTTGTAGGTCGTTGCTCACAAGATAAAGCCGGTATTGGTTGGGATGGGTGGAAAAATGCTGAATTATATACTTACGAAGCTATTGTGTTTAATGAAAAATAAATATTTATAAATCACACATTTTTTATACTTTTGCAACCCGATAACTATCGTATCAATAATAATCGGCCCGTAGCTCAGTTGGTAGAGCACGTGACTCTTAATCATGGGGTCGAGGGTTCGACCCCCTCCGGACCGACAAATAAAATAAAGACTTTCAGAACATCACACTGAAAGATATTCTCATTTAGTACACACAAAAGTTCAAACAAATTGTTATATTTTTGGAATTGCTAATTAGAGTCTGTCTATAAAGTCCGCTGACTGCGTTATGCCCCAGTACGCTTCGCTACGGGGTAAACTCGTTTTGAAAACAGTCATTTACATTCCGCCATTGTTTGTGTCCTCACAAACAAAGCGTGCATATTATATGCTCAAAAAGAGATTGCAAATCGTTTGTGAAGACACAAACGAAGGCAATGAGATTTTCAAAACTTCGCAAGCCTCAAACTCGAACATTATAGTTCAGACACTTACTTTATGGACAAACACTACATAGTTACCAAAGCCAATTAAATTAGTGGTATCAATGGAACCAGAGTTTTTCGATGAAGTAAAAAGATAATTTTACGAATAATTTTTGAGGGTTCTTTTATGTGTGTAAAAATCCCTGTTCAATAAATTATCTTTAAATTAGTAACATTACTTTGGAGAGGGTAGTCAGAAAGGTTGAAAAAAATATTCTCTTTTGATTATAATTTGAGATTTTAAACATTACGGTATAACATCGCCGAAACAAGTTCCAATTCTACGGGCTTTTCTAATTAACGGAAAATTAGCAGGTACCAACCTTGTTTTGTCTTGTACTTCTGAAAGTTTAATAGAAGTAATATCATTGTTGATAACGCAAACCATTTCGCTATAACGGTCTTCGGCAATTAAGTCAACTGCATGAGTTCCGTATCTGGTAGCAAGAATTCTATCTGTTGGTGATGGAGTTCCACCACGTTGCAAATAACCTAAAACAGTAACACGAGTTTCGTAATCAAGGTTTTCGGTAATAACTTTGGCAATATAATCGCCGGCTTTAATTTTTTTAGGTTTCTCTATTCCTTCGGCAACAACTACAATAGAATACGCTTTTTTTGCAATTGCTCTTTTTTCGAGGTAACCGCAAATTATTTGTTCGTTGTATGGAATTTCTGGCAATAAAATAATATCGCCACCGCCTGCAACGCCTGAATATAAAGCTATCCAACCGGCATGATGCCCCATTACCTCAATAATCATAATTCTTTTATGGCTGTTGGCTGTTGTATGCAGTCGGTCAATTGATTCTGTGGCAATGTTTACAGCCGAGTCGAAACCAAAAGTAACATCAGTTCCCCAAACATCATTGTCTATTGTTTTTGGAATACCAATTATATTAAGACCTGCTTCGGAAAGAAGCGAAGCGGTGAGCATTGTACCATTTCCTCCAATACAAACTAAACAATCAAATTTTGCTTGTTCGTAATGCTCTTTAATAAGTTTTGGTTTATTTATTTCGTTCTGTAAAATATCTTTTTTAAATGGTTTTTCGCGCGATGTTCCTAATATTGTTCCGCCAAGAGTTAATATATTTGAAATGTTACTTTCTTTAATTTCAAAATATTCTTTGTTAATTAAACCTATATAGCCGTTTGAAATGCCAATTACAGTCATTCCATATTCTAAAATTGCTGTTTTTGCAACTCCACGAATTGCAGCATTAATTCCAGGACAATCGCCACCGGCTGTAAGTATTCCTATTCTTTTGTTTATTTTCTTTTGCATATTAATTTTATTACAAATTAAAAAACTTTATTTTTAATTAAAAAACTCGCTAACGATTTTCCCAATTTAGCATACGACTCTTTTATTCTTTCGCCTGTATCCCAAGTGGCACCCATTGAATTTCCGGGTGAATTAATAAATTCTATTTCTGCTAATTGTTTTTTAGGTTCACTAACAGAAATAAAGTCAATTTTACCTGTAATTAATGCTGGTTTTGAAGAAACTCCAACATAAAAACCTGGTTCTGTCCATGTTGTATAAATTGTCATTATATATTTAGCATCAGAACTGTTTTGTGTTGCCGTAACTCCCTTGTCTGCAATTACTTTGTTGAATAATTCTTCAAATTTGGGTTCAAATCTTTTTTTACGGTCTTCAGCCCACATTACTTTCCATTTATCACCTCGTCCTGCTTCTTTTTGATTAAGTTCTTCAGATTTTTTTGTTAGATACTCATTTTCAGTTACCTTTCCAACGGTCATATTACTGTAATCATACTTAACTAAAATTGATTTAGAGTCTTTTAAAAAATCTAAATTCCCGTTAGTGATTTTTAATTTTTGTGCATTTACACAAATTGCTGATAATAAAAAATAAGCTATGCTTATTAATGCAATGTTTTTTTTCATAAAAAATTTTTTATTTGTTGAATATTTTGTTGCAAATTTAGTAATTCAAATAAGTTATCTGAATAATTTTAAAAATATCCTTCATAAACTTTTACAGCAGGACCCGATAGCCAAATGTTTGAATATGTGTTATTTGTTTTTTCAAATGATACTTGTAATTTTCCTCCCTTTGCATTTATTTCATAAACATAATGTCCGTCATCATTATTAAATGTAGTAGCTACAGCAGAAGCAACAGAGCCTGTTCCGCACGAAAGTGTTTCGGTTTCTACACCACGTTCATAAGTTGCAATTTCTATAATGTTGTTTTTTTCGGAAATAAAATTAATGTTCGCTCCATCGGGCATAAATCTTTTTTGATAACGAATTTCTCTCCCTTTATTATTTATATCTAATTTATATGGAAATTCGGTTTTAATAACAAAGTGCGGAGAACCTGTATTTACAAAGTAACCGTCTTCTAATTCTTTAATTTCAGTTACGTCCGACATTTTTAAAAAAATAATTTCTCCATCAACTTTTGCTTGATGTGGCCCATCGCTTGCATTAAAATTTGTTAAATCGGAAATTAAATTAAGCGATTTTGCAAAAGCAACAATACATCTTCCACCATTGCCGCACATTGTTCCTTCCAAACCATTCGAATTATAGTATATCATATTGAAATCAAGTGAGTTGTGGCTTTCTAATAACATTAAACCATCAGCCCCAATTCCAAATTGTCTATGGCATAATTTTTTTATTAGTTGGTGAGCATTTTTTTTAAAAATATTATTCCTGTTATCAATAATAATGAAGTCGTTACCTGCTCCATGGTACTTATAAAAATGTGTTGACATATATCGTTAAATAGTGTTAAACTTAAATAAAAAACTAACTAAATTAATAATTCTTGCGTTAAATTTGATGTAATTTTATTGCAAATTTAATAGTTTGCATTTAATATAAATAAATAACAAATTAAAAAAGAAAGTTTTTTAGTTTCAGGTTTGAAATTTCAGGTTTGTCCCTCTTGAAGAGCAAGTCATGAGCTTGTCGAAGGAGGGTAGGTGGGATGAAACTATAAACTCAAAACCCTAAACCAATAAAAATAGACTAATTATTAAAATAAAAACAGATGAAACATCCACGACTAAATAAAGACACACAAGGGAATGATTATATTTAAGGTTGAGGTTAAGGGATAAGATTGAGAAAACAAGATTGGAAAGAAAGATTGAAAGGATTGAAAAAACAAGATTGAGAAGACAAGATTGAAAAAACAAGATTGAAGAACGTCTTCATCAATCCTATCAATCCTATCAATCTTCCTCAATCTACATCAATCTGAAAAATATAATAAATTGAGTATCAATAAATTAAAAAATATAAACAGATGAAACATTATTTTTTAACATTTGCAAGTGCAGTAGTTGGAGCAACTATTGCAATGCTGGCTTACAACAAAATTTTTCAAAAAAATGAATATAGTAATGATATTTATAATCCAATGCCTATTCATAAAGTATCAAATAATAATTTAGAATCACCTGATTTTACCACTGCTGCCGAGCGTTCGGTAAATGCTGTGGTACATGTAAAAACAAAGATGCAGGGACAATATTATTCTCAAAACTCAATGTTTGATTTTTTCTTCGGGAATGGCTCACAACAATATCAACAACCTCAAATAATGCCAGTTGGTTCAGGGGTTTGTATTTCTTCCGATGGGTATATTGTTACAAATAATCATGTTGTAAATAACTCTGATTATATAGAAGTGGTGTTAGATGATAAACGTTCATTTACTGCTAAAATAATTGGTGCCGACGCAACAACTGATATAGCATTATTAAAAATTGATGCTGATAATTTGTCGTTTATCCCTTATGGTAATAGTGATAATTTAAAAATTGGTGAGTGGGTATTGGCAGTTGGAAACCCATTTAATCTTACTTCTACTGTTACTGCAGGAATTGTAAGTGCTAAAGCTCGAAATATTAATATATCGCAATATTCAATAGAATCGTTTATTCAAACTGATGCTGCTGTAAATCCAGGAAATAGTGGCGGTGCATTAGTTAATACAAGTGGTGAATTAGTAGGAATAAATACTGCCATTGCTTCACAAACAGGAAATTATGTGGGATATTCGTTTGCCGTTCCAGTAAACATTGTTAAAAAAGTTGTTGCCGATTTGCTCGAATTTGGCGAAGTTCAACGTGCATATCTTGGAATAAACATTGCTTCGGTTGACCAAAAATTAGCTGCCGAAAAAGGAATTAGCGAAACTCAAGGTGTTTATATTGATGATGTTTACGATAATGGTGCTGCTGCAATTGCAGGAATTGTAAAGGGTGATGTAATTATTGGTGTAAACGAATTTATAGTTAAAGATATTCCTCAACTTCAGGGACAATTATCAAAATACAGACCCGGCGATAAAATAAAATTAGGTATAATGCGTGGCGATAAAAAATTAATTGTTGATGTTGTTTTAAAAAACAGAGATAATGGTACTGCAGTTGTTAAGTCGGTTGATGCAACAATTTTGGGTGCAAAATTTCAGTCAATTTCGGACGATGATAAACAACGTCTTCGTTTAAATTCGGGTTTAAAAGTTTCTGACATTGGAAATGGAAAATTAAAAGCCGTTGGAATTAGAAATGGTTTTATAATAACAAGCATTAATCACCAATCAGTTACAAGCATCGACGAAGCAAAAAATATTATCGAACAAGCAAAAGGAGTTGTACTTATCGAAGGAGTTTATACAAATGGAATGTATGCTTATTTTAGCTTTGCTTTATAAATTTTATTTACTTAATGAAGTTCAGGAATTTATGTCTAAAATAAATCAATAATTTTATTTTTTACTCCATTAAAAACAAATTCCTGTCCTTTTTTTAACCCTTTTAAATAATTATAAATAGGGACGTTAGGTGATATTGCAAAATAAACATCTTTACCAAGTTCAATTTTGCCTATACCAATAGAAATAAAAAACTTTTGGTTATTTGTGATAACAACGGAACCAAAATCAACAAATATATATTTTTTTGATAAATCAATTTTTTTTATGGCTAAAAATTCTGCTTCAGTTTTTTGCAATTGATGTCCTAACATTTCGTGCTTACTTAATAATTGCATCCTGTATGAGTCATACCTGTCTTTTGGTGGACCATATTCATTTGCACTTTGTTGGGCATCGTCCATAGCTTTTCTTAATACTTCAAGGCGATTAATTTGCAAGGTGTTACACAAATCGAGTAACTCTTTTTTTATTTTCGGATTTTTCATAATTTTTCAAAATTACAACAATATTTATTTTCTTCATTCATTTTTCTAAAACAAATAATAACTTTGCAAATGTATATTTTCGGGGTGTAGCACAGTTGGCTAGCGCGCCACGTTCGGGACGTGGAGGTCGGAAGTTCGAGTCTTCTCACCCCGACAATTAAAAGGATTAAGTTGTTTAAAATCAATTTAATCCTTTTTTTGTTGTTAAATAGTGTCTGTCTATAATTCTGAACTTATGGAAAAAGATATAAAGGTATATGGTATAAGCAATTAGCCGTCAATGTAACTTTCCGAAAGTTTGCAAAGGCTATGGCGCCGTTAACTTTCGGAAAGTTCCTTATACCACTATATGCTATAGATTAAAAATGCTGATATTAGGAACAAACTCTAATTATTGTTTTTCATTTATTTTAGAATTAACAAATTTCAATATTTCATTAAAATCATTTGGTACAAACCACTCGTACTCGTTGTTGCGGTTAAACCACGAAATTTGTTTTCGGGCGTAACGGCGTGTATTCCGTTTTATTAGTTCTTTTGCTTGTTTAAGTTCTATTTTATTATCTAAATAGTCGAAAAGTTCCTTGTAACCAACTGTTTTAAGTGCATTTAGATTTTTATACTGATAAAGAGATTTTGCTTCATTTTCTAAACCTGCTTCAAACATTAAATCAACTCGCTCATTTATTTTGTTATGTAGTTCATTTCTATCAATATTTAAAGCGATTTTAATAATATTAAAAGGGCGGTATTTAGGAGTTTTTAATAAGAATTGGGAATAAGGTTTTCCTGTAAGCAGGCACATTTCGAGAGCCCGTACTATTCGGTTTTTATTTCGTAAATCAATTTTATTATATGTTATAACATCAAGTTTTTTTAACTCTATTCTCAAACTTTCAACACCTTCGGTTTCTAATCGGCTCATTAATTTATTTCGAAGTTCAGTATCGAAATCGGGCATATCATCAATTCCATTGCAAACGGCATCAATATAAAGTCCCGAACCACCGCACATTATAACGATATTATTTTTTTTAAATAGTTTCAATAAAAGTGTTATAACATCTTGCTCAAAACAACTGACATTATAATATTCGGTAATAGTTTTGAAACCAATAAAATGATGCTTAACCTGCTCCAATTTTTCTAAAGTTGGTTGTGCTGCTCCAATTTTAAGTTCTTTATAAAATTGTCGGGAATCGGCAGAAATTATTTCACAGCTTAAAAGTTTTGCAAGTTTAATAGCAGTATTTGTTTTGCCTACAGCAGTTGGACCGGCAATTACAATTAAATATTTATTGTTGTTTGTCAATTAATTTTTACAAATTGATTAAATGCAATATATACTGTGTGCAAGGTAATACATTATTCTTGTTATAGATAGGGCATACTAATAACTATTGTTTCATTGCTAAATTGTTATTATCAATAATTTCGTAAATTCGTAATCCCGATGGCTATCGGGATTGAAATTCGTAAAAAAGGTTTAACAATGAAGCAATAGAGCAATTCACCACGTGGGATAACCACGTTAAACAATGTAGTGAAAATAAAAAACAAATATCCAACGTGGTAAACCATTATTCCTTTATACCATATAACTCTATACTTTTTTGTATTCATTATTTGTTAAACCGTTTTCGGTGTACATTTACTTTTCGATGTCAGTTTCATCAATATCTTCGGTGTCGTCAAATTTGTCAGTATCAGTAGATTCCGGCTCGTCTTGTTCAGTTTCTTCTTCAGGTTCAAAATTTATATCTTTTTCAAAAGGTTCGGGTGTAAAATCTTCTTCTTCGTCATCTAATACAGGTGCAGCTTTCTTTGAATGAAAAATATCAATATCAATATCATCGTCTTCATCATCAAATACATTTATTTTGTTATTCTTTTTACCGAATTGTTGTGGAATTTCTCCTCCAAAATCAGTACAAATAGGATAATACCGACTTGCGGAATCGGAAATTGTTTCGACAAGTTCTATAAAAAATGTACGGTTGTTTAAAATATCAAATAAATAAATTAATTTCTGATGAGCATCTTTTATAAAATTAGCAAGAACAGCTTTGTCCATTGTTAAAATATTTTTAGCCGATTTTTTATCTATAATAAGTGGAATTTCCTGTTTCCGTTGCAAATTGTGATTAGCAATAAAAAACTTTGCAAGAAAACTACTGTCGTATTCTAACTCTTCTTGTATGAAATTATGAAAATCGTAAAATGTTTGTTCCGATAAAATTTCGACATCCATAAAAAATTTGTCGTCTTCTTCCGATAAAATCTTGAATTTGTAAATCATATCTTAATAAATTAAAGATTCAACAAAAATTTCATTGTATCTGCATTATCTGCGTAATCGCATAAATGTGGATTTTGCGTTGTGCCAAAAGGCATCGAATTTTCTATTTCATTTAACTCACTCACAACACATTGAATTTCGTTAATGTTTTTATTTATTTCGGGGGCTAAATTAATAATATCTGAATAATACTCATAAAAAATTACAGCAAGTGGCGAATAAATTTGATTATCGTTTTTTAATAACATAAAACCATTATCTAAAAACCCTATTTTATTCATTTGATATACTGATTTATAATAATCATAATTATTCGCATATTTATTGTGTTTACTAATAAAATTCCATTTATCGAACGCTATAAAAAATTTATCGAAATCATAATTTTCTGTTACATAAATTTTTGAAATACTTCTACAACCCAAACCAAAGTACAAAAACACATCGTTTGATAAATTTTCCAAATCTTTATCCGACTCTTTTCCGTTTAATATAGCAATTGAATTTCGATTTTTGCGGATAAGTGATGGATATTTTGCAAAATAATACTCGAAATAGCGTGCCGAATTATTACTGCCAGTAGCTATTACCGCATCAAAATTTTGCAATATGTTATTAGTAAAAATTATATTACCCGAAAAATCAGGTTCAATATCGCAAAGTATTGCTGTCATTAGCTTTAGCAAACTATCGTCTTTTGAAGAAAGTTTTCCAATTAAATTGTTTCCCGAAATTAGTACCGACACAAAATCGTGCATTCCAACCAATGGAATATTGCCTGCTAAAATAACTCCAATGTTTTTAGGTTTTTTTTGTTCATTAATTTTATATCCGCTTAACCACTTTTCAATATTTTGCTTTGTTAATAATTTCGCCCACGATTTTAAAGCAAATTCAACATTTTCGGGAGTAAACCAAGCATTGAAAAAATGTTGTTCGGCAATTTGTTTTTCAATTTCGGTTTCCCACTTATTTAAAAAGGTATTGTTTTTCGATTTGTTTTTATCGAAATAATTTCTTAAAATTTCGCCAAGTTTTGAAAATGCTCCTATTCTTTTTTTAATATTCATTGCTATTTGTTAAAAAAGGTCCCATGGCATTGAACTAAATGCTGTACTTATTGCCGATTTATTTGTAAGCAAGTAAACAAAAATAAACACAAGATATAACAACGAAAGTATTAACCCAATCATTGCACAAAAATAACCAGTTTTTAAATTTTTGAATGATTTTAATGAATATTGTTTTGGGTTTAAAAGATATATTTGTTTTGCTTTTTTTGTTAAAATTATTGCAATTATTCCATTTACAATTCCAACAAATCCATAACACCAGCAAAAACATATCGAAAGAATTCCTAAAGTTAAAACAATTGAAGAATATTGTAAATGCGTATCATCAATAGTTTGTTGACATTGAGAACTTTCAGAATTTTGATTTGTTAAATCACCTATGTTTCCCATGTAATTATTTGTTTATTATCTTTATAATATATGATATTATCATAATTAATACTGTAAAAATAAATGATATTTTTAAGATTAACGCTCCATTTTTAAAACGAAAAATAATATGTAAAAAAAGTAAAATTAAAGTAAAAATTAAAGGATAAAGTGCAGGGTATAATAAAAAACTTTCTACAAAATTGCCTTTTAATAGTTCAATTATAGAACGTTGCATTCCACAACCTGGACATTCAATACCAAATATGTTTTTATAAAAACAAGAGCATGTATGGCTTTCGAGCCAGTCAACAAAATCGGTATAAAGCGATATTTTCATAAAATATTTACAAAACTAATTTGTTTTCAACTGAAATTTGTCAAATATTTAATTTTTTCGTAATTTTGCAAACCAAAATTGGTCTCTTGGCCGAGTGGCTAGGCACCGGTCTGCAAAACCGATTACTCCGGTTCGAATCCGGAAGAGACCTCAAAAAAAAGGGTTATATTTCATTAATATACAATGATTTATGACCTTTTTAATTTTAATAGAATACTCGTTTCGGTACCCATAAGTATTATCATTCTTATAAATACCCGAAAAATATTGCAACTTTGCAATTAAAATTTTAAAATGAAAACAGTATTAATCACAGGATGCTCGTCGGGAATTGGTAAAGAAACAGCAATTTATTTTGCTAAAAATGATTGGAATGTTGCAGCTTCAATGCGAAATGTAAACTCTACCGAATTTGGCGGGTTCGCTAATATTAAAAAAATAGTTCTTGATGTAAGTGATTATGAAAGTATTACAGCCGCAATTGATTTTGCCATCAAAACTTTTGGTGCAATTGATGTAATTGTCAATAACGCGGGATATGCTGCTGCCGGAGCTTTTGAGTGTGCGTCGCCAGAGCAAATAAAAAAACAATTCGATGTAAATGTTTTTGGTTTGATGAATGTTACAAGGGCAATTTTACCGTATTTCCGCTCAAAAAATAAAGGAACAATTATAAATATTGCTTCTATTGCCGGACATATTGCGTTTCCAACTTTTAGTTTATATAATTCCACAAAATTTGCTGTTGAGGGTTATAGCGAAGCTCTTCAATACGAATTAAACCCGTTTAATATTATGGTTAAAATTGTTGAACCAGGACCAATAAAAACTGATTTTTATGGACGCTCTATGGATGTTCTCGAAAATTCGCAAATTAAAGATTACGACAATTTTATTGCTCCTGCTTTACAAAAAATAAATAATTCGGGAAATGGCGGACTTTTACCAATTTCGGTGGCGAAGGTTATTTTTAAAGCGGCTAACTCGAAATGTAACAAAATGCATTATCCAGTGGGAATTCAGGCAAAAGTATTGTTGCTTTTTAAAAAAGCTATTCCATCATGTCTTTTCAGATGGATTATTAAAACATATATGACAACATAAAACTTTGTTAAAAAAACATTTTTAAGAATTAATTTTGAAAACAATCATTAAAAATAATGTAACTATTCAGTATGCATAAAATTATCACGCAAAGTCGCAGAGAACGCAATTTACCCCGTTAGATAATTGCCCTGTTAAATAGTCGTCCCTTAAAAAGTATTAAACGCATTAATTATCAAGTATTTAAGTTGACAATAAGTATCCTGTCAAAACGCAAGGGTAAATTCTACAAAAAACAGAGTAATGAAAAATCAAAAAACCTTATCTTGTTCATTTAACCTTAATAGAAAAAACAATTGACATTTGTTTAAACCTTATTACCTTATTATGGGATGAAAATAAGGGAATAAGGTTGTGGGACCCAAGGTGTGCTGTTTTCTATTAAGGTTTGAAGAAAAAA
>Ga0210044_10004196_pt1 | contig 20196 bp, 22 predicted proteins | sample CryGey13umfilter_2_FD_183959 | JGI IMG/M metagenome (GOLD analysis project Ga0210044, IMG submission 183959) | Groundwater microbial communities from aquifer in Utah, USA - Crystal Geyser 4/9/14 3 um filter (SPAdes) (version 2) | ecosystem: Environmental > Aquatic > Deep subsurface >... | reverse complement strand
CACGCCCGACTGCGCCATGAGCACCAGCTACTCCTACAATCTCCTGGGCAACCTCGAAACGGCCACTCGGCTCGACCGCGGCGTCAGCGTCACGACCACACGCCAGCACGATGGCCGGGGCCGCGTCATCGATGAGCGCACAGCGCTGCCCCACGCGGCCTACGACGTCGCCTTCGCCTACGGCCTCGACGGCCGACTCGCCGACCTCCTCTTGAGCGACGGTTCTGCGAGCCCAGAGCTCGACGACATAGGCCTGAGCTTCACTTACGTCGGCCCCTTCCTGTCCCAGGTGGACGGGAGCCGCACCGCCATTGGCGGGGCCGCGACCCCTGTCTACCACTTCGAGCAGGGCTACGACGCCTGGAGCCGAGTCGAAAAACGCTTCGCCTACGACGGCGTCGACGTCACGTCCGCGCCCACCTGGACAAATTGGTCCCTGCAGCTCGACCCCGCGGGGCGACCCATGCGGACCGACCTCTACGTAGGTGACGGCGCCCTGGACGTCGACCTCGTCGCGACGCAGGAGCGTTTCTACGGTCGGGACCACCGGGTGATCGGCGATGTGCGGACCTGGGAGACCGGCATGGGCCCCTCCTACGGTAAGCTCCAGGTCGCCGCCTACGACACGATGCGTCGGCTGAAGGGACTGCGCAGCAGTGAGGTCATTGCTTCGGGTACGCACTCGGGTCAGTCCGAGACCAACGCCACCATCGACGGCTGGCGGACCTGGCTCTCGAACACGCACAACACCGCTCGCCTGCAGAACCCTCAGGTCGACCCACAACAGACCACCTCGAGCGCGACTCTGGGCGGGCAGTGGACGGCGTATACACGCAACGACTTGGGCACCTTGTTGTCCGAGACGGTGGACGGGAATCAGACCTGGTCTGCGTCGACCTACAGCTCGGGCGCGGCGCTGCAGTCCGTCGACATGCCAGATACCACCAACATCCCAATGTATTGGGATCAGCTCGGGCGCGCCTATGTGATCGACGGGCACCTGTACCAGTGGACAGGCGACGACCTGCCCGCGAAGGTGCAGGTCATGCGGCCCCACGCCTCGGGCGCAAGCCCGTTGTTGGACACCGAGGAGCGCTTCTACGACGCCTTCGGGCGCGCCGTGCGCATCGTGCAGAACGGGGACTCCATCGACCGCGTGTATGTGGGGGCAGAAATCGTCCGCGAACTCACCGATTGCGGCGCGCGGACTTGGTGGGTCACGGGCCGCCTCGACGAGCCGGCGGCGTACTCTGTCGAATGGGACGCTGCGGCCTGTCCCGTCTCGGGACTCGATGTCACCTACGACAATCGCCTGCGGGTGCTCGACCTCTCCTACGAGACCGTCGCCAGCCTGCCCGAACTCTCGCAGCCAGGCGGCGCAACGTTTGGCGTGGTGCAGGACCTCCACGGCGACGTCATTGGGGTGATCGACTCGCAGGGGAACTTGCTGGAGGGCTACTCGTACGATGCCTACGGCGTGCGCACTGTCCAAAACCCCGATGGGAGCGAGGTGTGCGGGGAGTCGTGGTTTGGCGAGGTGTGTGGGTCGAGCTATGGGAATTCGCGGGGGTACACGGGCCAGGCCGTCTCGAACGTGACGGGGATGCTCGACTTGCGGAATCGGCAATACGACCCGCGGCTGCGGATCTTTATGTCGCGGGACCCGATGGGGCTTGTGGACAGTTATGATCCTTGGCAGTATGTGGCGGGGGATCCGCTGAATTTTGTGGACCCGTTTGGGTGGACGAGTCGGGTTCCCACAGCAATGGCGGGAACTGAGGCGGCGGAGCTTTGGGAGGCGAGTGATACGTCCCGGGATCCGCGGGTTGCTGGGGGAGTTCCGGCGCCAGATCCTGATGACAAAGTTGCTCCTGGTGGCGGCGCCCAGCCCCCTTCAGATCCCTTAAAAGGTCTCGATCGTGCAGAAAAGGCCGCGGTCCTTGACAAGGTGAGAAAAGACAACCCCGATCTATTCTCTGGTACAACTACTGACGCCGACATCACGCACCTCGAAAACGACGCAAAGGCCAACACCAATAAATTCGACAAGAATTTTGACGATGTTAGAGCCGAAGTATGTAAGCTTGCTTATTCTCCCGAGGCATGCAAGTCCGACCAGGCCCCAAAGGGGGGGCTGCTTCCGCTCACCTCTGAGCAAGCAGAGAACGTCGAGAAGGCTGAAGGGACGTGTGTAATTGGGAATTGCTCCGAGTTCGTCACGGAACTTGGCAAGCTCTATCCGGAGAGCAAAGGGATCATGATCAACCCCTCCAAGGAGGGGGGAACACTTGACACGAAGTCTGGCGTAACAGGAGACACCTGGCACGAGCACATGGTTCTTGAGACCGCGGACGGTACGATCATCGACCCGCTTCTGCAGAAACAAGCAAGAGGCCGGAAGGAATACTTCGACTCTGTCTTTGAAAGTGGGGTCGGAGACAAGTCAGTCGTGGAGAACCCATGGCCATGAGACCAACGTTTCGTGTCATGGTCGTTGGTGCTGGCTTCTCGGGGCGCTCCGAGTTGGTGCGAACGGCAGTGTTCTCCGTTTCTTCACAACACCAAATCATCAAACATGACGTTGGCCCCAACGAGGTGGGGATTGAGACAGATGTCGGCTCTTTTATTCTGACGGTCAACACCTGGCTGTCAAAGCTGGCATTCTCTTCTTTGGAGGCGGCGTTGCAGGATCAGCGGATTGTTGCCGAGGTTGCGGAACTGTCGAGAGCAGATGTTCTGCTGTTCATCTTGGACCCTCGCGCTGCTCAGCGAGCAGCGAACCTTCGTGTTTTGCGGACTCTCCGCGAACACCTCGAGCGACTTTGCCTGCTGCGGAAGCGGATCGTGTTTTTTGTGAACGAGAAAGCGAATGCGAACACATCGCACGAAATGCATTCAGAAGTTCATCAAGATGTTCTTAGGGTTTTGAGTCTTGATGACAGGCTCGTAGAGTGCGTGTTTATGAAAGGCTCGAGTACTTCCGAGACATCAGTTCGCTCAGTCTTGGCTGCTTGTTCAGATTGCTCAAAATGAAGATTATCTCTCTTCTCCTAACTAAATCAAGTGCATAAAATATACGACAAAAGAGGTGTGAAGGAATTCCGGTGGCCAGGACCTCATGCGAGCATTCCAGTTGACCTACTACGACAAGCTCGGCCGGGTCAGCTTGCGCAGCGAGAAGCAAATCGCAGGAGTCTCGTCGCCGGCAGACCTGGACATTTCCTACACCTACGACCGCTCCAGCCGTCTGACCGAGCTGGTCGATCCCCAAGGCGGCACCAGCCGCTTCACCTACGACGCCTTCGGCCGCCTCAAGCTTCGTGACACACCCGGCCCCGAGAACCGGGTGGCGAGCATCCACGAGACCTTCAGGTACGACGATTTGGGCCGCACCATTCTGCGCGGGGATCCCGAAGGGAGCTGGGCCTACAGCTACGCCCCCAACAGCGCGCGACTCGTCAGCGCCGACTATCAGTGCCGCGCGGCCACGCCCGAGTGCGCAATGAGCACGACTTACTCCTACAACCTCCTCGGCAACCTCGAAGAGGCCACTCGGCTGGACCGCGGCGTCAGCGTCACCACCACTCGTCAGCACGACGGCTGGGGCCGTGTCATTGATGAGCGCACGGCTCTGCCCCACGCGGCCTACGACGTCGCCTTCGATTACGGCCCCGACGCCCGACTCGCCGACCTCCTCGTGAGCGATGTCTCCGCAAACCCGGTCGACGACGTCGGGCTGAGCTTCACTTACGCCGGACCGTTTCTGTCGCAAGTCGACGGGCGCCGGACTTCGACGGGCGGCGTCACCACACCGGTCTACCACTTCGAGCAGGGCTACGACGCCTGGAGCCGAGTCGAAAAACGCTTCGCCTACGACGGCGTCGACGTCACGTCCGCGCCCACCTGGACAAATTGGTCCCTGCAGCTCGACCCCGCGGGGCGACCCATGCGGACCGACCTCTACGTAGGTGACGGCGCCCTGGACGTCGACCTCGTCGCGACGCAGGAGCGTTTCTACGGTCGGGACCACCGGGTGATCGGCGATGTGCGGACCTGGGAGACCGGCATGGGCCCCTCCTACGGTAAGCTCCAGGTCGCCGCCTACGACACGATGCGTCGGCTGAAGGGACTGCGCAGCAGTGAGGTCATTGCTTCGGGTACGCACTCGGGTCAGTCCGAGACCAACGCCACCATCGACGGCTGGCGGACCTGGCTCTCGAACACGCACAACACCGCTCGCCTGCAGAACCCTCAGGTCGACCCACAACAGACCACCTCGAGCGCGACTCTGGGCGGGCAGTGGACGGCGTATACACGCAACGACTTGGGCACCTTGTTGTCCGAGACGGTGGACGGGAATCAGACTTGGTCGGCGTCGACCTACAGCTCGGGCGCGGCGCTGCAGTCCGTCGATATGCCAGATACCACCAACATCCCAATGTATTGGGATCAGCTCGGGCGCGCCTATGTGATCGACGGGCACTTGTACCAGTGGACAGGCGACGACCTGCCCGCGAAGGTGCAGGTCATGCGGCCCCACGCCTCGGGTGCAAGCCCGCTGTTGGACACCGAGGAGCGCATCTACGACGCCTTCGGGCGCGCCGTGCGCATCGTGCAGAACGGGGACTCCATCGACCGGGTGTATGTGGGCTCGGAGGTGGTGCGCGAGATCAGCGAGTGCGGTGAGCGGACTTGGTGGCTCACGGGCCGCCTCGACGAGCCGGCGGCGTACTCTGTCGAATGGGACGCCACAGCCTGCCCCGTCTCGGGACTCGATGCGACCTACGACAATCGCCTGCGGGTGCTCGACCTCTCCTACGAGACCGTCGCCAGCCTGCCCGAGCTCTCGCAGCCAGGCGGCGCGACGTTCGGGGTGGTGCAGGATCTCCATGGCGACGTCATTGGGGTGATCGACTCGCAGGGGAGGAACTTGGCCGAGGTACGCGTCGATGGACCACGCAGTTCATTGCGCACCGAGTACATACAACAGACACCCTGGATGTCTCGGGCAACCCTACGAAGTCAGGCAGGTCGGCGCCAGCGAGCGCCTGACACAGCCGCGCGCCTGGCTGCTCGAGCCCAACCAGGGGCGCTTCGCGACGTGGTTCGACGAGCGCTCGGGCGAGCTGGTGGATTTGGACGCGGACACGCGGCGGACGCTGAACCACGGGGGCCGAGGTGGTGGCGCTGTTGCCGGAGGCGAAGGGGCGCTTCGTGGTGGTGGTGTTTGGGGAGCGTGTGGAGCTTTGGGTGTAGGGACCAGCCGTCGGCAGGTGAGGAGACCCCCAACAAGCGCCTACACAAAGAACACGACAGCGTTGGCGGCAAACCACAGACTCAGCCCGAGGAGGAGCAGTCCAGTCGCCCATCGAACCTTGTCGAGCACACCCGGCCGAAAGGCGTTTCCTGAGGCGATAGATGAGCCCGAGCATCAAGGCAAACCAACTCGCGATGCCTACACAGGCGCTGACTGCAAAGACTATGGAGGTCGTCGGAGTGTAGGTGACGAGCGACGTGCCGAAGAGAACGGTGACGGCCGCTGTCCAGGTCGCTATCAGAGTCGTATTCGTCGCCGTGATGGTGAATCCCAGAGCTGCGCTGCCCCATGCTGATGAGCGCACGGAAGTCGACTCCGTCTCGTCGGGCACGTCCCCTTGGCTGCGCAAGAACACCACAGCCAACACCAGCCAGATGACCGCGCTAGCGCCCTTGGCTGCGGCGTCGAGCCAGCTGACTCTCACCAGCAGCTCGCCAAACCCCCAGAACGCGAGGAATGCGTAGGCGCCCTCGGCCACGGCGGCCCCCACGCCAATGGAGATCCCGCTCTTGAAACGCGCTGTCAGGCCACGGTTCAGGACGAGGACCGCAATGGGGCCAGCCACGGGGATGGACCCGACGAACCCGAAGGCAAAACCGATGGCGGCTGCAATGAGCATCTATTGGCCCCTCAAAGGGGCTCAAAGCCTGCACAGTAGGAAGTTGTTGCGCGCTCTGCGCGCAACCTTGAGTTTGTACCAATCTTTCTCCTGCATAGCTGTTGATAGCTCGATGGTCTTTGGCCCCCTCCCCCCAAGCCCGGGGGCGGGGGGGGGCCAACACGGGAGGCTCGCCCACCGCCCTCGCGCGGCGGGCGAGCACGCCCTCCTTTACGAGAGCCCCTCGGCCAGCTTCGCCGCCTGGGCTCGACGCAGCGCGGCCCGCCTGCGTCGCTGATAGGTGCTCGTCGCTTGGCGAAGGATCGCTGGATAGGCGCGGAACACGAAGCGAGCGGCCCCGCGCACCAGGTTCATGCGTTGGTTGAGCAGGTGTGCCAAACGATTGCGCAGCTCGAGTGCGGCTTGCTCATCCTTCCCAGCGCCGGGGTTCAGACCCACGTCGCCGAGGGTCGTGGAGAGCTCGAGGGCCTCGTCGATCAGGGCGGAGTCGAAGCCGTCGACCCCATTGAGCGCCCGGGCGTGGGGCTTGGCCAGGGTCCCGTAGTCGTGCAGCGCCTGGGCGAGGCGATCGGCCGAGCCCGTGTCGCTGTGCACTTTGGACAAGGTTTGCAGCTGGGTATCGACCTCGTCTTCGATGCCGTCGTCGAAGTGCCACTCGAGGGTCGCCTCGACCTCACCCAACACGAACGCGCCGCGGTTCAGGACGGCCTGATGGCTCTGCTGTGGGGCGATGGCCAGTCGATAGGCGGTCTGCGCCTGCTGTAGGGCCACGCGTAGTGAGAGGGGTCCTCGGCGATGCTCGCTGGGAGCTTGTCGCCAGCCTGACACAGCCCAAGCCGAGCGCCTTCGTTGGAGTTGGTTCCTGCCGGGGGTTTTTCTCGCTATGTTGTCCACTCTCAACAATTTTCGCTTCACGAGGTTGCGGAGCGAAAGGTTGCGGAACGAAAAGCGGCTGTCTGCTCGTCAATTCTTTTGCTGGCCGTTGACTGCTAGAGACAAGAATATCTACGTGGCTGGCCTCTTAGCGAACTGAGTTAACTCTTGATGTGTGACGAATTGATAGCACGGAGCCCCATGCGCAGCTTCCTCGCCGTCTCACTCTTGGCCAGCCAGGTCTTCATGGGCTGCGACGACGACCCCAAACAGAGCGCAGGGGACGCCTCCAACGACAGCGTCGTTGGCGATGGCGTTTTGCATTCCATCGAAGAGGTCGCTCAAGTCGCCATCGACACCGTCGCGAAGGGGTATCGGACGAGTTCGAGGCCATCTTTGTCTGCTGCTTCGAGGCCGCCACGCTCCGCGAATTTTCGAGAGCGCTGGAGAAACTCGAGAGGTTGTCTGGTTAGACCTGCGCAAACTTCGCGTAGGTTCTCGGGAACCGTTTTTCGAGATCCGCGTCTACCCAAGGTTCGCCGAGAATGGTGCGTTCGACGTTGGGCGCCTGCTCGTAGAAGCTCTCGCGGTCGCCGGTTACGTGATTCCAGGCCTCAGCAGAGGCAGCCCAGATGGATGGACACTCCATCTCGGAGCCCTCGGGCAACCCATCGGCCATGGCCTCAGGGTCTTTCATTGCAGCGTGGAAGTGGACTCGTCCTTGGGCGATCAACCAACCCAAGGCGTAGTCGAAGCCATCGTCGGAGCAGCCCCCGTTGACCAGGTAGGCCACGCCCCAGAGATCCCAACGATAGGCTTCTTGGAAGTACAGTTGGAGGCGGTGCTCGAAGGCCACGATCTCTTTCGGCGAGAGGTCGATGAGGAGATCGACGCAATATTCGACGATCTCATCGGCCTCGGCGACAACGCCAGTGGCTCCGGCAAGGGCTCGGGCCTCGGCGATCAGGGCCCAGAAGCGGGCTTCGTTCATGGGGGCAGCCATAGTGAACTCCAGGGTGCGGAGATCCGGCACGGATCTGGCTGGTCTCGTAGCACGATTGTCGATGTCGATCGAGAAACTTCGAGTCTTTGGCCCGCCAATTGCGCACACTCTTGCGCTTGACTACCAAACTCCGTAGCTCGACGAGTTGAACCACAAAGCTCCAGGGTTAGAGAGAAAACATCAATATAACACGATGTTGGCCTCAACCCCTCGATAATCCAGGAGCAACGGTTGGAGCAATGGGAGCAGTGGGAGCAGGACGAAGTGAAGAAGTGGCTCAGAGAGGAGCGAGATAGGAGCAACGGATTTCGGAGGCGATTGACCGATAGGTTCTCGATTCGAACGCTCCACTTCTCCAAGCTGAGAGAAATCCTCAACCGCCCGTCAGTTCCGCTGTGACGGAACTGAGGGCTTGAGCTTGTAGCGAGAGATAGAAGGTGGCAGTTCGGATTCTGGCTTGAGTGATCATCACCAACTCCACACCCCACCGAGATCACACCTTGCGCCAGAGGGCGCATTCGGTGATGTTCCCGAAAACATCAGGACTACTGCTGGTGCCGATCTGCACGACCTTGCCGCTATTTTTGATTCCTTTCGCGATCAAGGAATGCGCGACCCTGAATGGCTCAGACGTGTTGGGCCTCGAATGTATCTCTTCGGCGTAGGCGTTTTGGTTTGCCTGGGCGAGCTTTAGGATGAGAGCGTGAGAGTCGAACTCTTGGCATCAAGTCGATTGTCGGGCCGATGGCGTTTGCGAGTGCTGGCTGCATGTGGGGTCTCCTGTTGTTTGAGGGATTAGTCTTCGAGCAGCAATGAAAGGCCGACTGACGTCAGCCTGTGCGGGGTGTAGCGACTCACCCAGGTCAGATTTGCCCAGTGTTTGCCACGTGTGCGGGCAGAGTTTCTGAAGGGCTTGGTAGGAACACGATACGTTTCGACATTCGCCTCTCCGACCATGTCGATCAGCGCAATCGCTGTTGCCAAGCCAAGATCTTGCGTCACCGTTCGCATACTTGTGTTGAATTTGGCGGCCAGTTCGGTGGCCTTCTTCAACCCGACCGCGTCCAGACACGCCAAGGTGACCTCCGTGCCACTAGGATTTCGGATAAAGTAGTCGCGAATGGCCGCCTCAATGGTCGAACGTACCTCTGAGAGATAGGCGGTTCTGGTCTCGGTTCTTGGTGTTTTCGATGAGTATTTCGAATGCGGTATCCATTGAGCCAAGGGTACTCCTTTGCGTCATGCACTTACGTCTTATCGTCGTCTAATCTACGCATCGATATTCCTAGAGTCAAGAGTCTTCGGAAGCTCGACCAAGAAAGAGCTGTAGCAGGCGCCACCAACAGGTCAGATCGTGCTCGGATCGTCGACGTTTTGGTCACGGCGTTTGAAGAGTTCTCGTTCTTGACGCCCGTGTTTGACGACGTCGTCTCCAATTGGAGGAAGAGGTAGCTGTCGTTGTCGCACAACTGACCATCCGCAGACGAGGTTGAAGGCCAGCGCGCGTTGCGAAAGGCGGAGGCTAAGCTAAGGCGTCACCCTCCAACGTGACCAGCTCGCGGACCGCGTCCAGCGGTTGTCGCTTGCTCTTCCACCTGGTTCTGGGTCTGGGTCTGACGTCTCCGAGTCTGAGCTTCATCATAGTGATGAAGAGGTCCCTGCAGAGATCCCCGCAGTCGAAGTCACTTCCCCCGAAGAAGAGGCTGAGCCCGCTCCATCCCCTGAGCGCAATCTCTGGGACGATGTCGAGTCCATCCTAACGGGCAAGCAGCGGGCAATCCGCACCACAGAGATTCTGAAGAAGCTCATTGAAGGAGTGTTCAATGCAGGAAAGCCCATCCTGGCATCGTGACCAAGATGGGCTTTCTTTCATGAGCCGACGGCCACTCAGCGCACTACTGACAAAGAGCAGGGATGGTGTTGTAGGATTGAAGCTGGCCACACGGAGCCTGCATTTCTCCGCCTGGAGCATACCAGCCATCGAATGGGATGCTCATGTATCCAGCTTTCAGAGTCGTTTCCCCTCCAGAGGTACTCTGGTATTGGAAGTGCAGGTGGGCGTCTGTGCCAAACCCTGAATGGCCAGACTTAGCCAAGAAAGATCCCGCACACACTCGGTCCCCCGCCTTCACCGCGATAGAACCCTCGTTGAGGTGGGCGTAGAGTGAGTAGCGACCTTCGGCGTGCTTCAGCACCACAACGTTTCCAATGCCGTGGAAGCAAGAGCAGGTTCCCCCTTTCCCATTGCGGCAAGGGCTCGTGTTATTGGCGCAACCGTCGTGAATGAACTCTACAACTCCGTCCTCGACAGCCAGGATATTGGTTCCGACCGGGAAGACGTAGTCGATGCCATAGTCCAATGGCGGGCTGTGCGAAAAGCCGCCTTGGAAGCATTGGGTGGGGGTTTCCGCAAGGGGAGCTTCAAAAGGAGCATGAGGAAGAGACGGACAGTGATACTCCGTGTTGGAGGGGTAGAACACGTTGGCAGGGATGATGTATCCACTCCCATACCCGAAGAAGTTGCCGTTTTGACCACGGTCGTAGGCGTGCAGATATACATTTTTGCTGCTCTTCTTCTGATCAATCTCCTGGTACTCAAACTCGTCCTCGGAGAAATACGCATATCCGGCCTCTCCGCTCGTCGTCACGTGCTGGCTTTGGGCAAACGCAGCGGCCTCCGACCAACCACGATTGCCTTCCATACCGGTATTGCACCCGTGCAGGAAGAGATGACCCTCCTCACACAGCCAGTTGAGGGCTGGAAGGCTCTCGATCTCTTCGCGCGTGAGAATGCCGTCTCCGCCGTCCTCTCCGATGGCGAAGGAGAGCCCGCCCTCGTCAGGGGAATTATCCTTGTAGGAATGGGAGAAGAGCCGCCCCTCGACAATGGGAGCACCTGATTCGCCCAACGCGTACAGTGCATCCCACACGCGCTTGAAGTCCTCCTCAGTGGTGAAAGCAAAGGCTTCGAACCGAGCCCCCTTCTTGAATTTCGGTGAGGCGGTGACTTGGCTGTAGTAGGTTCTTGCCGCACGCCGGAAAGACTGGTCTGCGTCAGTATCGTCGTTAACGTAGAATAGCGCGAAGTAGATGGGGCGGAGATCAGTCTTCTCTTCGGTCATTTCAGCGTGCATCTTCTGACTGATCTTCAGCTTGATGCGAGCTGCATCTGCGACCTTCACCACAGCTGTGCAAATTCCGGGTTCCTCGACTGGGCTCATAGAGACCACGTCCGTCGCCCCATGGGAATTCTGGTCGGGCGTGTGGGAATTGGCGCCAGCATCAGAGACCTCAAGCGTCGTGACGAGGTCGAGATGCTTCTTATCGTTAACGCTTCGGTTGGTGGTCAGCGTCACCTTGACGTAGTCCTCACATGGGAACTTGAAAACCACATCGCCGAGAACTTGGAGCCAGCCGGTGCACTGCATCTTGCCGTTGCCATTATCGTTTCCCTCGCCGCAGTTGCTCTTGAAGGCGGAAGAGAGGTCGGTTTCCTCGGGTGTGTAGGGCTCGGTCGAGGCGATGGTTACCATAAGCCAGGGGGACGTTGTACCAACCATGTCGCCACGCGATGTTGTGAGCATCAGCCACTGGCCGCCAACCTCGAACCCCATATCGGGGATGGCACTTCCTCGCACCTGGTAGGTGCCATCGTGAAGACCAAGTTCGGTGAGGCGCACTGGAGCGAGGATCACATCATCCCCAGCTTGGTACCCGGTCTCCAACACACAGCGGTCGGTGTAGATGGAAGACTGGCACCGAACAGGGGCTCCGTCTTCACCGCGAATTTCGAAGCTGGCGAAGGGGTTGTCGCCTGTCGAGTCGTACAGAATGGATTCGACCTTCTCCATGCCAAAATCACCCTGAATATTGAATACCTTGGTAGCGATGTTCGGGCCGTCCGCTTGGGCGGGCACATCGCTGGTGATCTCCTGGGAGAGGGCCTGGTCCACAGTATTCCAGTTGTCGTCAGGCCCCAGCTCCTCGACGCACCCAGCCATCATCGCCAGAGCGCCGACCAGAAGGGGCAGCACCAAACGCCGCACCATCCTAGGGCCATCCCGCATGGCCCCCATCATCTCTACCAAGCTTTTGAACTTCATCGCAGTCCTCCTTTCGACAGTGCTGTCGTTGCTGGGCTGACGCCCGCTGGTTCAGTTTTCCACGTTACCTCAGTAAAGGACTGACCCCGTTGAAACTTTCGTAAACGAAAGAGTACGCTCTCGTTTTTCTCTCAGGCTCTGAATAGGGCGGAAGGCACACAACTGGGCAGTGCGACCAAAAGCAGAGGCCAGCGTGCTTGATTCGTGGTTTTGGCGAGGTACAGTTCGTCTCGAACAACTCTCCTTTCGGGAGTGAGACTCAAACAGGTATGACCAATGTCATCGACCACTCTTCTGACTTCTGAAGAGCGACGGAATATCCAGTTCCGCAAGAGGAATTGTGCCTTACGACTCCTCGCCCGCTATCTCACTGAACAATGGCAGGTTGCCGTGTTCATGCGATGTGAAGGAGCCACGAAGAAGCGCGTGTTCGAGGCCCTTGACATTAGCGCACCCACAGTTTCCCGTGCCGGAAAGCGGACGCAGGTCGAACACGCCACAAATCCTAAGGGAAAGGGGACAAACGCGCCTGCGCTGCTGAGCTTGGATAAGCATCTCCAATTACAGGTGCACCAACTGCGCCAAGACTTTCGATTGTCTTCGGAGCCATCATTATCTCTTTTCGCGGAACGGGCTGTTCGCTCACTCTCTAGCGACGAACGTCTCGACTCTTTTTGCGTACGGCTCTACAAAAAAGGTAGAATTGGTCGTGACGATTCCCTTTTTGAAGCTGCCGCAGGTAGGGTTGTGGATGGGCAGACGTCGAGCGCCCTTCGTAGCAGAGCCACGAACGACCACGCAGCCATACCCCCAGCCGAAGCGAAACGCCTCTTTGTACAGCGTCAAAGCAAGCTGCTCGAAGTCCTACTAGATCAGACTCAGGAGGAAGCGAGGATGTTGTATCGTGAGTTAAAGGAGAACCTCGACGAAGTGGGTTAGTATGAAGCCGCACCAGCCAGAAGAAGAAGACCAGTGGATTCGATGTCTCCTGGGCCTACTAGACGAACCGCAAGCGCTGGAGCTTGAGCGCGATCCGAAGTACCGCGACTGGTTGCGCACTCAAGAACCTTACGCGGACCTGTTTGTTGAGACGCTAGATGTTCTCGCTGAAGGAACTGAGCAAGGACACAGACAACGAGAAGACCTTCCAAGTGAAGAGGAACTTGATGTCGCAGTTCGTGGGACTGTTGTTGCCCCCTGTGATGAAGATGGTGGAAGCACATCACCTACTGCTGATGAACCCTCAATATTAGGCGGCACTACCGCCGAAAACTCGCACATCGGAAGACGTTTCCGCCGCGGTGGGAGTGGACTTCAAGCCACTGAGGAGGCTTTCCTAGAAGCGCCGACATTCACTCTGAAGGAGGAGAGCCCTCGCGAGCCACCAGTTGAGGAGTTGGGAGCCCAGAGCACAAATTCACCACCGGGTGAGCCCGTGGAGTCCCCACCACATCACCTCGCGCCTGTCGTCGACCTCTTGTCTCGCAGGGACAGCGACGCCGCGCAGTATTCTGGGACTACCTCGACACGGAAACCTCACGCGCCCGAGGATCCTCTCGCCGTTCCCATGAGGCAACCACGATACAGGACTGCCAACGGCCTCATGGCCTCGCTCATCGCAGCTGCAATTCTCCTTGTCATCACGACGACCTGGTGGCTGTTTCGAGAAGACGACCGGACACCTGCACCTCAGCAAGTTTCTAGCGAACCAACACCTGAAGATATTCAGCCAGGAGCACTTGACGATTGGGATGCTCGACTTGATTGCCTTCGGAATTCACCTTTTGTAGATGTGCAACCAGATGCAGGCCATTGGTGGTACGAAGCCGTACAAAGGTTGCGTTGTGTCGGCGTTCTTCCTGACGATTCTGATTCGTTCCGTCCTGAAGAACCGATAACCCTCCAAGAGTTCCTCGCCTGGCTGCTGCCCCTTGCATTCTCCTCGCACAAGTATGGTGCTGAAGGACATCAACAGTTTGTCAAGGAGGGTGTCTCTCGCAAGCTCATTTCAGTCGAACAAGCGACGTGGCCCGAGGCGCCTCTATCACGAGGTGAGGCAATTGCGATGTTGATAAGAACCGGGCAGCAGTCGACTTTGCCCTCCCTTCGTCGCCTTGCTGCCAAGTATGAGCACCTGAGGTTCACGTCCGTTGCGGTCCCGTTCGAGGATCTGACTGATCCAAACCATTGGGCATACCCATACATCTACGCGGCTCGCGATACCTGTGTCGTGAATGGGTACAGTGATGGCAGTCATCGAGTTGGTGTAGACGACCAAATGAATCGCGCTGAAGCCGCCAAAGTTGTCTGCACCGCTACAGGCATATGTGAGGGGTTTTGCGCGACGATGGTTCCACCAGGGTGGCTGGGGAAGATAATGCTTCGGTGATGTGGGGGGACGTTGGGCTCAGCGTCGGCAGGATTCCGAGCCTATCCTTGAACGCTTGTCCATAGCCAAACTCCGTTCGCCCAGAGCCTCATCTCTTCCAAAGCGGACCTCGTCATCGAGAACCTGGCCCTGCGCCAGCAGCTGGGCGTGCTCAAAGCGAATAGACCGAGGCCATCAATATCAAAAGCAGACCGCGTCTTCTGGATGGTGCTTCGAACTCTGTGGAGCAAATGGGCCCAGGTCCTGGTGAGCGTTGAGCCAGAGACTGTTGTGCGCTGGCATCGGCAAGGGTTCCGCCTCTTCTGGCGTTGGAAGTCCCGGAAAGGGAGGAAGAATGGACGTCCCAACGTGACCCAAGAGCTTCGAGACCTGATCAAGAGGCTTGCGAGGGAAAACCCAAGCTGGGGAGCACCTCGAATACACGGCGAGCTGCTCAAGCTCGGCTTCGAGGACGAGGTGTCGGAGCGAACCGTTCAGCGCTACATGCCTCGCCGTCCCGCAGTCCCAGGCTCAGTTGATCGCTGGAAGGCTTTCCTCCGCAATCACAGCAACGCCATCGCCGCGATGGACCTCTTCAGTGTGCCGACGATCACTTTCAAAGTGCTGCACGTCTTCTTCGTCATAGAACACGGGACCAGGCGGATCCTCCACGTGAACGTCACAGCGAATCCAACAGCGGCCTGGTTCGCTCAACAGTTGCGAGAAGCCTTCCCCTACGGCGAGGTCCCGCGCTATCTCATCCACGACAACGACAAGAAGTTCGGAAAGCGCGTCCTCAGCGTCATCCAGGGGATGGGGATCAAATCGAAGCCGACGACTTATAGAAGCCCTTGGCAGAATGGACTCTGCGAGAGGTGGATACTGAGCTGCCGCAACGAGCTGCTCGGACATGTGGTGCCGCTGAGCGAGGCTCATCTTCGACGGCTGCTCCATGAGTATGTCGGCTACTACCACGAGGACCGAACCCATCTCAGGCTCGCCAAAGAGACGCCAATGGGGCGGGAGAGCGCACCGAAGCCTTCGGCAACGGCGAAGGTCGTAGCCCTGCCTCGTGTTGGTGGTGTGCACCATCGCTATGAGTGGCGCGACGCGGCGTAAGGTATGGGAGAGACCGAGTGTCGCAGCGGCGACAAAGGTCGCAATGCACTGGAGCGACCTGGAGAGGGGCGAAGTGGGTTCTGCAGGCTGTTCTTGGACTCAGAGACCAAATCGGGTCGATGATTCTTGATTCGGCGTCAGCGGAGTGGCCTCGGATGTGCTGAAATCTTGTCGGATAGGGTTTTGGCTAGGTGCAGCTAGAAGGGACAGCCCCAGAAGCACGCCCAACGTCCTAACTTCCGTGATTTGCGTGCTCACGAACATGTGGCCGATCGGGTCTCGCTTCGAATCACGATGATCACGTCAACACCCCTGCAATGCTGGCGAACAAACCCGCTGTGCTCACTGCATCCGTTGTGGCGAGTCGTTGCCAGAACGTTTTGAAGCTTTTGCCTGTCTCCGCTATCCAAAGATTCTCAACCATTTCGGCTATCTCTTGTAGGTTCTTGCCATCGACAAGCAGGCTTTGGGTCTTCTCCAGGGCATCTTCATAGAGCCTCCGATCGTCCTGGCCAATCTGACCGCGATGTCTTGATAGATCGTCAAGAAGTGCGCCAACCTCGATGCGGAGTTGATCACCAATCCCTGACTCAGCCGCCTGAACCTGCTTTTGATTGATATCACCGCCAGCTTTCATCTTTCCTGGCGACTGGCTGATATCGCCCTCAGCCCTCAGATTGATTTGATCACCCGCCACTGTGTTTTTGTCCCCCATCACTATTCCCTCTCCAAAGCCCTCGTCCCAGGCGTCCAACATGTGGTCAAAGATCTCTTTTTCGGCACCAATTGGCACATTTACCGAAATTCTTCTTTTGATGACCCGATTCCCGTTGGATTCGCGAGTCGCTTCCATACAGTATTCAATGCTGGCGCTGCCCTCGCCCCCCATGTACCTCTTCATGTCCAGAGGCTTTGGCCGGCGGAGGAAACGGAAAACAACTGCGCGCCGGCCCCATATCCAAACAGCGAGTCTTCTCCAGAACCATACAGTTCTCCGCTTGGAGGGCAAATGGATAGGATTAGATGCCGTAGAGTTCAACCTCGATTTTTCTGTCTTGTCCTGCGATGCCAATGTGCTTCCCCTCTTTGTGTGCTTTGTTGGCGACATGGAGGAGAGCGACAGCACGCCGAACTACTTCGGCCTTACTTGTTGTTCCCAGCGAATCCATTAGCTCCTCCAAGACATCGTTCATTTCTTGCGAGACATTCAAACCAATTCTGACGCGGTGGTCTTTTTCACCCTTGATAGACATGAGATACTCCAAATTATGGTGCCCCCGTGCTGATGCAGGAGCTGCAAAAATAGGAACTAATAGCGCTCCAGCCTTCTACAGGAGCTGCAAAAATAGGAATTAATAGCGCTCCAGCTCTACTGCAAGAGCCGAAACCAAACGTGACGAACGGTTTCTTGGGCGGTGATCTACACATGCTTGTCCTTCGTAGCGGGTGCCTTCCATACAAACTCATGCACCTCATGAGTAACTATTAACGCAATTTTGGCGCAACGCAAGTGCTTTTTTTGCGCATCTTTGCGCCGTTCCACAGCGAGATGCGTCAGAAATGACGCACCTACAGGATCTCGAAAGACTGGGCTCCACATGTGGGGACATCGATGACGACTGAGTTTGAGGTCATTGCACTATGGCCCCTTGAATCCAATTCATCTCCAGGAACGAGTCGATTCACAGAGCACGCTTCCAGTGTTCTTAGGCTGTAGGGCTGAGCCCGCCCTACAAGAGTTTGCCCGCATTGTAGGGCTGAGTACTACGGGGTCGTCAGGCGGTCTCAGTGGCACAGCCCCATAGAACGTGCCACTGCGTGCCAAAGATGTAGGGCTGCGCCTCAATCTTGCAGGGCTCAGTACTACAGAACTTCCGCCCTGTTGTAGGGCTGAGTACTACAGAGCAGAGTCTCCCCTTGTAGGGCTGAGTACTACAGGACCAAGGACTGGCTGAGCGTCGGCCCGTCCGAATAGGCTTGTCCATTGGCTCTTATTGGAACGAGTCAAATTCTGGGGATAGGTTGTGATGAGCATGTTCGCAATATTGGCGACGGCGATGATCTCTTTCTCGGACCCCTCCAGGAGATCCCCAGCGGTCGATCAGAGCCTTTGCCAATTTCCACCACCCTGTGGTGGCTTCACCGCCATGGATGAATCGCCTCGTGCGTTTGAGGCCCGTGTGAGTCGTTTCGGCCTGGGCCCGAGTGCAGCATTTGAGATGGTGGGTTTCAGGGTAGCTCAATCAAAAGTAGCAACCCCCGCTCCCATCCTCAGAGCCCTTGCCAGAACGCTAGGGCCATCCTGGCCATGATGGCCTGGAGAACAACGTCTAGGTTCTCCCTCCTCATTCGTCTCACCAGTTCTTCAAACGCCACTTCGTCATGCGGATTGCGAATAACGGCCTGAGCTAGCAACTGCAGTTCATTCATGGGTCTCCTTTGGTCCGGTTTGGTGGTCGTCGGCATCGCTTGCCAACCGAGATAAAGACTAGGAAGACCCCCGCTCCCCGTCAACAAGAAAACGTAATTATAACAATTGCTTATTAAGCAATCGGCTAATTCGACTAGTAGCTCTGGATTACCTCGCCAGGAGCCACCATGGTGACCAGAGGCGGACTCCGAACTTGCCCACAAGCCCCTTTCCAACCCACCAGTGAGGCTGCCCGAGCCCTGACCAATTCTGGCGTAACCTGGGGAAAAGCATGGACGAAGACAGGTGCCAATTGGCGTGCCTTTGATTAAGGTGCTGGCCTGCAATCCTGCGTTGGAAGCCGACCGAATCGAACATGACCCCAGCATCCAAATATGGCAGAAATACATGAAAAATGGGGCTTCGGGATGGCCCCGTACAAGAGGCACACTGAAGACCAACGGGTGAAAGCCGCTCTTGAAGTGCTGGAAGTGCTTGCAGCACCAAGTGTCGCTGCCGCCTCTGAAGCATCCGCGTCGATCTCAGAGGTTAAGGGGCTCTATAACAGGTCGCATCGCCAAGACCAGTGGGACTGGTTCACGACCTGGTATCGTCTGGGTCGCCCCAGTCGTCCAAGAGCAAGGAGCATCGCAGAAGGACTAAAGTCACTCAGAACGATAGCCAAGGACTCAAGTACTGAGGACTCGATCTATTCGGTGGTAGAGAGACTCCAGTTGCTGGGCACAGTCAGCAGTCTGAGAGGTTTCGTAGCCAATGAGCCGCCGCCAGCCGAGCTAGGTCAAGTATACATACTCTCGACGCGCGAGAGTCGTGACATTCTCAAGATTGGCTACACCAACCGCGATGTTCGCAAGAGGGTATCAGAGATAAATCGCGCGACCGGAGTTCTTGTTCCATTTGGTGTTCGCGCAGTCTGGGTTGTTCGACATGCTCAGAAGGTCGAAAGTGCCCTTCACGAGCTTTTCGCTGAGTATCGCGTCCGGGTAGATCGTGAGTTTTTCAGAATCGATTTCAAGGACGCCTTCGGCCTAATCTCCGAATACCTGCGCACCGAGAGATTAGAGAACGCCGACCTTTAGGTCCCAAAGCTGTCTCAAACCTCCCAGCCCTACGCCGCCAAGCCAACCAACTGGCAGTCTGCCCACCGCCGGGCCGCCAAGGCCCAGCGGTTGGCTGGTGACACTCGGGTGATAACGGTTATCACTGCTCCGACGTCTCTGGTGACGCCCAACTCCGCACCCTCACTGGGAAGACGTTGAACTTGGTCACTTCGCGAAAGTCCGATTTGGGCCATTTCAAACCACCCCCGCCTGAGACGCCCCAGAATGCCCTCTGAGATCCTCTCCGCCACCCCCCAAACGGATCTGTCCTGACACGAGGACAGGGGAGCTGGCTCTCGTCGCTATTGAGCTGGGCGACGGTCTGTCCCTTAGCACTGAGCTGGAGCAAATCAGGCAGGACACGCGGTCAGGGGAGCTGGCTTTGATCGCCATGGAGGTTGGCGATGAGTTGACCGTCGAGGGTGAGGCAGCGCTGCTCAGAGATGATGGAGCTGATGGAGACTGGGAGGCTCGGTGACGTTGACCTGCTGGCGGGACTAGGTGATCATTCGTCCAGGAGATCGATATGGCGACGCCAATCCGCATGGCCCAGGTCATCAAGAATGTCTCTCTGTCAGAGATAGTCGCTATCTCAGCGACGCATGCTCGTGTGCAGATGGATCTCGACATAGCAGAGGACTACGCGGAGCGCATGGCACAGGGCGATGTGTTTCCAGCGGTGGTCGTCTACCACGATGGACAGGTGTACCACCTGGCGGACGGCTTCCATCGCTTTCGCGCGGCCCAGGTTCTTGGCCGCGAATCGATCCTGGCAGAGGTGCGCCCTGGCACACAGAGGGACGCGGTCCTCTGTGCCGCGCAATCCAATGCGGCGCATGGACTCCAGCGCAGCCGAGCAGACAAAGTCCGCGCGGTTGAGATGCTGCTCAACGACAGCGAGTGGACGATGTGGTCAGACCGTGAGATCGCGCGACAAACGCGGGTGTCTCACCCATTTGTCGCCAAGGTGAGGGCACGTGCATCTGGAAACGTTACCAGATCCGAGCGGCTGGTCCGTCGAGTCAACCACGAGTACCAGATGGATATCCGGGGTCTACAGGCGGATAAAGCGGTAAACATCAACGAATTGAGTGTCGTCGAGGATCACGATGCGGGCGAGTCGACGCTGGCCAACGTGGGGGCGCTGGAAGAAGCCGTCGAACCAGTTTTCACCTCTCAGGTCGGCGACAACGCAGCATTAATCGCCCATGCGGCTCGGCTCTACATACCTGACAGGGCGGACGTCGCCGATATCACCTATGG
>Ga0210044_10004194_pt1 | contig 20202 bp, 23 predicted proteins | sample CryGey13umfilter_2_FD_183959 | JGI IMG/M metagenome (GOLD analysis project Ga0210044, IMG submission 183959) | Groundwater microbial communities from aquifer in Utah, USA - Crystal Geyser 4/9/14 3 um filter (SPAdes) (version 2) | ecosystem: Environmental > Aquatic > Deep subsurface >... | reverse complement strand
CATGTCTTTTACAGCGGCGATAATCGCCTCAATCGCTGCGGGGCGGGTGAAACCGCGCCGCCAAGCCAGGGCCACGCGCCGGGCTGGTTCGGGTGGTTGGAAGGGAATGGCACAGACCATGTCCGAACGATAAGGGCCGGACATGGCGCTTGCCGGCAGGACGGAAATGCCGTAACCGGACGCCACCATACAGCGGATGGTTTCGATGGAATGACCCTGGAGCAGGGATCCCTCCGCGTGGCTGATGTCCGGGCAGGCATCGAGCACCTGTTCCCTGAAGCAGTTACCTGCCTTGAGAACCAGCACATTATCGCCTCGCACTTCATCGGCAGCAATCATTTCGCGCTTGGCCCAGGGATGGCCCGGCGGAACGATTACAACGAAAGGTTCATCGTAGAGGGGGCGGGTTTCGATACCGGGAATATCGAAAGGCAATGCGATGATGGCGGCGTCCACCGTGCCATATTTCAGGTAATCGGCCTGTAACGCCGTCATGTTTTCCTCGATGTAGAGGGTCAGTTCCGGCGCCGTCCGGCGCATGGAGGCGATCAGTTCCGGCAGCAGGTAGGGGCCGATGGTGTGGATCACCCCAAGCCGGAATTCCCCGATTAAAGGATTCCTGCCTGCCTGGGCGACCATTTCCACCCGCCGGGTTTCGTCCAGCGCCCGGCGCGCCTGCGCCACTACCTGATGCCCCAGATCGGTAAGAGCAACATGGCCCTTGGCTCGTTCGATCAGAGTTACTCCAAGTTGAAGTTCCAGGTTTTGCAGGGCGATGCTCAAGGTCGGCTGACTGATGTGACAACGTTCAGCCGCCCGACTGAAGGATCGCTCGTCGGCAAAAGCGACCAGATAACGCAAAGTGGAAAGTTTCATAAAGGCCTCATGTGCTGTTCAATCCATCCATAGAATTCATTACTAAACACCTGACTAAACACCTGCCATAGCCAGAAACTATATATTGTATTTAAAAATACAATAATCAAAACATTGACTTACGTTAAAACGTCATATTACCATACAACCATTCGGGATAATAATATCCGAATAATATTCGATTCACTTTAACGCGTTTTTTCACTGAAGAAGGAGAAGTACTATGTCAAAACCTTGTATCTTGTCTCTCGCCGTCGTGGTGGCGGCATCCATTGCCAGCGCCAGCCTGGCGAATGCCGCAAACAACAAGGAACCGATCCAGCCCATCGCGGCGGCCAAGACCCAAAATCCGGCCTTGGCCGAACTCGGCAAGAAGCTTTATTTCGATCCCCGGCTGTCCAGGTACGGATTCATTTCCTGCAATTCCTGCCACAACCTCTCCATGGGCGGCACCGATAACCTCAAGACGTCCATCGGCCACAACTGGAACCAGGGACCGATCAATTCGCCGACAGTGCTCAATTCGAGCATGAGCGTCGCCCAGTTCTGGGATGGGCGCGCCAAAGATCTGAAAGCACAGGCCGGTGGCCCCATCGCCAATCCTGGCGAGATGGCGTCGACCCATGATCTGGCGGTAGGCGTGTTGCAGTCGATCCCGGCTTATGTTGCCGAGTTCAAGGCGGTCTTCGGCGCCGATAAGGTGACCATCGACGAAGTGACCAAGGCCATCGCCGCCTTCGAGGAAACCCTGGTGACGCCAAACTCGCGTTTCGACAAGTGGCTGAAGGGTGACAAGAAGGCGCTGAACGTCAACGAGCAGGCCGGTTACAAACTGTTTAAGGACAGTGGTTGCGTGGCCTGCCACAATGGCCCTGCCGTGGGCGGCAATTCCTATCAGAAGATGGGCGTAGTCGAACCCTACAAGACCACCAGCAAGGCGGAAGGCCGTTCGGCAGTGACCGGCAAGGACGCCGACCGCTTCAACTTCAAGGTGCCGACCCTACGCAACGTGGAATTGACCTATCCCTACTTCCACGATGGCGAGGCGGCCACGCTGAAAGATGCCGTCAACACCATGGCCAAGGTGCAACTCGGCAAGAAGTTCACCGATGAGGAAAACGCCAAGGTCGTTGCTTTCCTTAAAAGCCTGACCGGCGATCAGCCGTCGTTTAAGCTGCCGATCCTGCCGCCATCGTCCGACAGCACGCCGCAACCGCAACCTTTCAAAAAATAAATCTGCATCGACATTTCTCGGGGGCATAATGCCCCCGTTTTTTTTGGTAAAGCACTACCATTGAGGCAGGCTCGATGGGTTTGTCGGCACTAACTTTTGGAAAAGACGCCGATATTGCCGGGGTGCGCAATCCCCTACCATATAAAAAACAGGAAGCCCCATGGCAGTACGACACCCCCGATGGCTGCGGCGAGGCAGGCCAGCGCCATCAGTCTTACTGCGCGGGACGCGCCAGGCAGGGCGAACAGCATGCGCCCGCCGAGCCACAGGCTCCATAGCGTTGCCAGGGCCAGCAGTGCCCCGCGCACCTCCGGCAGCCATGGCATCATGACGCCCTCGGCTTTGAGCAGGGTGACGGTGAGGGATGACAGGCCGAGGAATACGCCCAGCCCGCCCATCGGGATCAGCGCATAGGCGAGCCAGCGCGCGTTCTGTTTCGTGTTTCCCGGTAGCAGCGCGCCGGCCAGACGCAGCCAGAGGGTGATCCAGCCGCCCAGGATCAGCGCGGTGGCGCCGATGTAGGCGAGCACGCCGATCCCGTCGAGCCAGGTGAACACATCGTTGGCTTTCGGGTAGTGGGTCAGCAGCCACCAGGGCGCGTTGTCCTGGAGCAGGGCAAAGGAATCGCGTTCGATCAGCCACTCGGCGGCGCGGGTCTTGATCGCCACGAACCAGGGCGACGACGACCACTGGAACGCGCCCACCGCCGTGCCGATGATGCCGAACACCAAGAGTCGCGCTTCCCACGCGCCGGCCTCGGCGGGTTTCAGGTTGGCGACTTCCGACCCGGGCAGGCGGGGGGATAGCGCAACGGCGTTGCGGTGCCCGCTGCAACGCCCGCACATGTGGCACTGCGAGCCGCTTTTCATGCGCCGCATGTCGAGCAGCGGGGCGCAGTCGATTGGCGCCGGATGGGCCGGGGCAGCGGCATCCCATTCTTCGCGGTCGACCCTGAAATGCACCGGGGCGAGCCGGGCGAGCAGGGCGAACACGCCGGAAACCGGGCACAGGTGGCGGCACCAGACGCGCTTGCCCTTGCCGTAGACGAAACCGACTGCGACGGCGGCGACGGTGGAGCCGCCCAGCACCAGCAGGACGGCCTTGGGATATTCGTAGACGCTCACCAGTTGCCCGTACACCGTGGTGATGACGAAAGCGACGAACGGCCAGCCGCCCCACTTCAACCAGCGCGGCACCGGGCGGCCCAAGCCGTGACGGCTGGCGAGTTCGGTGAGCGCGCCTTCCGGACAGAAGACGCCGCACCACACCCGCCCCAGGGTGAGGGTGGAGATGATCACGAACGGCCACCAGATGCCCCAGAACATGAACTGGGCGAGCAGGGTAAGGTTGTTCAGCACGCTGGCGTCCTGCGCGGGCAGGGGGAGAAAGGCCGGGATCGTCACCAGCGCCAGGTAGAACACCACCACCGCCCATTGAATGCCGACGATGAGGCGACGGTTGTGCCGCATGGCGTCGCCCAGGCGCTGCAGGCGCGAGACGGGGAGTGGCGGCATGGGGAAAAAGGCTATCGTTTGTTCCATTTTCATGAGGGGTCTTTTGTTTCGTCGGGTGCGTTTTTTGCTGTCCGCTTGTCCAACTGCGGCCAGCCGAGTACCAGCGCCCAGTAGGCGGCATACGCCAGCACCAGGGTCAGGGACGGACGGGCGCGGTAGCCGGTGAGCGTGGCGATCAGGTTGCCGACTGTTGCGTTGTCGTCGAGCAGGAAGGAGGAATTCCACGCCGGGTCGGCCAGCGCCGGCAGCCAGCCGAAGCCGATCATTCTTTCCACTCCGCCCACCAGGAGCCCGGCGGCAAGCAGGAGCAGCAGGGTCTCGCTGATGCGGAAGAAGCTTTTCCACGACAGATAGCGCCCGCCGTTGACCAGCAGCCAGAAGGTGAGGAGCGCAAGTGCGAAGCCCAGCGCGGCGGCGCCGAGGAACTGGGCGAACGCCGTGCCGTGCTGTTCCATCCCGGTGCCGTAGAGGAAAATCACGGTTTCCGCGCTTTCGCGCCCCACAGCGAGCATGGCGATGATCGCCACCCCCATCCAGTTGGCATCGTTCGTTGCGCGTTCCAGGCCGGCTTCCAGTTCCTTTTTCAGTGCGCGGCCATGTTTGCGCATCCAGAACACCATCTGCGTGATCAGCGCGGCAGCGACGAGCATCATGCCGATCTGGAAATAATCCAGCGCATCGCCGCTGAGGCTGCTGTACACCCCCATCATGGCCAGCGCGAGCAGCCCCGCCAGACCCACCCCGGCGGCCACGCCGCCCCACAAATAGCGCATGCCGCGCGCGCCTTCGGGATGGGCCTTGAGCCAGGCATAGAGGATGCCCACCACGAGGATGCCTTCGACGCTTTCGCGCCAGACGATGAATAGCGTATTACCCATGAAGCTCTCCTACTTGACGACGATGCGGCCTTGGGCGGTGTCCTTGTGGAATTCGCCGAAGAATTTGTATGTGCCCGGCTTCATCGGCGCGAACACCAGTGTCCGGGTGACGCCGGGAGCGAGCACGGTTTCCTTTCTGAGCTCGATGCTCTCGAATTCTTCCGGGCCCGGCCCCTTGTTGGTGATGACGATCTTGAAGCGCCGGCCTGCCGGGACGACAATGGTTTCCGGCTGGAAACGCCCGTTCTCAGCGGTCAGCGCATAGATCGTCAACTCCTCGGCATTGACCTGGAGCGGCAGAATCATGCCGATTACCGCCAGGCACAGCCATACCGCCAAGCCAGCCAGATGATCGCGAAACAACCAATGCAAGGTTTTCATGATGTTCCTTCTCGATTAAAATGAAGCTTTGGCGCGCAAACCGATAACCTTCGCGGTCGACGCGGTCTTGTCGCCACCGGGCTGGCGAATTAGCTGGAAGTCCGGGGTCAGATTCAGGTTTTTGTTGAGGCGTAACCGGTAGTAGATTTCGGCCAGTTGCTCGTCGCCCGTTGCCATGTAGCCGAAATCCGGGTTGCCGTCTGCGTCGGCGTCCAGCGTCGCGGAGTTGGCGCGAAAATCCTTGCTGGCGTGCAGCCAGCCCAATGCCACGCCGATGCTGTCCGCGCTGCGGCTCCAGTAGTTGCCGCCGAATTCCGCGCCCAGCGTGAGGACTTGGTCGAAGCGCACGTTGCCGCTCAGACTCTTGCCGTAGCGCCCGAATAGCGTTGTTGAGTCGCCGACGCGCTGGTCGATGCTGGCACCCCAGCCCGAGTGGCGTTCGATGGCGGTGTCGAATTCATTCCGGTAAGGCGTGGATTGGCCATTGCGCCAGGCATACAGGCGATAGGTTCCGTCCAGGCCACCAAGGAACTTGCGCCCGAATTCCAGTTGACCGATGACGAAGGGCGAGCTGAAGGTGCGGTTGTAGCCCGCGCCGCTGCCTGCGCCGAACACGCCCAGCGATGCCAGCCACCATTCCGGCTTGCCGGTATCATTGTGATAGGCGATGCGCACCCCCGGCGTGAAGCCGTAGGCGTCAACGCCCGCGTCGCCGCCGGAATCCAGCAGCGGGTTGTGGACGAAGGCGTTGTTGAGGAACTTGGCCGATTCGTCATCCGCTGCCGAGTTCTGGTCGAAGAACACGAACGGGTCGATCTTGCCGAGGTTGACTTCCAGGTGTTCGCGGGAATTCGGCTTGTGGCCGCCTAGCGGCAGCGGCACGTCCAGTTGGTACCAGGCCTGGGCGAGCATGGCTGTGGAGTCGTCCGGGTTGGTGAGCTGGAAGGCGGTGGTGTTGGGCGTGCTGGTCAACGTGTTGTTGAGAGCGAGTCCGTTGCCCTGGCCTAGCCGGAACTGGGTGAAAATTTTTCCTTCGGCATTGCCTATGCTGCCGCCCGGCAATGTGACCGAGACATCGCCGCGATAGTTGAGTGCGCTGCTTGCATTGGCTGGCGCAACCGCCGACTTGTTGGCGCTCTGCGCCACCATGGTGAGGCTCGCACCCGCCGTGATGCCCTCCAGCGATTCGATCGTGCGTGCCTGCTTTTGCATGGATAGCGCGCGAATTTCGATGTCCTTCAGGCGCGAGATGACTTCGGGATCCTTTTCGCTGGGGCGATCGCTTTCGAGTGCAGCCTCCATTTTGGCATTGTGTTCTTCCAGCGTTTTGATCCGCTGTGCCAGCTCGGCATCCCCCTTTGCCGGCGAAGTTTGCGCTTTCTTCTCCAGCTCGATATTGCGGGCTTCCAGCTTTTCCATACGCTCGCTCAAGCGGCGCAGTTCTTTCAGTAACTCGGCCTGCGACGGGTCTGCGGCAAAGGCGGGAGCCGCGCCAGCCAGCATGATGCCAGCCAGGGCAGCAGCAAGATATTTGCGTTTGAACGGCAACATTTTAATAACCGCCCTTCTTGCCGATACCGACAAAGGTGAACTCATATTCCACTTCGAACGGCTTGAACCACGGCCTCACGCCGGTCAAGCGGTCGGTATGGCGGCCGAAATGGCTATGCGGATCGGCGCCGGGAGGGGAAATCTTGTATTTGACCGTGTACTTGCCCGGTCCCTTGAGCTTGATGTTGTCGCCGTAGTGCGGCCCATCGTTGGCGACCATCGGCATGAAGTCGCCGCTGATCTTCTCGTTGCTGCCCTGCTTGGTGACTTCATACTTGATTACCAGATAGGGCATCCATGCGCCTTCCTCGAAGCCGTTGGGGTTGCTGGCCAGCGCGTGGATGTCCGCTTCCATGTGCACATCGGATTCTTCGGCTTTGCGCATCATTCCGTCCGGCTCCATGGTGACCGGTTGCAGGTAGACAGCGGCAATTTCCATGCCATTGCGTTGCTGCGGGGTGCCGATCGGGTATTCCACGGCATGGGCCGAGAAGGTCAGGGCGGAGCCAAGGAATGCGAGCGTGGCGGCAAATTTGCGGGTTGGGTGATTCATGGGTTTCCTTTCGTCAAACGATTAACATGCGCAAATAATAATACGAACTATTCGCATTAGAAAGATATATTTTCACGGAATTATCCTGGTTAACCCTAGGAGCCTGTCTGACTTATGGGAATCGAAGCGAAGTGGGTCAAGCAGGCAAGCCGCATAGCGGATGCTCGCAAAATTCGGCTGGGCGAGGACAGATTTTGCGAGTTGGGCATAAAGCTGCCCATCCCTGCTTACCCCATTTGCCGGTTTTGCAGGCCAATAGCCGTTCTATTGGCCAAAAAAGCGGTGAAATATGGGCCGCCCAGGCGGATTTGCAGCCGATTCATCATAAGTCAGACAGGCTCCTAGGCAAGACGAACCGTAAAAAATCAGCCAGCAGAATCAGCGCACAATGTCCTTGTGCGGGAATATTCGTTACAATTCGTCGCTTTGAAAGGCCAGGGATTTTTTATGCTCAAAGGTTTTATCGCAACACTCTTTTCCTGCCTGCTGATGATCTCCGGATGCACCACTGTGCCCGTGGCGAAGGATGCATCTGCCGCAAAAGTTCAGCCCGAGCCCAAACCGCCTGCGCCGAAAATCGCGCTGGTTCTGGGCGGCGGCGCGGTGCGCGGGTTTGCCCACATCGGCGTGATCAAGACGCTGGAGGCACACGGTATCGTGCCGGACATGGTGGTGGGGACGAGTGCCGGCAGCGTGGTTGGGGCGCTGTATGCCGGCGGCTACAGCGGCTTCGAGCTGCAAAAAATCGCTTTTCAGTTGGAGCAGGACAGCGTGGGGGACTGGGTGCTGCCGGATCGGGGCTTCATCAAGGGGGAAATGCTGCAAAATTTTATCAACAAGGCGTTGCAGAACCGTCCTATCGAACGCTTGAACAAACCCTTTGCTGCCGTCACCACCGAATTGCAGAGCGGCGAGATGGCGGTGTTCCGGCGCGGCAACACCGGCATGGCGGTGCGTGCATCGAGCAGCGTTCCCGGCGTGTTTCAGCCGGTCAATATCGGCGGCAAGGAATACGTCGATGGCGGGCTGGTGAGTCCGGTTCCGGTCAGGGCTGCGCGCGGCATGGGGGCGGATATCGTGATCGCGGTGGACATCTCGGGCAAGCCGAAGAATGTCCGGCTGAACGATACCATCGACATCTTCTTGCAGGCCTTCAATATCATGGGTCAGACCATCGGGCGCTATGAGCTGGCCGAGGCGGATGTCGTGATCCGACCGCAAACCGGAATGATAGGAGCGACTGAATTCGACCAGAAGCATCTGGCCATCATGGAAGGGGAAAAAGCGGCGCTAGCCGCGCTGCCGCTTATTCGTTCGAAGCTGCAAAAGGTAAGCGGGAAGTGACTACCCGGCGGGCGCCGTTGAAGCGCTTGACCCAGTAGCTTTCGTTCATGTCGACGACTTCGACGCCGCTGCCGGTCCTGGCGGAATGGATGAAACGGTTGTCGCCGAGGTAGATGCCGACGTGGGAATAAGCGTGGCGCATGGTGTTGTAAAACACCAGGTCGCCGGGCTGGAGTTCTGAAATGGCAATTTTCTGGCCGAACAGGCTGATGGCGCGGGCGTTGTGCGGCAGGATCAGGCCGGCGGCCTGCCGATAGACGTGGCTGACGAAGCCGCTGCAATCCAGGCCGGTTTCGGGCGACTTCCCGCCATACTTGTAGTTGACCCCCACCAGGCTCAGGGCGTACATCAGCGTTTCCGACGCTTTGTCGATCGTTCTGGCAAATGCGGTTTGTTGCGGCGCTTCTGCAGCGATGTCGTCAGCCGCGTTTGCCATGCCGGAAAGCAACAGAAATCCGCCGAGCAGGAAAATTTTGTAAGAGCGCATCTTTTTACTTATGAGGGGATGCGGGTATTTTAATGATTTCTGCTTTTGCGTCAAGAAAACTTCCTGAAAACGACTAGAATTTAATCAAGGAGGCAATATGCCATTTCGTGACCGTAACGAAGCCGCTCGTCGCTTGGTGGAGCGTCTGGCTGTCTATAAAGGGAAAAATCCGCTGGTGCTGGCCATTCCGCGCGGTGCCGTGCCGATGGCCAGTATCGTCGCCACGGCACTGGAAGGGGACTCGGATGTGGTGCTGGTGAGGAAATTGCGCGCGCCGAACAACCCGGAATTCGCCGTTGGTTCCATCGATGAAAGTGGTTGGACCTATATCGCGGATTATGCGGCGCAGGCGGGCGCATCCCCGGAATATCTGGAAGCCGAAAAGCGGACACAAATGGAAACCATGCGTCGCCGCCGTTCCCAGTACACCCCGATCCGTCCACCGATCGACCCGGCGGGGCGCATCGTGATCGTGATCGATGACGGCCTGGCCACCGGTGCGACCATGATTTCGGCCCTGCATTCCCTGCGGGCAAAGAAACCCGAAAAGCTGATTTGCGCGGTTCCTGTTGCGCCCCCGGACACGCTGGAAAAGGTGGCACGCTACGCCGACGAGGTGGTGTGCCTCGAAACGCCGACGTGGTTCCAGGCGGTTGGACAGTTCTACATGGATTTTCCACAGGTGGAGGATGAAGAGGTGATCGAAATTTTGCGGCAGGCCACCAAAGCGAAATAGTCCGAAACTACCGAGTTGAATATTTCGCTGCCTTCCGGCTCAGGGCAGTATCGAGAGCGCCGCCAGCAGCATGGCTATGCCCACCGCCAAAGCGCCGAAACTCAACAACAGAACGGCCCCGGCGGCACAATCCTTGGCGGTTCTGATGGCGGGGTGGACTTCTGGATGGAGGTGGTCAATCAATGTCTCCAGGGCGGTATTGAAAAGCTCCGCCGCCAGCACCAAAACCGCCATGATGAAACAAAGCGCCCACCATAACAGGACCGGGCGGAGCAGCAACAGCGCCATCAGCAAGGCGGCAGCGAATCCGGTTTGTATCCGGAAACTTTGCTCGCTTTTCCAGGCCGCCAGGATGCCTGCCCAGGCAAAGCCGAATCGTTCGCTCAATTTTCTGTTTTTCATGGTATCCCCGGTTCACGCGCCAACAATACCTGTTTATCCCAGATTATCGTTTGTTCGTCTACCGGGCCGGGTATCTCGCCTCGCTTTGCCAGACGTGCCGGTACACCCGGCAGGCTGTCGAGCAGGGTTAGTCGCGGCTGGTTAAAGTCCCTGCCGTCCCGGGGCAGGTTAAACCAGGGCAGGGGGCGGATGATCGCTTCCCGCGTCACTGTCCCTACCCATATGGGCTGAGCCGTTTCACGGAGCATGGCGTCGGTCTGCCAAAGGCGTAGCACCAGGCGCTGGCCAGGAACAGGGCGAACCAGCGCCAACGCTTCGTGGCGACCATCGTGGACACGTGGCAATAGCGGCAGTTCAATGGCGGAGCGGGAGGGATCGAACCACAGCAAGAAATTTCTCCCCGACAGCGGCAAAGGCTCCCGCCATCCTGTCGCCAGGAGGCTACGGCGCAAGTATTCGGGCGAGCCGGCCCATTGCACGGTGATCGGTTGTTCGTATTCGCCCTCGATGTCAATGCGCCAGGCCGGGAGGGTTTGCCAGGCAACATTCCACCAATCTTGCTGCGCCATGAATCTGGTGTTCTGGTGCACGGCGTAGCGCTGGGTGTCATCCGCGTGGCGGGTCGCGATATGAAAGCCGCCGCCGACCAGCAGCGCCGAGAACGTCACGACCATCAAGCCCCGGACAGAAAACGCCGGGGCGGGATGGCGCAAATAGGCGATGCCCAGCAAGGCTACCCAGGCAGTGCCGAAAGCCAAACCTGCCAACACGTCGGAAAGCCAGTGCGCTCCCAAATACAGCCGGGAAAAAGCGATCAGGATGACCAGCAGGACGGTCGCGGTCAATACCGCAAGGCGTCTGCGAGCGGAGAGTTCGCGCGCGGCCAGCCCCGCCAGGAAACCGTAGCTGACGATGCTCATGGTGGCATGGCCGCTGGGAAAAGAAAATTCGCTTATCCCATTGTACAATGACGTTGGGCGCGGCAGATGCAGCCCTGCCTTGATCGCCACGGTCAGAGCGGCGGCAAAGCCCACCGCAGCCAGCAAATAGGCCGCCGGACGCCAGGCGCGCTGCGCCAGCAGCCAGAGCAGCGCCGCCGATACTACCAGGACTGTGACCGCCGCGTCGCCCAGCTCGGTTAGCGCAATCATGATCGCGTCACCGAAGGGGGTGCGCAACCCCTGCAAAAAGTGATATGCCGCGCTGTCAATAAACACCAAGGGATCGCGGGTCAGGACGTCTTCCAGAACGCCGAAAAATCCCCACGCGGCAACAATCAGCAGCCCCGCCAATATCAGCAAGGTGCGGGATTCGGGTTGCGTGGGGTCGAGCAGCGCAGCAACCAGCTTCCGTAAAGGGCGGTTCCGGCCAGATGGAGCAGCGGTGCTCCAGGCTTGCAAAAACGACAACCCGCGCTCGATGCGCGGTTGCAGCCACAAAACAGCGCGGCCTATCCCCCATACGCCACACCAGATCACCAGCACCAGCGCCACCGCCGTCATGGCGAGGCGGGTTGCCACCGCTTCCGCCAATCTCAGCGATGCGCCAAAGACGACTCCGGGCAAGATATAAGCGGGCGCCCAACCGAGTGCAGATAGGATATTCGCCGGATAGAAGCGCGCTGGGGGCATGTCGAGCATGCCGGCAATCATCGGAATAACCGGGCGCATCGGCCCGACGAAGCGGCCCAGCAGGAGCTTTTGCCGCCATGCCGGTGGAAGAATGCCATGCCCTGGTCTATTAGTAGTTGCGGGGAACGGCTAAAAGGCCAGAGGGTGTGCAACCGCTCGCGGTAATGGCGGCCCAGCCAGTAGCTGATGGCATCGCCGACAATGGCGCCTGCCACCGCCCAAGCCAGCGCGGCCCACAAATTCACCGCGCCGGCGGCGACCAGGGCCCCGATTCCGAACATCGCTAACGCGCCAGGAATGAACAAGCCCACCAGAGCCAGTGACTCGGACAGGGAAACAAGGAAAATCGCGATGCCAACCCAGTAGGGATGCTGTGCGATCCAGATCAACAGCAGATGGGTGGCAAATGGCTCCATCTATGCGCTCGCTTTCTCCTGCTCGCAGGAAAGGGGTCCCCCCCGCTTCTTCCTGGGGAGCGAGATCAGGCGGCTTTGTCAGAAAGACGTTGGCTGAACCAGTTTGCGGCGTGTTTTGCTACCTGTTCCAGCGTGCCGGGCTCCTCGAACAGGTGCGTGGCGCCGGGGACGATCACCAGTTCCTTTTCACACTTCAAGAGCCGGTAGGCTGCCTGGTTGAGGCCGATCACCACATCGTCGAAACCGCCCACGATCAGGAGCGTGGGGGCCGCGACCCTGCCCAGGGCATCCTCCCCGGCAAGGTCGGGGCGGCCGCCGCGGGATACGACGGCGGCGATCTTCCCGCCTTCAGCGGCTGCCGCCTGCAATGCCGCCGCCGCGCCGGTGCTGGCGCCGAAATAGCCGATGGCAAGGGATTCCGTGCGCTCTTCGTGCCGCAGCCAGCGGGTCGTGTCCAGCAGCCGCCGGGTCAGGAGAGGAATGTCGAAGCGGGTGGCATAATCCATGTCTTCCTGCCGCGTCAGCAGGTCGATCAGGAGCGTCCCCAGGCCGGCGTCGCGCAGCACCCGAGCCACGTAGTTGTTCCTCGGGCTGAGGCGGCTGCTGCCGCTGCCGTGGGCGAACAGCACGATGCCAGAGGCATCTGCCGGAAGTTCCAACATGCCTTCCAGGTTCACGGGGCCGGCGGGGATATTGACTAGCTGCGAAGATTCGGTTGTTTTCATGGCTTGGGATCCAGTTTATCGGTAGGCGTGCATCGTCACCGGGATGCGGCGCGACCCGAACGCTTCGGTGAATTTTTCGAAGCGCCCGGCAATCGCCGTGCCGCAGTCCGGGCAGTGGCCATCGTCGGTCAAACGATAGGCGTTGATCTGGTACCAGTCGCGCACGATCAGGGCTTTTTTGCACGATGGGCAATAGGTGGTATCGCCCTCCGGGTCATGCACATTGCCGGTATAGACGTAATGCAGGCCTTCCTTCATCGCGATGCGGCGGGCTCGGCCCAAGGTCTCCCGTGGTGTCGGCGGCACGTCCATCATCTTGTAGTCGGGGTGAAAAGCCGAGAAATGCAGCGGCACATCCGCCCCCAGTTCTTTGAACACCCAGCGGGAGAGGGCGGTGATCTCTTCGTCCGTATCGTTGTGGCCGGGGATAAGCAGGGTGGTGATCTCGAACCACACGTCCGTTTCACGCCGCAGATAAACCAGGGTATCGAGCACCGGTTGGAGATGGGCGCCAGTGAGTTTGTGGTAGAAGTCTTCGGTGAAGCCTTTGAGGTCGACGTTGGCGGCGTCCATCTTGGCATAGAACTCGCGCCGTGCCTGGTCGTGCATGTAGCCGGCGGTGACCGCCACGGTCTTTATCCCCAGGGCGTGGCAGGCGTCGGCGGTGTCCATGGCGTACTCGGCGAAGATCACCGGGTCGTTGTAGGTGAAGGCCACGCTCTTGCAGCCGTGCTCGACCGCCGCAGCGGCGATCGCCTCGGGCGAGGCCTGATCCATCAGGCGATCCATGTCTTTGGCTTTACTGATGTCCCAGTTCTGGCAGAACTTGCAGGCCAGGTTGCAGCCGGCGGTGCCGAAAGAAAACACGCTCGAGCCGGGATAGAAATGGTTGAGAGGTTTCTTCTCGATCGGGTCGATGCAGAAGCCGGAGGAGCGGCCGTAGGTGGTCAGCACCATCTGGCCGTTCTCCACCATGCGCACGAAGCACAGGCCACGCTGGCCCTCGTGCAGCTTGCAGTCGCGCGGGCACAAGTCGCACTGGATGCGCCCATCGTCTAGTTTGTGCCACCAGCGGGCGAGAGTGTTTGCGCTCATTTCAGATCCGATTCCTTCCATTTATTCACCGTGTAGTGCGCCAGTTTCACATCCTGGGCCCAGAAATTCGCAGGCAGGCCCGCCTTGCGCTTGAGGTGGGCCATGAAAATCTCGCATTCCGGCAATTGCTCCCACACTTGTGGCAGGAAGGTGCTGCGGTAGTGTCCGCACTCGAACAGCACGCCGTCAATGCCTGGGCGCAACTGTTCCAGCGCATCCCACTCGTTCTTGAACGTCATCGGCTGCATCGGGGAAAGCAGCGATATTTCCACTTCAGTATAGTCCATCTCCGCCGGCGTCAGCAGGGAGAAGCGCGGGTCACAAAAGGCGGCGGCGTAGGCGTTGGCCTTGACGTCCTCGATCAGCGGGCGGCGTGCTTCCAGGCTGCCGATGCAGCCGCGCAGTTGGTCCTGCTGGGTCAGAGTGACGAAGCAGGCCCCTGGCTCCTTGAGCCACACTGCGCCCTCGTCCGCCTCCATCGGCTGGCCCAGCGCCTGCGAGATGGTGGCGCGGGCAATCGGCAAGAGGATACGGCCTTTTTCAATGGACATTTGAGCCCTCCTCAATGAAAGCGAAGGCGGCATAACCGACTACCCGGCTTTTGTCGCCGGCGGTGTCGCCGGAATTGCGCAGGTCGAGCAGGCGCGGCCTGAGGTGGTGGTGCTGCGCCGCCAGCAGCAAGCCGTTTACCGGTGTGCCGCCGCAGGCCTGCTCGTGACTTAACGGCCAGCGTAGATCGAGGATGGCTTGTGCGGTGGTGCTGTCGATTTGCTGCGCCTCGCGGTAGGTCAGAAAATGGGACAGATCGGAGCTGATGACGATTAGCGTCTCCGGGCCTCCCCACAGGCGCTCCAGTACCTCAGCCACTTCCTGCGGCGTGGCGTCGCCCACCGCCAGAGGCACCAGCTTGAAGTCATCGAGCACAGCTTGCAGGAAAGGGAGTTGCACTTCCAGAGAATGCTCCATGGCATGGGCCGCATCGTATTCCATCACCTGCGGCAGACCGGCGATCTTCACCATGGCGTCGAGGTCGAGCGGCACGATGCCGAGAGGCGTGGCGAAGCCCTCCGTGCTCGGCAAGGCGAGCCCGCGTACCGGCACGCGGTGCACCGGACCCAGCAGCACGACACGGCGGTAAATATTTCTACCCTGTTCCAGCAGGGCATAGACGCTGGCGGCAACCGGCCCGGAATAAATGTAGCCGGCATGGGGTACAATAACCGCCTTGGGGAGCGTTGCCGATTTTTCCAGATGCTGTCCTGCTTCTTCAAGCATGGCCGCAACTTCGTCGGCCAAGGCGCGCGGATCACCCGTATAGAATGCGCCGGCAACGGCGGCGGGACGAATTTGTTTCATGACATCTCCTGGCTGAATTAACTGTTGTCTGTTAAACCGTACTTTCAAGATAGCCAATTCCACAACGTAATGCCAAATTATTTTGCTTTGATCCCCGCCGCTGGCTTCGGTTCGCGCATGGGCGTAGAAATCCCCAAACAGTACCTTTCAGTGCTGGGCAGGCCGCTGATTTACTACGCGGTAGCGACCTTGTGCCGTCACGCTATGATCAGCCATGTCTATGTGGTGCTTGCGCCGGAAGACCCGCTGTGGAAGTCCTACGATTGGAGCGCTTTCGCCGGCAAGCTCAAGCCACTGTACTGCGGAGGTGCGGAGCGCTTCGAATCGGTGCGCAATGGCCTGGATGCCATCCGCGCTGAAGTAGGCTTCGACGACTGGGTGCTGGTGCACGACGCAGCCCGGCCCGGTTTGAGCGGAGAGCTGCTCGACCGCCTGATCGGCGAGATCGGCGACGACCCCTTCGGCGGCCTGCTGGCGGTGCCGGTGGCGGATACCCTGAAGCGCGCCGATGCCGACAACCGCGTCCTGCGCACCGAGTCCCGCGACAAGCTATGGCAGGCGCAGACCCCGCAGATGTTCCGCTATGGCCTGCTGCAGCGCGCGCTGTCTTTGTTGGATGGCGCGGCGGTGACCGATGAGGCGCAGGCAGTTGAGCGTATGGGTTTTCAGGCGAAACTGGTGGCTGGCGACATGACCAATTTCAAGGTGACCTATCCGCAGGATATCAAGCTGGCGGAACTGATACTGGGAGGCAAGGCATGAGGGTCGGCCAGGGGTTCGATGTCCACCCGTTGGTGGAAGGGCGCAAGCTGGTCATGGGCGGGGTGGAAATCCCCTACGAGCGCGGATTGCTCGGCCATTCCGATGCCGACGTGCTGCTCCACGCGATTTGCGATGCACTGCTGGGCGCGGCTGGCTTGGGCGACATCGGCCGCCATTTTCCCGATTCCGATCCGCGCTACAAGGGCATAGCCAGCCGCCGGTTGCTGCGCGAAGTGGCGCGACTGCTCAGGGAAAAGGGTTTCGGCGTGGTCAACCTCGACGCCACCATCATTGCCCAGGCACCGAAGATGGCGCCGTATATCGCGCAAATGGTGGCGAACATCGCTGCCGACTTGGAAGTGGCGGCGGATTGCGTCAATGTTAAAGCCACCACCACCGAAAAACTGGGCTTCACCGGGCGCGGCGAGGGCATTGCGGCGCAGGCGGCATGCCTGATCGCAAGAGCAAGAATAGACCAACCATAACTTGAGAAGAGAACATGGCTGCTGAAATAAAACCAGAGCCCAACACAGAAGTCCCGCTTGATCGAAAGCTTCAGTTCTTGTCGCGGTCAGAGGCCTATCCGGATAGGCCACGGCACGTCGAGGCAATCGAAACTCATATGTCCTGGGTATTTTTGACCGACAGTTACGCTTACAAGCTCAAGAAGCCGGTGCGGTATGATTTTCTCGATTTCAGCTCGATTGAAGCCAGACTTTATGATTCAGCGGAGGAAATCAGGTTGAATGCACGCCTTGCCCCGCACATCTATTTGGGGATTTTGCCGCTTACCAGAGACGCTGCGGGGTCTCTGAAAATAGACGGTGAGGGTGAGACAGTGGATTGGCTGGTCAAAATGCGCCGCCTGCCGATTGATCATATACTCGATCATGCGATCAAGCAGGGTACTGTCGAAACGACGGATGTGAAGCGAGCAGCCGTGGTGCTTGCAAAATTTTACCAGGCCGCGCCGCCAGCCGAACTGAGCGAATCCGAATATGGAGAGAAACTTGAAAAAAACGTGAGCGACAATTTGCGAGAATTGAGCGATCCCAGATATCGCCTACCGGTAGCGGTTGTACGCAAAATTGGCGCAGCGCAATTCGCGTTCTTACGGGAAGAATCCGAACTGCTTTATCAACGTGTGCGAGCAGGAAAAATCATCGAGGCCCACGGCGACCTTCGGCCCGAGCACATCTGGCTCGGGGAGGAACCGGTTGTCATCGATTGCCTGGAATTTAAACGCGAATATCGCATTCTCGATGTCGCTGATGAACTGGCTTTTCTCGCCATGGAATGCGAGCATCTGGGCGCACCTTCCGTGGGGCAAATATTTCTCGAAACCTACAGCGAAGTGACAGGGGACAAACCTCCGGAGAAGCTGCTGCATTTCTACAAAAGCTACCGCGCAACCCTGCGTGCGAAGATCACGATTTGGCATATCAAGGATTCCGATGTACGGAATCTGTCAAAGTGGTCCAGCCTGGCACGGGAATACCTGCGCCTTGCGGAAGACTACACGCGCGGGTTTTAGCTGGTTATTCCTCCAGCAACGCCACGATCGATCCGCCGGTGTGAATGCGTGTCATGGCTGCGGCAAAGAAAGGCGCGGCGTCAAGAATTTCCAGTTTTGACCCTGCAATCTCCGGATTCAATCGAAAGGGCGGAATCGTGTTAGTCACGATGACCTTGTCCAGCGCCGCGTTCGCCAACACTTCATTGGCAACGCCCACGAACACCCCATGGGATGCGGCCACATAGACGTGCTTCGCTCCGAGCTGGCGGCACGCCGACGCTGTCCGCAGAATGGTCCCGCCCGTGCTGATCAGATCATCAATAATAAGTGCGACTTTGTCCTTCACCTCGCCGACAATTGTCTCGCCTGAAACCACGCCTTTGCTGCGGTATTTTTCCATGAAGGCATTCGACACTGTTTTGCCCGTTGCGTTTGCCAGCGCTTGCCTGAACTGCTCGGCACGCTTTATTCCCCCCATATCAGGCGACACGACAACAACTTCTTCATTACGCACCAGAGGCGCGAAATACCTGACAAACAGTGACTTGGCTTCCAGATGGTCGGTATGGCAGCGGAAAGCGTTTTGAAAGGCGGCGAGGTTATGCACGTCGAGAGTCAGAACACGATTTGTTCCGACAGCCTCAAACAGACTGGCAACGTACCGTATCGTGATCGGATCGCGGGGCTGGGATTTCCTGTCTTTGCGTGCGTAGCACAAGTAGGGAATAACGGCGGTCACGCAACCGGCTGAGGCATCCCGCAATGCACCAATGAAAAGGCTCTTTTCGCAAATCGTGTTGGCGTCTGATCCGAAGAACCACCCTGTGGGGCTTTCAAGCATATCGATAGGGACACCTTGCGACTGCCTGGAAACATCGATGGTTATTGGTGTTGTGCCGGGTCGGTTGCCGATAACAACACGATTTGCGAAAAGAGCCAATGAAAAAGAGCAGGCGGCAAAGTTTATCGTTAATGCTCTGTTCTGCATCTGCGTACAAAGATTGCACCACAAAAACATCCCGGCCCCGCACGTTCACGAGAGGCCGGGATTTATGTTCGCCATCCTCGAACTCCCGTTCCTCGTGCTCACTTAAAGGGATTCCTAACGCTTGGCCGATCCTCTCGCCAAATGCACGGCTTGCGTTAAGTGTGAAAAGCATAAGGTTTTCATCGTTCATGAGGCAAAGTAGGATCCGTGGTGGTTAGGCTAGAAACTCGTCGCTCTGGAACGCCAGCACCCCGGAGCGTCCGGGGATTTCCCCCATCACCACCTCATGTCGGGGCAGATCGTCCAGCTTCAGGCTTTCAAAATAACCTTTGAGAGAAACCAGTTCATAGCCCTGCGCTTTCCAGCCGGTCAGCAGTTCATCGAACACATTGGCCAGTTTCATGCCTTCCAGCTCGGCGTGCAGGGTATAGACGTGGCCGGTGGGCGTTGGGGTTTCGGTCAGGCCGAGCAGGTGCTGGGCAACGTTGCTGGCGGTGATGTCGCCGATGCCGATCAGTTCGTCCAGCGTGGGCAGGGTGGTGGGTAGTTGCGGGCAGGCGACAATTTCCGCATTCCATAGCGGGATGAAAGGGCGGGTGCCGCGCGTGTCCGAACAGTAATCGAAATCCATGTGTTGTTCCAGGCGCAGGGCATGGACGTTCATCTGCCAGCCGGCGGCGCCGTGAACCTTGGCCGGTTCGCCGAAAATTTTCTCGAACCGGCTGCAGGCCAGCTTCATTTCCCGCGCCGTCCAGGCTGCATTTTTTTTCGCCACATAATCCTGCCAGAGGATGTGGTCGTGGCAGTGGATGCCGACCTCGAAACCGTTTCTTTGCACTGCCTGCATGATGTGGGCGCAGCGCTTGCCGATGTCCGGCCCCGGCAGCAGGGTGCCGTACATCAGCGTCTTCAGGCCGTAGTGTCCCAGCACCGAGGTGCGCGACACCTTCCTCATGAAACCGGGGCGAAACACCCGCTTGATGGCGCGACCGGTGTGGTCGGTGCCGAGGCTGAACAGGAAAGTGGCGCCGACTTCGTGCTTCTTCAGAATTTCGACCAGGCGCGGCACACCCTCGCGGGTGCCGCGAAAGGTGTCGACGTCAATCTTGAGGGCGAGTTTCATGGGAAAATAAATTGTAGGAGCGACCTCCCGGTCGCGATGGTTATCGATTCGCGACCGGGAGGTCGCTCCTACAGGGTCAATCCATCAACTTGCGCGCTTCGGCAACCTGGCCCTTGTAGGCATCGTAGATGTGCTTGAGCGTATCCGCCATGGCGACCTGGGGTTTCCAGTCGAGGTCTTTCATGGTGTTTTCGATCTTCGGCACGCGGTTCTGCACGTCCTGGTAGCCCTTGCCGTAATAGTCGCCCGAGCTGACTTCAAGCGTGTGTACTTTCCTGGCGGCCTCGGCGTATTCCGGGTATTCAAGAGCGAGGTCGAGCATCATCTTCGCCAGTTCCTTAACCGAGTAGTTGTTGGACGGGTTGCCGATGTTGTAGATCTGGCCGGTTGCCACGCCGTTCTTGTTCTCGATGATCTTCATCAGGGCGTCGATGCCGTCGGAGACATAGGTGTAGGAGCGCTTCGCAGCACCCCCGTCCACCAGCTTGATGTCCTCGCCGCGCACGATGTGGCCGAGGAACTGGGTGATCACGCGCGAGCTGCCTTCCTTGGCGGCGTTGAGACTGTCGAGGCCCTCGCCGACCCAGTTGAAGGGGCGGATCAGGGTGAAGTTGAATTCGGTCTTCATGGCGTA
>Ga0210044_10004191_pt1 | contig 20216 bp, 14 predicted proteins | sample CryGey13umfilter_2_FD_183959 | JGI IMG/M metagenome (GOLD analysis project Ga0210044, IMG submission 183959) | Groundwater microbial communities from aquifer in Utah, USA - Crystal Geyser 4/9/14 3 um filter (SPAdes) (version 2) | ecosystem: Environmental > Aquatic > Deep subsurface >... | reverse complement strand
TAATGACTGACTTACAAGGTCGTCGTGCCATTATTATGGGCATGGAGTCGGCCCGGAAAAATCAAATCATAAAAGCCAAGGTTCCGGGTGCCGAAATGAGTAAATACGTTACTTCTTTAAGTGCGCTAACTTCAGGTCGGGGTACTTTCAGCCTGGCCTACGATGCTTATCAGCAGGTTCCTACTGATGTTCAGGAAAAACTGCTGAAAGAATACGAGGAATCGGAAAAAGAAGAAGATTAGATTTTTTCTGTGTGATAAAAAAGGCGGCTTGAAATCAAGCCGCCTTTTTTCGGCATTGCAGAATATGGAACAGCCATGTCCAATTTCAAATAAATCCTTATCTTTGACAAGCCAAAACCTAATACCATAATATTAAACACATTGCTAATGCATAGAGGATTATTTTTAGTAGCTGTAATGAGCTGGTATTCCCTGACTCTGAGCTATGCCCAAATTCACAATGAAATCAAGAGTTCAACCAGGCTATCGCAAGACCTTTCAACTATTGACGACTCCATTCAGGCAAAAAAGATTTTTGAAATAGCCCATTCTTATTTTACTTCTGCAAACTACGATAGTGCGTTTAGCAACTTTGAAGAGGTGCTTATGTACTACAAGAAATTAAACAAATGGGAAACCCAGGCTGATATATACAGCTATTTATCAGGAATTTCATGGAAATTTCGGGACTTAAAAAATGCTTCCCTATACAATGATTCAGCTCTTCGCTTGCTACACAATGCTCATGCTGACTCACTCCATGTACAATACGCAAAGGCATATCACAATTATGGTACCATTGAATTGTTAAAAGGAAATTTACAAGAAGCCGTCATTCAGCTGGAAAAGGCCATCAATATAAATGAACAAACCACCGACGACAGCGATGCTCGTCTACTGAACAACTACAATAATATTGGCGTTGCCTATTCATACATGAACAGCAGTACCATGGCCATTAGGTATGCGCAAAAGTCCCTAGATTTAGTTCTAAGAACAGATCCTGACAATGCTTTTTCAATTGGTCGTGCGTATCAAAATTTGGGGGTAGCCTACGTAAAGGACTTCAATTACGAAAAAGCCCTGGAATATTATCAGAAAGCACTTGATGAATATGAGAAAGTGCTTTCAGAACCCCATTTGAACTTTGCCCAAATGTATCAAAACATGGCATCAATAGCCACCAACGACAGTGCGTTTGAAAAAGCCATCGAATATAACAAACGTGCCATGTACAATTATGGCGGCAATACCAACAATCCTCATCCTGAAAGTTACAGGTTATATCATAACAATGCAACGATATATAAAATGATGGGTAACTATGACAAAGCTTTACAATTGGAAAAAAAATCAATCCCACTATATGAAGCAAAATATGGTTCAAAGCATCCTGAAATAGCCAACGATTATCAATACTTGGGAAGAATTTATCATGCTAAAGGAGAATATGACTCATCCCTCATGTGCTTGCAAAAGTCGATTATAGCAAATATAGTTCAGTTTAACGACACATCAATCACGGCCACACCAGTACTTGAAGGCATTTTTTCAAATTACTATTTAGGTATATCTTTCGTATGGAAGGCCACCGTTTTATTTGAGCGTTTCAAAGAATCAGGCCAGATCAATGATTTGGATTTGGCATTGGAAAATTATAAATTATTTTCATGTGTTATTGATTTGCAAATAAATGAATACAAAGAAGAAGATGCCATCATTGCCCTGTATCGGGATTATCTGACTACCTACGAAGAGGCAATTCTGTTTTGTAATCAGGCATACGAAATAACGAAAGATGAAAAATTCCTGAATGAGGCATTTCTATTTTCTGAAAAAACCAATGCGCAAATACTAAAAGCCGCGTTAAACGCAGACAAAGCGCAACTTTTTGCTGATATCCCGGAGGACATCATTCAAGAAGACAGCAGATTGCGGGAGGAGTTATTAAGCAGGGAAAATTCATACAAAACCATTGTAACAACTTTACCTTTGGATTCAGCCCTTGCCAATACCTATTTGAACGACACTTTGTTTCATGCCAAACGAGCCCTCGAACTATTCACCAAAAATCTGGAGAAAAACTACTCCAATTACTATCAGCTGAAATACAGCCAAAACCTGCCTACCATTCAAGAAATCCAACATTCGTTACTTCAAGAAGAAGATGCTTTGGTGGAGTACTATCTTGGTGACACTTCCTTATTTGTTTTTACGATTACCAAAGAGAGCATGGCCATGGAAAGACTTCCTGTTGACCTCTCTTTGCTGACAATTGTAGATGATTTCAGGAAAAGCACAGGTAATTATTCGTTCATTCAGGGTAATTCTGATGTAGCATCAGCCATGTACATACACTCTGCTAACCGATTATATAACGAGCTATTTCCGCAAAAGTGCAGAAACCTCATACAAAACAAATCCAACCTAATCATCATTCCTGATGGAATGTTATGCTATATCCCTTTTGAGGCACTCCGTGCTGATGACAGCGAAAATCAAACTCCATCGCCAGACACCTATCTGGTAAACGATTTTTCAATCACCTATATGTATTCGGCTTCCATGCTATCTAAAGCCATAAAGCATCAAAAGGCCAACTCGTTGTACGCCGGATTTGCACCCTCTTATGATGCACTATTGCTGGCTTCTGCCAATGAATTAGATGAATTTGAAACGTTTAGAAGCTCCCCGGTAAGTCTGACCGAAAACATTTTTGAAGTAGAACAGGCAGGAAATTTTCTAGATGGAGATACCTATATTGGCTCTCAGGCCAACGAAGCAGCATTTAAAAAAACGGCCAATGAGTACAAAATACTTCATTTAGCTATGCATGCCTTGATCAACGACAAAAATCCACTTTCATCCACCTTGATATTCACCAATACAGGCGATAGTGTTGAAGATGGTTATTTACATACCTACGAAATCTACAACATGAAATTAAACGCCGATCTGGCTGTTTTAAGTGCATGCAATACAGCCGACGGGGTATTGCAATCGGGCGAAGGCGTTATGAGTTTAAGCAGAGCCTTTATGTTTGCAGGCGTAAAAAACATTATTTCTACCCTTTGGCCAGCCAATGATGCAACGAGCAGTCAACTAATGGAGATTTTCTTTAAAAACATTAAGGAAGGAATCCCACTGGCCACAGCACTTAAAAATGCCAAAATAACCTTTTTAAAAACCACCGACCCGGCACATGCCAGTCCTTACTATTGGGCCAACTTTATTCTTGTGGGCAACAATGAACCAATCTTACTGAATCAGCACTCATTATGGAAAACTTATGGGTACTGGATACTCGCGGGTTTGGTGTTGAGTCTGAGTATTGTTTGGCTGATAAAAAAACTTTAGCCTAGTACTTGTCACTAATAATGTGGGTAGCCTCAGATTTTTTAAAATTTGAGCTATCGTTTGCAAATTGCAAGAATATCTTTTTTGCCTCCTCCTTCTGACCCACCTCATAGAGGGCAAGGGCATAATACCACTGAGCCGCCCGGCTATATTGATTGTTGGCTTGTATAGCTCTTTGCAAATAAAACATGGCGGTATCCATATCCGCTGACTCACCGCCCCAAAGCATACAAATTCCTGAATAAAGCTCATATCTGGTGGCTTTGGTTGCTGTATCGGCCATCAAATGAAACTGCTTTGCCGCTTCACCATATTGCTTGTTTTGATATAAATTAAAAGCCAATATCTCAGAGTTCATCTCAGCCGCATCACTTCCCCGACTGGTTTCTCCATAATATCTCATATTGGTCTCATTGATCAAAGTGTCGGTAGAAAACAGATAACGATTGATTAAAAATACAGATGGTATGAGCACAATAAGTGCGATGGCTGCAATTTTGAGTATCAGGGAAAAAGCTTTTGTCGACCTTGAACTAACTGCCCCCATGTCGAGTGCATTTTGCTTTACCATTTGATCCAGATCATGTTTTACCTTAACACGACTGACATAGGTATTTAAAAGACTCGATAATTCCTGATTGTTATCCAGCTCATGCTCAAACCCAATCCTTTCCTCCTTCTCCATTTGATTGTTGAGATAACGAACAATATATCCTATGTAAGCTTCTTTTTTCATTTGGTGTTTCTTTTAGCAGCGAGTAGTTTTCGAAGCTTTTTCATGGCTCGAAACAGAGTAGTTTTCACCGAGTCAGCACTCATATTCAATATTTCACCTATTTCCTTTTGCAGTAAGGCATCAGAAAATTGCATTTTGATAATTAACCGCTCTTTTTCATTTAACGTCAAAATATCTTCTGTTACACTTTCAAGTGTTTCTTCAAATAGCTGGTTATCATCCTGCTCATTTTCAACCTCGAATCCTGTGAAATCACCTAAATAAACCGAACGGTTACGATTTTTATTTTGTTGATTCAAATAAATATACAATTCATGCTCGAAAGATCTGGCATAATAAGCTGAAACATCATGAATCAATTCACCTTTGGATTCTTTTTTATGTATTTGTTCCAGCAATTTTAACAAGCATGCGGAAGTTACATCAAAAATCTCATCTTCATCTAATTTGAGCCGCAGCCCTTTTTTAAACCGAAACCGATGACTTTCAGTCAAAACAACATTTATTAACCGCTTGTACTCAACCTCATCCAAATAAAAGCTGATAAACAATTCCTTGGAAGTAATGACATGTTTTGAGTTAAACGGTTTCAAATCAGATTCAATTACAATGACAAATAGATTGGCTACGGGTAAACAGAATTGCAAAAATAATTTTTTTAATACCATTACTGAATAAATTGTTTACCAATAACCGGAATTGTATCATAGTATGTAATATTCATTTAAAAATTGATAAATGGTTTGTCTGCATTTTGTCCCAATTCTTTTTAAAAACTATTTGCGTAAATAATTATGGTTAACCGGACAATATTTATCGACTTAAACTATCAGGAGAATATCCTGTGACATGGAAATGAAGCGCCTATGACATTATCTACACACAATCAGTCCTTTGAACCTGAATCGGAAAAAGCAATGGTCTATTTCGAGCGAGCCAATTACTACGCTGAACTTTCAAAATCAGATAGCCAGTACTATCATCAGGCGATACTCGACTATCAGGCTGCCATTCGTCTTGAACCCCACAATGTTGATTTTATTTATGCACGGGGCATTACCCGGATGGCACACAATAAGTTGAATGAGGCCATGGAAGATTTTGACCTGACAATCGAGTTAAACCCGGATTTTCATCTTGCTTACCATCAACTTGGCGTGATCTTAAATCAGTTGGGTATGCGCGATTGCAACATGGAACTGGGAAAAGCGGCCATTCAGTATTTTCAGAAGGCGGCGGATTTGGGGAATGGGATTGCGGCGAATATTATTGGTAAACCTTTATAACCTTATAAATTGTGAGAGCCCCCTGTTTTTTTCTATTAAAAACCCGAATGCAAATATCTTTATAAATAACATAATCATGAAAAAACTCTTTACAAAATTAACACTGCTATTTATTGTATTGGCATTGAGCCCGGCTATACAGTCTCAGATGATACTTGAATACAATTTGGAACTATCTAGTGGCACAACTATAACATTACCCTTGTATGGCACCGTAAATGTTACAGTAGACTGGGGAGATGGCAATACTGAGCCATATACAACAACAGGGAATAAAAACCATACTTATGCAACAGGTGGCACAAAAGCAGTGAGTATAAGTGGTTCCCTTACACAATTTGGGAGTGGAGTAGCCTACAATAATGCTGATAAATTAGTACGAGTTACCAGCTTTGGAAATCTGGGACTAACAAGCCTTTAAGGAGCTTTTTATGGCACAACCAATCTTGAGGAGGTTCCTGTTACTTTACCAGGTACAATAACTGAATTGTATAGTACATTTTATAGTACAGGCAAAGCTAGTATTACAGGATTAGACAGTTGGGATGTAAGCAATGTAACAACAATGCGCAATATGTTTCTTTACACTACCGCTTTTAATCAGGACATAAGCAGTTGGGATGTGAGCAGTGTAACTAATATGAGATCAATGTTTAATGGAGCAACTTCTTTTAACCAACCACTCAATAGCTGGAATGTAAGCAATGTTACTACAATGGAGCATATGTTTAGGGCAAGTGCATTCAACCAGGACATAAGCAGTTGGAATGTGAGCAGTGTTACGTTAATGAGTTATATGTTTTACAACGCAGCGGATTTTAATCAAGATATCGGCAATTGGGATGTTAGCAGCGTAACAAATATGAGTTATATGTTTTATAATGCAACGGATTTTGATCAAGATATTGGTAGCTGGGATGTAAGTAATGTAACTAATATGTATCAAATGTTTTATGGCGGAAGTCTCTCAATACCCAATTACAACAACCTATTAATTGGTTGGGCTGCCTTGGATTTGAATAATGGAGTCAACTTCCATGGCGGTAACAGCCAATATAGCCCTGGTAATGCCGAATCTGCCAGAGCTTCAATAATCAGAGATGATGCGTGGACGATTACTGATGGGGGCCTTGACGAAAGTATAATGGCACTTGAGTTTAATACAGATCTTTCTGATGGCACAACCGTTACCTTGTCGCTTTATGGTACTGTTGATGCTACAGTTTATTGGGGCGATGGCAGTAGTGAAACATTTAATACAACTGGTGACAAAGATCATACATACGCAACCGGGGGATTAAAAAAAGTAAGAATTGAAGGAACACTTACTCAGTTTGGAAGTGGCAATGCTTATAGTAATGCTGACAAGCTTGTTCGGGTAACCAATTTTGGAACTCTAGGGCTCACCTCTCTAAATGGAGCATTTTATGGTACCACAAACCTTATTGAAGTACCAGCAATACTTCCAAGTACAATTACAATATTAGACAATGCTTTTTGCCAAACTGGTGCATCATGGATTATTGGTCTGTACTTATGGGATGTAAGTAATGTAACAAGCATGAAGAAAATGTTTTTAGATGGTACGAACCTTAATTTAGATATAAGTAACTGGAATGTAAGCAGTGTAACTGACATGAGTTATATTTTTAAAAATATAATGGCATTAAACACTTCACTTTCGAATTGGGATGTTACCAATGTTACAGACATGCAAAGCATGTTTTCTGGCTCAAGTTTTAATCAGGATATCAGCAGTTGGAATGTTGTTAATGTAACAAATATGCAAGATATGTTTTCTGGCTCCAGCTTTAACCAGGATATCAGGAACTGGAATGTAAGCAATGTCATAAATATGCAAGGAATGTTTTCTAGCTCCAGCTTTAACCAGGATATCAGTAACTGGAATGTAAGCAATGTCATAAATATGCAAGGAATGTTTTCTAGCTCCAGCTTTAACCAGGATATTAGTAACTGGAATGTAAGCAATGTTATGAATATGCAAAACATGTTTTATGATGCAATGCTTTCAGTATCTAACTATAATGACCTGCTTATTGCCTGGGCTAACTTGGATTTGTATAATGGCGTTAATTTCCATGGTGGGAATAGTATGTACAGCCCAGGCCCAGCAGCAGCTGCTAGAGCTGCAATAATTACCGATGATGTTTGGACAATAATTGACGGTGGCGAAAACACACCGATGGTACTCGAATATAATTTAGATCTTTCCAATGGAACGAGTATTACATTGATGCTAAATGGTTTCGTAGATGTTATAATAGATTGGGGGGATGGTAACATTGAGCCAGTCACATATATCACCTCTATTAGTCATTATTATTCAACAGGAGGTATAAAAACAGTAAGCATAACGGGTTCACTAACGCAATTTGGTGAAACTTATTTATCATTCAATAATGAGAAACTCGTAAAGGTATTAGATTTTGGAAACATTGGGCTTACAAGTCTAAGGGGTGCGTTCTATCTCGCCTTCAATCTGACTGAAGTGCCTGCAGTTCTTCCTTCAGGAATCAACGATCTCTGGAATTCCTTTGGATATATAGGCCAATCAAGTATTACTGGATTAAATAACTGGGATGTTAGTAATGTTACTGATATGTCTGGAATGTTTGGCGGTGCTAATAATTTTAATCAAGATTTAAGCAGTTGGAATGTGAGTAATGTAACCAGTATGGGTGGAATGTTTAGTGGTGCTACTAATTTTAATCAAAATATTGGAAGCTGGAATGTGAGCAAAGTAACCAATATGGGCGGAATGTTTTATGGAGCTGCTTATTTTAATCAAGATATCAGCAGTTGGAATGTGAGCAACGTAACCTCTATGAGTGGAATGTTTGCAAATGCTTTTAGGTTTATGCATGACATTACCAGTTGGGATGTAAGTAATGTGATATCTATGGCCTATATGTTTAATAGCCATTATTATTTTAATCAGGATATTAGCAATTGGGATGTCAGTAGTGTTACAGATATGGAGGGGATGTTTCGAACAGCACTTGCTTTTAACCAAAATATAGGTGGTTGGGATGTGAGTAATGTAACCAATATGCATGATATGTTTTCATATACCAATGAATTTGATCAGGACATCAGCAACTGGAATGTTAGTAATGTAACCAATATGCGTAATATGTTTTACAATGCAACCCTTTCAACATCAAATTACAATAGCTTACTGATATCTTGGTCAGCTTTAGATTTATACAATGGTGTAAATTTTCACGGTGGCAGCAGCAAGTACAGCCCAGGAGCTGCTGCAGCGGCCAGAGCAGCAATAATTGCTGATGATTCATGGACAATAACTGATGGGGGAATGGAAAATGGCATTGTGTGGGAAGGCTCCACAGATACAGACTGGAATACAGCAACAAACTGGAGTGGAAATGCAGTGCCCACACCAACAGACAATACTGTGCTTGATGAACAGACAAATTCTCCTGTTATTGGAGCAAACAGCGTAGCTAATTGCAATAATTTGATTATAAACCCAGGTGCAACACTCACAATTCAAAGTGATGTAACAAATAGTGGATCACTGATAGTAAGCGGAATCCCTTCCTCAACAGGCACAATTATTGCCCAACGATACACCACCGCTGGCCAATGGCACAGTATTTCATCACCCCTCGGTGGTGCCACAGTAAATTCATTGTATTTAAATGGAAGTCCCGATGTTTGGTTAAAAGATCATGATGAGGCTACCAATGCCTACACCTACATAACAGATCTAAATGAACCTCTTGGCGATATGAAGGGGTTCTTTGCCTGGGTAGGTGGCTCCAATCCTCAAACATTCGACATTGTTGGTGACATAAGGGTTGGCGAAGTGGGATCCGACAATAACATGGTCCGATCAGTTTCAGGATCAAACGGTGGTTGGAATTTCGTTGGCAATCCTTTCACCTCTGCCATCGACTGGAATGCGGCATCCGGCTGGACAAAGACAAATATTGGGGGAACAATTTACACTTATAACTCACCGAATTGGGCCACATGGAATGGTTCAACTGGAACCAATGAGGGCTCTCAATATATCGCTTCAGGTCAGGGTTTTTTCGTCAATGTAAATGAGGGTAGTTCAACAGGCACCTTAAAAATGGACAATGATGTTCAGGTGCATAATACCGCTCCATTTTTAAAAGAAAAAGTAGTTACACCGGACAACTTAATCAGGTTAGAAGTTTCTGCTAACAGCTTTAGTGATGAAACCATCATCGAGTTAGACAAAGATTTCACTGAAGGTTTTGACTCAGATTTCGATGCCCACAAACTATTTAGTTTTAATACGGATGCTCCCCAAATATTTTCCACTGCAAATGAGTTGATGGCAGTCAACGGGTTACCCCTGTCAACTTATCAAGTGCCCATCGATGTCCGTGGAGCACAAGACCTTGAAATGACGATTTCTCTCACGGAAAATCAGGGTTTTGATGCTGTTTATTTGGTAGATCATTTTACCGGTAGACAAACCAATTTAACCGCTGAGGATTACTCATTTATTTATAATCAGTCTGTTACAGATCGGTTTACCGTGTATTTCACTACGGTTACCGGAATAGATGACTTGGAAAAGGAATTTTTTAAAATTTATACCTATCATAAGGAAATCAGGGTGATTATCCCCGAAGGACAACAGACTGAAATCTTTGTTTATAACCTCACAGGGCAAATTACACACCAGATAGCTGGACATCCCGGGATGAATGAAATTCAAGTTAGTACTACCGGGTATTATGTAGTAAGGGCAGTGAGTAATTCGATTGTTTCTATAAAAAAAGTATTCATTCAGTAGATTCTTAAAAGCCCGAAATCATGAAAAAAGTTATTATAAAAACCATATTCATTGTATTCTTTAGTATCCTCTCCTTAATAAGCTATAGTCAGCAACGTGATCCAGGTGATCCGGGAGGAGAGCCTGGTGGCGGGGGTGAACCTCCGCTTGGCGCACCGATTGGCAGTGGGCTTTACATTCTGCTTGGTTTGGGAGCGGCTTACGGGGGAGGGAAGGTTTATAGACTTTATCAAGAGAAGGAACATATCATAAGGTCAACCAATAAATAAAATTTTTGATCCCCTTATCTGCCAATTCCCCACCTACTCCAACACAACTTTCCTAATAACTGTTTGGTTGTCCCATACCGCTTTTATTAAATAAAAACCTTTTTCAAAGTGAGTTAAATCAATATTTGTTTCGTTTTCAGATGGTTGTATCGTTTCTATAGTCTGCCCACTCATATTCAACACCACAATTTTATTAATTCCAGACCCTTCAACCGTTACAAAACCCATAGTAGGATTTGGATAAATAGCAATATCGTGTATTGTTGTATTATATTCAACTCCGATGGTTTGGTCAGTTGTTATTTTTCCACAAATCGATGATCCCGAAAAATTGTTCCTTTCATTTCTAAATACCAAAACAAAGGTGGAATCACTCAAAACACTTCCTTGCGTAGTAAATGCACCCCCTTCAATATAAATAACTGCATCCCCATAGATGAGCCCATCATTTCGGATGTGCATTATTTTAGACGTTCCATAGTTGTTGTTACCTATGTCGGCATAAGAAACTACGGCAATGGAATCGGATAATGAGACAACCGCATTTCCGGAAACGGCATTTCCACAATAAACCCATGAATTTGTAAACACAACCGAATTACCCGCTAATTTCCCCATGATCGATTCGCCCATTGCACCACCGCTTAAATAGGTTATTACAAAATCAGTACTATTTATAGCTGCAAGGGCTATTTCGGTTGTCGCTGAAGAAGAAAAAATGACAGGTTCACTTAGCGTGATTTGCTCATTTTGTATTGTTCCGGTTTTTATAGTTCCACTTTCACCATTTCCGGCATCCCGATAGGTGATAACAAACGTGGTATCGGTCATTCGACACAGTACATTTTCAAATGAGGTGGCAGCATTAAAAATCTGCAACTCTCCAAGTGAGACACTGCCATTGACAAATTTCCCCGGAAGTAAAGTGCCAAACCCGTTGCTATTATCCTTATAGGCGATAAGGAAAGTGGTATCGTTCATCACAATCAATGAGCTTGTTGAAATCATCGAATTGCTAAAAATAATTGGTGCTTCAAATTGAATGTTGCCATTGTTTAATTCACCTTTGACCAGCATCCCTTTTCCATCTAAATCCATGTCACGGTAAACAATTAGAAACACCGAATCGTTCACCATCTTGATTTTTGGAAGATATATGTTTGCAGACGCAAAAACAACCGGTTCACCATAGGCAGTCTCTAAATAACTAACAGATCCCACGACAACTGTTCCATAGCCCTGGTTCTCCCAGTCACGATAAGCCACAATGATTTCATTTTCTGAGAGTGTCTCAACACACATAAATGCGGCTTGTCCAGCAGAAAAGTGATTTACATTCCCGAAATTTAATTCTGTTTCTAGGATTGATTTGTCTTTCAAAAAGGGTTCGTTTTGTGCTATTGCTCCATAAATTTGCATGAACATTACCAATGCAAAAAAATAATTTCTGTATTCCTTCATCTTTATATAGGTTAATTTTAAATGAAAATCATGCGCAATTTAATAATTTTCATTAATCAGATACCATGATGATACATAAAAAGCGGCTTGAAATCAAGCCGCCTTTTTTTTATTCAGGACAATCACAGATACAATCTACTCCACCCGATGCCTCCTTTTCGCCTGCTGCCTTAACAACAAATACGATTGTTTGATTTGCTCGTCATCAGCTTCAGGTTCCTCTTCGAGCACTTTGGCTTTGTATTGCGAATACGACATGGTCTCAATTTCATCCAGTACAGCATTCCATTCCTCTTCTGTCATCTCATCTTCCTTAACGAGAACTGAATCCGGATCGGGAAACATGTCGGAAGCACTAATCACCTCATATTCGTACCCTTCAGGAACCTCAAATATTTCTCCTGATACGGGAATATCTATTTGGATGCTGGTGGCTGTTTCAACATCCTTTCCTACCTGCGATTTCAGGGTTAGTCCGTTCCAAACCCAGATGCGGCTTTTTCCCTGTTTCCAGATGTCGCATTCTTTACCGGAAATGGTTTCTTGTCCAACGATTTCATAGCCCATGTGGGTGAGCATGTTACGCCCGGTTTCTTCCCAATCGCGGTTGGGATTCGCCAACCAATAAGCTGCAGGATTGTGAATTTTAACGGCACTTTTGTTTGCGTAGTCGATGCTGATCATATCGCTTCCAATGAGGATTACGGTGGAAAGCTCTTCGGTTTTTCTTTTTTTGATTACCTTATAGGTAGCAAATTTGTATCCGCCCATGTCGATGTACTGGGTTTTTGTCCCCTCATCAGACCCTTCGAGCCGGTATTCAACGATGGCCGAATTAAAAGCGTAGCGTTTGTAATCTTCAGGTGGTTTGTTGGCCACATCGGCTTCGTAACCCTCCACAAACTCGCCGTACTTCTGAAGGCCGAAAAGGGTATATTCCTCCCCTTTTTTCTCGGCTTCTTCTGCTTTTTGAATTCCGGGTTCAGCGGCTTCGGCTCCTTTATCCAGATGTTTATCAGCTTCTTCCATGCCTTTATCTTCGGCGTTTGTTTTTTGTTCCTCGGCCTTTTCCCGTCCCACCTTCTTATATTTATTTTGAATCTTGGTTGGGATGCCAAACTGGGCATTACTCGTGGCAGAAAAAGCAACCATGAAGAGCAATGTTAACATGAGAATTCTTTTCATTGGTGTGTGTATTAATTCAAATTGAACATCATTTATTTGGTGGCACAAACATTATTTACCAACCGTAAAACTATAAGCATCAGATCCCATTCCTACCGTATAGCCCAAATAAGGTCCCCTGAAGAATACTTTTTTCATGGCCATAATGGTATTAACAATATCTACCGGTTCCCAGGTATATCCTCCATCCTGGGTATGGTATAGTTTGGTGTTGATGATATCCCCCACATCAAGAGCGTCAACAGTAGCATAGCCCTCCTCATCACTCAACATCCAGATTGAGCCAAAGTTATAGGCATCGGGGACATTTATTTTTTCCCACGATTGTCCGCCATCGGTGGTTTTAAGCACCATTGCAAATCCCTGACTTTCGCGTCCCACAACCCATCCATCATTTTCATTGATAAAAAACGCATCGTAAAGATCATCGTCGCGTGTAATGCCCGACGCATTTAGTTGTATGTTTTCCCAACTTAATCCACCATCCTCCGAAATCATGATATATTGACGCAAAGGGTTATCCTGGTCTTTTAAATTAAATACAATGCCCTTTTCATTTCTGAAATATACTAAGGGACTGGTAGGAATATCATCGTAATAATAAGGAATATCGATTGACTTTACAGGTTGAAAATCGCCGGAAGTAGCATTTGCGAGCCTAATTTGGTATGCCTCCTCATGGTTATAAATACCTGTTGCCACCAAATATCCGGCATTGCTCAATGCTATGCTGGTGACCCAGAAATTATCGAAAGTAAGTTCTCCGTTTCCGGGAGGAGTGCTTTGCCAATAAATATTGTTCCATGTAGTTGAGGTTATGACTCTTCCTGCGAATGTTCGGGCCAAAATTTCGTTTTCGTTCAGAAAAATGATTTGTTCCATTCTTTCGAGAAAATCAGCGGGTGCTATATTTGCCCATTGGTGGCCTCCATCCGAAGTATGTAACATATAGCCCCAGAAGCCATAGCCCGTACCTCCGGTCATCCAGCCTTCATTTTCACTCACAAAAAATACATCGGTATTGATGGTTTCGTTGCTTTGGTTCAGTCCGCTGAGGTCTACCACCTCCCAAATGGCATTCACCAGACTAATGGTAATGGTGTCGGAAGCAACCGCTATTCCCCCAATGATATCATTTACAATCAGGGTGTGTTCTCCATAGGTGGAGGAAGCTGTATTCCAAGTGTATTCCCAGGGTTCTTGTGTGATAGTTGAAATAATATTTCCATCCACCAGATATTCCACCTGGGATGGAGTAGCGCCCGTAACCCTGGCCTTTAAGAGTGTCTGGCTGCCCAAGGATATCCAGTTTCCGTCCGGCGGAGATTCGAAAAAGATACCAGTGGACAAAGGCTCATCTTCAAGGTGCATGAGGTTTTGTTCAAACAAACAAAAATCGGTACTCCACTCATCTTCAAAAAGCAGCACATCTATTCTGATTCCCACTTCTGCTTTTACGCCTACTTTATAATCCAATGTCCAGTTTTCGGTTCCGGTGTGAAGTTCGGCTTCGAGGAGCGAACAGGCTGTAACATTGGTAAATGGCCCGGCTACACCATACAACAGCAGACTAATTTCAGGTCCTACAATGGTTTCCACGTTCATCGAAATATCAAGCGCGGGAGGATAGTAATCGGTGGTAAAGGTTTTTTCCTTGATGGTACTCCAACCGTCGGCAGAAGTATAACGGGTTCCCAGTCGGCCTTCAAACGACTCAGAGGCTCCTGTGGTAAATTCCGCAGTGAGCAGTCCGTCAACACCCACAAACAATTGAATTTTAGGCACAAAAACGACCGGAACAGGGCCAATGGCGAACGTCCAGGGTTCAAAATAGAACGTAGCCACCGGAATGCGCTGATTAACAGAAGCACCATATTGCGAAACCACATTGATGGAGGCACTCTGGTTGATTTCAACACCCGACTCAAAAAGCTCAATGGTGACTTCGGGTGGCAAACACAGGATGCAGTAATCCCAGTTAAATTTAAAAAATACCCCCATATCGAGAGAAGTAGCTCCCTGCACTGTTACCTGGTCGGTTCCACTTCCAAAAGTGATATCGTAGTCCATGTCGAACACAGTGAAATCTGTATTTTTCAGAGACTTCAATTTCACACCGTCAGCCAGCTCCATACGTGCAATCTGGCTGGTTTTTAATAATCCACTTTTAAAGTCGATACTTCCCTGCAGGACGGCTTCTGTTAATCCTGCCGGTTGGGTGTGTACTTTGGTTTCACCTTTTGATGCTTCGATACCCGTTACCTTACGTAAGTAGCCATACTGCGCAAACTCCGAAGCACTATCCACCAGAATGTCGCCCACTTTTAAATTACTGATGAGCCCGCTTTCACCCGAAAAGGTAAAAGTAAAATTGGTGGTATCAATTGTTGAGATGGCCGACCGTGTTTCCAGGTCCATCACTTTGGTGATATCAGCCACGATGACCTCATTTGGTTCGGGTTCAGGATCATGATCTGAGGTTTTCTTTTTGCAGGCAAAAGGAAGGGTAAGAATGCCGAAGGCTAGAAAAATCAGGAGAAGCTTTTTCATTATCTTGCGGATGTATTTCCGTAATCACCATAAACCTTTGGCCAGCCGCTTGTTGCAAGTCCATTGCCATCACCCTCAAAGCACCTGACCATTTTTTGTTCTGAAGAAACACTAATGATGTTTCCTTCGTGGGTAAGCACCGGTGGATGGAGATTTCCATATTCAATTCCGGCTTCGGTTTCGGCATTTTCTTTCCAGTTTAATGTCCCGTTTGATTTAACAGAATACAACCCAAACAATTGTCCATCGTAGAAGTTACCATTTGACGACAGAACAGGAGCATTGGTAAAGGTTGGATTAACCAACCATCCATCATTGATATCGGTTTCCCATTCTAATATACCTGAATGATTGTATTTTACCAAGTTTCCGTTTCCAACAACAACTTCATTATCAGGTGATAGGATAATACTACTATAGCTGTTTGTAAAACTCTCACCCAAATCAAATTCATTCACAGACTGTCCTGAACGGGAAATAATTTCGATTTTAGTATCGCTCCTGACATATAAATTACCATCTGACCCAAAGGCCACGTTGAACATATCCAAATAACCATTTATACCTCTTGATTGTTTGTAGGTTGAAAGCTCATAGGCCCAAACAGAATCGCAGGAATTACCATTATCATCGTAACGAAAGAGAATCTCGCCGTCATTGAAATACAGTTCGTTTCCAAAAACACTTAGGCTAAGCGATCCTCCCATGGTTGGACCTTGTTTTATCCAGAGTTCGTTGCCATCAAAATCGAGGGCCAGCAGATAACCGTAAAAAAACTGACCTGTGGACAGATACACTTTGTTGTTGTTTATGGCTACCATGGGCATCCATTCAAAATCATATTCTGCCGTCATATCTTTGGTCCAGTTGGTGTTCCCACTGGAGGCTTCGATACAATGAACAGCTACAGGGTCATCTGTAACCACAAACACTTTTCCGCCAGCGTAAGTTACCTTATTGGTGGCTACCCCTGTTACTTCATTTTTCCACAATTCATTGCCATTTTTATCGAGAGCGATCGTGAAAACCGAAGTCCAGTCTTCTGAAACCATTGAAAAATAGATGTTGTTATTTTCGTCAACAGCAGGAGTAATATTCGAAATTCCACCAACACCTATATCGTAACTCCACAACACGGGATGGGTGCCCGAAGTGGGATCAGGATCGGGGATAATGGGATTGTTGTTTTTGTCGCAAGAGGTAAGGACAAAGGCCATCAGGATGATTACCATGAATAATTTTTCTACTTTTTTCATTTAGATTAACTTTTAATTTTTATTATTGATTGATATTGATTTTATTTGAAAAACAGAGTCCGGGGGCGACCCCAACTCTACGCGGACAGCCTTCACTTTCATCGACACAACCGCCAAATGCATGGTCGATTTCAACACAATGCCTTTCCACAGGCAAATACTGTCGGACTGATTGGTGTAATTAACACAGGTTTTATTTAAAATTTCACATGCCCCGGATTCCGTATATCCTAACCCGGTTAACATTTTATTGTTGTATATCGAACTGATCAGGGAGTTAGCCAGAGGATTATTAGGTAAGTCATCTACTGGATTTTTCGGGTCTGCTTTAAGAGTAACTCTTTCATTTTTAACAAAATGTTCAAAATACCGATTAACCACCTCGCCATTCAGGGAGTCGTTGTAAAGCGTGGTACAGATAAACCTTTTAGCACCAAAATCATCAAAATACAGAACAGAGGTGCCAAATCCAGAGCCCGAGTGCTCATAATAAATAGTGGCCGACCGAATGCCGTAGAGCATATTTTCCTGGGCAAAACAATTCATCAGAAGGACAGTCAGTAATCCGGTCAGCCATTTATTTTTCATGTGTGTTTTAATATTGCTTGAAGCAGGAAGTTAGAAGTGGGAAGTCCGACTTCAATCCTCCGTCTTCTGGCTTCTGGCTTCTGTCTTCTGACTTCCCCCGATCCCTATTTCAACATAAAGGTCAAACCGAACTTAACTGCTGACAGGGTGCCATAACCCACTTCGGCAAATAGGCCAAATCCGCTTTTCATCATCATGCGACCGCCTACAAAAGCTTCACCGTAAGGAGAAATGTGGGCTTTTCGTTCCAAATCGTAGGATTCATAATTATAATCGTAATCAGACCCAAGTTTAATGCCTACACCAACACCGCCATATGCATCCCACTTATCGCTTGTAAACGTGTGTAAATGCCAGATGGCACGAGGTCCTATAACAAATTGGTGATAATTATAGTTGTCATCCAGCCAGATATTGCTGTAACTATAAGTGGAATACTTGTAAGCGATGATACCGCCAACCGAAATTAAACCCACATCACCTGTGGGGAAAATGCCCAATTCGCCGCTAACATTTATCGAAGGAATAAATCCATCAGCCGAGAGCAAGCCAATGCCGGCGTTTAAAGCCAACCCGCCTTTGTTAAACACATGTTGCGATTGTGCACCAATGCCAAATAATACAAAGGCCAGCACTAAATAAACTTTTTTCATACAGAAATAATTAATTGTGAATAAGAATAATTATTCTGCAAATCACCTAAATTCGACTAACGCGGGGTTCACCCTTTCGGGTGATTTTTACAAAAACTGCTTGTTTTATAGGATTATTGAACCATTTTTACTCTTTTCAGAGCTTCTACCCGGTTTTTTACATCCAGTTTAATGTAAATGTTTTTGATATGGGTTTTAATTGTGTTTTCAGATACAAAAAGCTTTTCTCCAATTTCTGAGTTTTTGTATCCATAGGCAATCATCCGGAGTACTTCTTTTTCGCGTTCGGTTAAATCAAACTCCTCAAAATCGGGTATTCCATTTGGTTGTGGCTCCTGTATTTTTGCTTCAATAATTTCCGATTGCATTTTTCTTATTTGTAGCAGGTAGTTTTGCAATTCAAGTCGAAGTTGTTGTTGTTTTAGCTTGTTTCGGTTGTAGTTAAATAGAAAAACCAGCACAATCAAAGTAGAAATAATTACCAATAATCCAATAAGCCAGATCTGGTACCTGATTTTTCTCTGGTTGAGTTCCCTCTGTAATTCGAGTATTTTGATGGCTTTATTCTTTTCCTTTACCTGATATTTGGTCTCCATTTCGGCGATATTCGACTTATCCTCTATGCTCACGAGTGAATCTTTAATTTGATTCCCGAGCTTCATATATTCTATCGCTTTGGTATAATTACCACCAGTTAGATAAACCTTTGAAAGGAGTTCGCTCACCTCCAGCATGCTTTTTTTATCTTTCACTTCTTTGAAGGTGCTGAAAGCCAAAATAAATGCTTCAACAGCTTTTTGATTATCCAGCGTGGAAAAATACAATTCGCCCTGGTTGCGTAAAACTTTTGCTTTACCATCCTGATTGTCAATACTATCCATTAATGAATAGGCCCGATCTAATTCCATTGTTGCCAAGCGATTGTTCTTCTTTTCAATGTGCATTCTGGCCAGATTATTCAATGCAAAGGCCCATTTACCAAAAACCCTGTATTTTTGATAGATGTTAACTGCCTGTTGATAGTAATACAAGGCCGAATCGGGTTGTTGAAAGAATTCATCGTAAAGAACTCCTATATTATTAAAATTTGTTGCAGTAGCCAGCGTATCCCGCCTGCTTTGCCTGATGGTTAACCCCATTTGGTTATATTTTAAAGATTTATCATTCAATCCCATTTCCTGATAAGCCACCGCAATATTGGTGTATACTTTGGCCAGCGAAATGCTGTCGTCTTCATCTAAAAAATAAGTAGCTGCTTCAAGGTACATGTTGATAGCTTCCTGATAGTTTCCCAAAATTTCCTGGATAACTGCCTGATTCGATAGCATTCCAACAGCCTTGTTATAACGACCGGCTTTTTTAAAGTAATGTTCACTTTTAACAAAATAGCCGGAAGCCTGCCCGAAGGCTGATTTCCTATAAAGCAACAGCCCAACCTGCTGATAATAGGTAGCCACAAGTGTATCAGGAAACTGATCTTCCAGATTTGTTGAATAATATTCAGCCATCAGGAGCAGGCTGTCGGCAGACAGGATTGAACGCAAATTGCTTTCAATGGACTGAAGTTCTGATTGCTCTGAATTGGGGCTATTTAGTTTGGTCGTATTTCTTTCTCGATGGTCACAACCTGTGATCATGAATACAAAAACAAAAAAAGATAAAATTAGCAGGGATGTTTTGAGGTGCATTTCCAAGAATTTGTAAATTTTACTTTTTATTGCCCAGGCAGATATCCAACCCACGTGCTTTTTCTACCATGGCGTGGTTAGGTGGTACCAATCTGGTTTTTCCGGCCACCTTACTCAATTCTGTACTGCCTATTTTTTCTCCCTTTTTTATGACCATTTTACCGTATAAATCTTTGGCAATCAAATCCACCGCCGAAGCTCCAAAACGGGTAGCGAGAATGCGATCCATCGGTGACGGGCTGCCTCCTCTCTGAATATAACCCAAAATGGTTTTCCGGGTTTCCAGTCCTGTACCCGCTTCAATTTGCTCTGCAACATAAGTAGCAGCAGAAGTTCCTGCAGGAAATTTAATACCTTCGGCCACCACCA
>Ga0210044_10004189_pt1 | contig 20219 bp, 22 predicted proteins | sample CryGey13umfilter_2_FD_183959 | JGI IMG/M metagenome (GOLD analysis project Ga0210044, IMG submission 183959) | Groundwater microbial communities from aquifer in Utah, USA - Crystal Geyser 4/9/14 3 um filter (SPAdes) (version 2) | ecosystem: Environmental > Aquatic > Deep subsurface >... | reverse complement strand
GTCGGAAATTTCCAGATACCGGAAAATTTGCTGGAGCTTCTGGCAAAATAACCTGGCTTCTTTTCCGCTTTCAATATCCGGCTCCGTCACCAATTCCATGAGCGGCACACCAGCCCGATTATAATCAAAAAGAGAATATTTTTCACCCTTGGGATGAATAAGTTTCCCGGTATCTTCCTCCAAATGAATCCGAGTTATGCCGACTTCTTTTCCGTCAATTTCTATTTTTCCTTTTTCACAGAGCGGCTGATCGTATTGGGAAATCTGGTAACCTTTCGGCAGATCGGGATAAAAATAGTTTTTTCGATCAAATTTGGAAACTTTCCGCAGATGGCAATTGAGTGCTAAGCCGGCTTTCTGCACAAATTCAATAGCTTTTTGGTTCGGTACCGGTAAGGTGCCGGGCTGTCCCGTGCAGACTGGACAGATGTTCACATTGGGTTCTTCTTCCAGCCCCAGACCATTTTTACTATCACAAAACATCTTGGAATTAGTTTTTAATTCCACATGGATCTCCATTCCAATGACTGGCGTATATTTGCTCATGTTGATTTTTTTCTACCGATTATCCCCGCTGCCCTGTAATTTTCCCCGTTCCAAGCGACTATACAATTTTTCGATGTTTTTTTCCGCAATATCATCCAATGATAATCCCAGTTCACTGGCCAATTGCGAAACATACCATAAAACATCTCCGAGTTCTTTTTTTATCATTTCCCGAGTTTCCGAATCAATCTTGCCGCCCTTGTCTCGGATAACTTTCTTTATTTTTTCCGATACTTCACCGGTCTCACCGGACAAGCCAATGGTCGGATAAATAAAATTCTCACCGACATTAGGATAGAGGGCTGTTTTTCTTGATTTTTTTTGGTAATCTTCGAAGTTCATACGGTTATCCGTAATTATTATCCGAGCAGTTTAATTTTAGCACAGCTCTCAGGAAGTTGGAAGAATGAGTGTTTTTAGAAAATTTTGGCAAAAAAAACTATAGGTGCAAGCCATCGCTACTTTTTATAGGCTTTTTGGCAATTGTGATACTATAAAATCATGTCAAACATGAATTTTTTTACTCCATCTAAAATTATCGGATTATTTCTCATTATTCTTGGGCTGAATTTCGTCTGGGAAATTTTCCAAATGCCTTTATACAAAAACCATTCAATAGGTTTTTTTGACACGGCACTTATCCATCTCTGGGCATCCCTGGGAGATCTGCTTATTTTCGTTATTATATACTTACTGGGGCTTATGGCATTCAGAAACAGAACGTGGTTTTCTCAAAAAAAATATTCGCCTTTCATTCTTTTCGTGATATGTGGATTTTTTATTGCGATTATCATTGAAAAATACGCCCTTGCTACTGGAAGATGGTATTATGATAAATCAATGCCAATCATACCATTTATCCGAGTAGGACTAACTCCGATACTCCAAATGATTATATTGCCTGCTATCATTATAAAAATTGCCAGAAAAAGTTCACAACAAAAATGAAAGTAAGCGTTTTTATGACTGCTTTTGTCTTCATAATTTATGATTTTAGCGATTTGTTGAAAACCCAAGCGAAAATCCAACCCGCAACAAACGAATATATGGCCACTTCAACAACTCCAATCACCGATCCCTGCAAAGTCACCCGGCTTCCGACATTAACCGCGTTCGGAATATGGAATAACGAGGCCATCAACTTTGTGGAAAAATCAGGAAACAACGCCACGAAAACGGAACACGCTGCATAAAACAGTGCCGATACCCCCGAAACATAAAGCGAAAATCTTTGATTGCCTAATTGCATAACCACACCTCCCTTCTATTTTATTGATATATCACCCGCTACCTTTTGACTTTCAACATCTTAGCGTTGATCGCCACAACCACGGTGCTTAACGACATAAAAATGGCACCCAACGCCGGAGAAAGCAAAATTCCAAAACCCACCAATACTCCCGCTGCCAAAGGAATGGCAATAACATTATATCCAGTTGCCCATATTAAATTCTGAACCATTTTTTTGTAAGTGGCTTTGCCGAAAAGAACGAGGGAAGCGATGTCTTTCGGATTGCTGTTTACTAAAATTATATCGGCTGTTTCAGTGGCGATGTCCGTTCCGCTACCGATTGCTATTCCCACATTGGCTTGAGCCAGAGCTGGGGCATCATTGATGCCGTCTCCCACCATCGCCACAAATTCTCCCTTAGCCTGAAGTTCTTTGACTTTCTCTTGTTTTTGATGGGGCAACACCCCAGCAAAATAGCCGTCCAGTTTCAAAGTTTCCGCCACACTTTTAGCCGAACTTTCATTGTCGCCAGTCAGCATCCACATTTTAATCCCCTCTTTTCTTAACAACCGAATGGCATCATAGGACTCGTCTCGGATTGTATCGGAAAGATTTAAGGCACCGACCAAATTCAATCCGTTATTTTCAATTACCACGAATATCATCGTCCCCTCCACTTGATTCAATAAATCTGGGACTGATAATCCAAGTTCTTTCAGGTAGCCAGGACTGACAATGATTGTTTTCTTATTGTCCGCCACTGCTTCTAAGCCCTTGCCTTTAATTGCTTTGAAATTGGTTGCTTCCAATTTTCCAACTTTCTTATTTTCCGCTTCAGATATTATCGCCCTGGCAATGGGGTGTTCAGAGTTTTGTTCTAAGGCCGAAGCGATTTGTAAGATTTTATTTTCATCGTAATTGTTATCCAAAGTGTAGATTTTCTTAACACTAAATGTTCCTTTAGTTAATGTGCCAGTCTTATCAAAAATGATAGTTGTGATTTTTCTGGAATTTTCAAAAGCCGTTCTGTTCCTGATTAAAAGCCCGCTTTGAGCTGACAAGGCGGTGGAAATTGCCACGACCAACGGCACTGCCAATCCTAGAGCGTGAGGACAAGCAATGATAAGGACAGTGGCTGTCCGCTCTATGGCAAACGCAATGTCTTTACCCAGTGCTATCCAAGTTATAAAAGTTATCGTGCCAATAGTAATTGCAATAAGCGTGAGCCAAAAGGCAGCCCTGTCCGCCAAAAGTTGTGTTTTGGATTTTGAGGCTTGAGCATCTTTAACTAACTTAATCACTTTGGAGAGATAAGTTTCCTCACCTACTCCCTCCACTCGGATTTCCAAAGAACCTTCTTCCGTAATTGAACCGCCAATGACTTTGGAGTCTGCAACTTTCGAAACTGGATTGGCTTCGCCAGTCAGCATCGATTCGTTCACAAAACTCTCGCCTTTTACCACGATTCCGTCTGTTGGGATTTTCTCTCCAGGCTTTACCAAAATTATGTCGCCCCTCTTCAGTTCGCTGACATTAATATCAACCACCGCATTTTCCTTCTTAAGATGGGCTTTATCTGGAATCAGCTGGGATAACTTTTCCAAAGCACGAGATGCTCCCATCACTGATTTCATCTCTAAATAATGTCCAAGAAGCATGATGTCAATCAGTGTTGCCAGCTCCCAGAAAAACACTTCGCCCATTAGCCCAAATGTTACTGCCGAGCTATAAAAATAGGCCACGCTAATAGCCAAGGAAATGAGTGTCATCATTCCCAATGCCTTGTGCTTGATTTCCTGAACCGCACCAGCAAGAAACGGACTGCCCCCAAAGAAAAATACAAAAGACGAAATTAAAAACAAAACCCACTGGTCGCCTGTGAATTTAATAGAAATTCCCAATAATCCCTGAATGAAAGGAGAAAGGGTGAGAATCGGAACAGTAGCAACGAGAGAAATATAAAATTTCCTTTTGAAATTCTCAAGAGAATGCCCGGCGTGCTTATTGAATCCGCCTTGCTGGCTATGATCAGTGTCTTTGCCGTGCTCCATCCCAGCCATATTATGCATAGAATGGTTCATCTATTCGTGGTTGTGATTATGTTCCATATTTTTCTCTAATCTCAGTATAGTATTTTTTTGCTAGCCTTACCAGACTGAAGTGGAACGAAAAAGACGACAAAAAAACATCCTCACTGCTAATTTGAGTTTAGAGGAAGATGACTTCACTTAAATGCTATCTACCGATCTCTTCAGCTTCTCCTCAATCTCCTTTGCAATCGGAGCCAGGTCTGAATTTTCCACCATACCCATTGCGACAGTCGGTAAAATAGCCGACACATAAGTCTTACCTCTGTCTTCGTAGACAACCACATTGCATGGAAGGAGAAGCCCTACTTCTTTATCAATTTGAAGCACTTTATATGCGGAGGCTGGCAGGCAGGCACCGAGAATAACGTAATTTTCAAAATCAGCATCCAGTTTTTTCCTGAATGTCTCTTTGGCGTTTATCTCGGTTATTATGCCAAACCCTTCTTTCGCCAATTCTTCTCTCGCCTTCTTTTCAGCTTCAGCAAAAGATAAGCTGACTTGTTTTTTATAACCATATATCATAATAGCCTTGTTTTAGTCCAAATCCTTTTTCATTTTATCAAATTCTTCCTTGGATATTTCCCCCTTAGCATAGCGTTCCCTGAGAATGTCTGAAGGCGTTTTTGATTGACTGTGTGTTCCGTGAGACTGGCTCATCATAAGCCATCTTACCAAAGCCACGATGCCAGCGATAATTAAAATCCAAAAAATGAGCATGAAGATTCCACCAAATAAACCAGAACCTAAGCCCATCGGATTATTGCCGTAACCCCACATCATAGAATTATTGTTATTTTTATTAAGTCCCGTGGGAGACGACCACCCTCCCATCATCGGCATGAAATTGAAGCCTTGGGGATACGGAGCAGAAGTGTCGCAATTGCTACCTCGCTTACCCCAAGCCGTATGCATTTGTTCTTCCCCCTGTTCTCCCATCATTGATTTCATCATTCCATTCATTGCGATATGCCTCGAAGTATCTCCTATGGATTGTCCCATAAAATACTCGCCAATTTTCTCAAAATCCGCATCATTTAGTTGCGAACAGGTAACTGTTTTATTGCTCAGGTTGTCCAAAAGCTGCTTGCCTTCTTGTTCTTCTTGTTGCTGACTTTGTATGGCAGTGTTATCGGGAGACGAATTGAAAAAACCCATCATGCCTTGAGCAGAAACATCTGACGAAACCGCCAAAAAAACAAGAACTATAATTAAAAATAATGTCTTTTTCATAGGGATACACAAGTAATAATACTGCCGGAGCGAAGATATATTGCAAATTAGTAAATATATTAAACAAAAACACCCATTTATTGGGCGTTCCTATATGTTTCGTAGTTTCTATTATATATTGTCCTTTTTATAAATGGCTAAATATAATAAATGGGTTTGATTTAAAAGAGATTTTATTAGTTCAATATCAACCTTTTCTGTCTTTTGTATGCACAGTATGCAACAAATCCCGGTGCTCCTATAGTCACTTTCTACAATTAAAATGTCACTCTTATCATAATTTCCATTTTCTAATATAGCCAAGTTTGACACTTTAGTTTTCATACTTTCTCCACTCTTGGAAAAATAGAATTCTTTCAAGGTTCTCCCGTCTTTTATGTCAATGAATCTTAGAAATCCTTTCCTGGACTTGGCCACAGAAACGATTATGTTGGAAAGCAGATTATCAAAAATTTCTTCCTTTTTAATTTCTGAGTTGCCCTGCAAAAATAATCTTCCAAATCTTTTGAAAATCTCAATGATGTTATTTGTCTCTCCGATATACTTATACGAATAGACCAATCTTTTTTCCGCCCGTGTCTTTTCATCGTTAATGTTTTCCATTTTTCTAAGATAAAATCTGTAAAATAAGTATCCAATAGTCATTTCCACAAAAAGGAACAGTGATTCAGCACTTTTTTCAGGTATAAAAAAATGCCCCTCAATAATATGGGGTGTCATTACTACTAACAATCCTAAAATCCCAAACAGAGCATAAAACGCTATGCGAATTTTGATCGCATCTTTCGTCATAAATCAGCCATTATTGTATTTTCTCGGACAATAAATGTCTTTCTTCTCCAAGTCCTTCTTTAGCCAATTCTTCTCTGACTTTTTCCATAGTTTTACGTGCCACAGGAGGGTGTGCCAGCGCTTGGACTGGCCGCTGCAGACGATCCGGTGCCGAACCCGGGCGTTGGCGTATCCGCTGACAAAGTTGCCTTACACTCTTCCGGCTGATTGGTAAATCCTGAACAAATTGTTTTCATTAAACTGGCTGAATCACGACCTGCGTTCAGAGTTTGACCATTTACAATCAAAGTTGGAGACCCCTTAACGCCATATTTATCATTCAATTCTTTATCGATATTGAATGGGGAAGTTTGTCCGCTGGCACTGAAATTCTCGGTTAATTTAAACTGCTTATCGGTAGACGAAATGCAAGCAGTAATTTTGGCCTTGTTAATTTTAGTACTGGTGGCACACTTGGCAAAATCGCCTTCTTTAGCAAAGCAACCCAAATAATCATTGAATTTATTTGGTTCTTCTTTTTGAATGCAATACTGATTCAAATTATCGTCAAACTCGGGTTTTCCATGTAGCGTATAACTGACAAACCTGACTTTAAAGTTTATTTTTGAACCCATTTTTTCTACCACCGGTAAAATTCCCTTTTCTGCCTGGACGCCAAACGGACAACGACTCATGACAAATAACTCAACTTCCGGAACATCTTTTTTTACCGTTGCTTCTGCGAACGCTTTAGCTCCACCCGGAGCTCCTGCCAAATCGCTTTTTTTATCCATATCAATTACTTGTGGGAAGAATTTTTTGCCATCTTCCGTAAGATAGGCCACAATATTTTGACTGCCAACCGCGATGTTCAATTTGTATAAATTACCTTCCTTGGTAAAATCACTTAGTTTCAAGTCCGTACCGGGCGGAACCAAGTTTTCCTTAATAAATTTTTCCGCATTTTCCCTGATGGCTACAACATCATTCTCGGCCGCTTTCTTTTTATAAGAATAGGCATAGCTCCCCAGGATCAATAGTATAAACATCACCACAAAGGCGATGTTTCCTTTGTTAGCCACAATCCAACTTTTTTTTGGACTTTCTTCGCTTTGGTTCTCCGCTAGGTGGGGAATTGTTTGTTTCTCCATTCTACTTTTTATTATTAATTTACTTATAAAATTAGTTAGCTCCCTGAATGGCCTGAATTGCCAAAGTAGCTACACAATCGTAATCTCTCCCTTCATCTGGTTATGACCTTCCCCACAGGGAGTATCACAAAGAAACGTAAAGGTTCCCCGCTTTGAGGCCATGAATTGCACAACAGCTCCATCCTCGGGTATATCCTGTTTCACATCAAGATCGGGAATGGAAATTGAATGCGTCACATCCGTATTATGCATAATTAGAATCACCTTTTCCCCATAATTGGCCGCTATTTTTGCCGGAACCCACTCCCATTGCCTGACTCCCATATGAACAGTTCGCTGCGCTAAACCGTCAATCTTTTCCGCCACGGGAGAAGGAAATGGCGAAACTGCTTGCAATGAATCATTGGACCAATCAGAGTAATCCTGATTGCCTATCTGGCCATTTTTAGTCTCATCTTTCTGTGATTCTGTGTCCGGTTCTTTCGTAGGCGATTGCTGATAAATTGCCAAAGGAGCCGCTGGCTGAGCTTTATTATATTTCTTCGTATTCGCACTGGTATTATATACTACCCAGATTATACCTCCTAAAATTAATAGTGGAATGATTATGATAATTTTTTTCATCTTTTCAGAAGAATTATTTTAACTTTTCTATTTCTGAATAAATAGTTCCGTTGTTTATCGCCATTCTTGGATCATCCAGGACATATCTTATTGTGCCGTCTTTGTCGATAATCACATAGGTGTGTCCAGGAAGATTTCCCGAGTGCATTGAGGAGGAAGCGCTAAGCATCTGGAAATCTCTTGAGGCTTTCTTTTCATTGTCAAATAGAGCTTTCACATTCCCCATCTCCGGCATCTTTTCGATGGCCTTTTGCCAGCTTTCTTTTGTGTCCACCACTACCGAAAAAACTGCCACGTCAGCCTGGTCAAATCTTTTGTCTTTGGGAAATTCCAGCATCTGGTTCCAGCAAGCCGGATAACAGATCAGACCCTCATTAAAGAAAAACACCACTCTTTTCCCTTTCAAGCTTTCGTTATTATAGACATTGCCGCTCCGGTCAGTTAAGGAAAAGGCTGGCGCCGGTTTGCCGACTAAAGATTTGAAAAGGTCATCCGCAGTACTTCCGTCTTTGGCACCGGCCTTGGAGCTAGTGCCTCCTTCGCCTTGTTTACCGAATTTTTCTACGCCAAAACCAACGACCATAATCGTTAAGAGCGCTATTATGATTACAGTTGAGACATTATAGCGTTTGCCAATATTATTTTTGCTCATCGTTTCTAAAATAATTAATTAACTTAATGATGGCTCTTATGCTGTAGAAAATAAAAATGGCGAGTAAAACAGCCCAGATAAACGAAGGGATTGGCGTGATCACGGACAGTATAGCTTTTTGCATTTTGGCAAAGTAAATATTGATGGTAACCTGATAATCGGCATGCACCGCCAACTTGTTCATGAAAGAGTAATAGATTATCACCAGTCCCATAACAAGAAACATCAGTCCGGAAACAAGTTCTGATATCGTGAGACTAACAGTTTTTATTCCTAAATTTAAAGTTATAGATTTGCGAAAATTCATCATCTTTTTGGTAATCTCTGTTTTGTCTAAGAACATAGCAATCAAAAACAACGGAGCTACCATACCCAAAACATACATAAGAGTATAAATAACGCCCCAAAATATTGATCCCGGAAGAACGGCTAGGGCCATTACCCCGGCCAGCACCGGTGCGCAACAAGTCGTTGCCACGCCGGAAAAAATACCTAAGGCGTAAATTGATCCGGCGTTGTGTTTTTTCAACGTCGGATGAAGAGACCAGGGCAGAGAAAAAGTTTTTTTGGTCAGGATTAGTATTCCCAACACAAACAAAAATCCACCACCCATTAAAAAAATGACATTGTGATATTGCTTGAAAAATTGCGCCAAAGCGGAAAATCCCAAGCCAATCGGCAAAAATACCGTTAAAATCCCCAGGAAAAATAGAAAGGTCATAGCAACTGCCTTATATTTCTCTCGGAAAATAGATCCGAGATATGACGGCAGAAGAACTGATATGCAACAAGGCGCGAAAAGCGCCGCCATGCCGGCTACAAACGCGGTAATAAGTGAAGCGACGATTAATACGTCCATAATAATTTTATTTAGTATTTACACTCCGCAACTGCCGTCTTTTTGCTGCAGCGACACAGGATCAACGCTTTGCAGAATATTCCTATAACCGGATGAGCTGGAATAATTCACACCGAGAACCTCCTTGGGGTCGATCAGGTCCCAAGCCGTGTTTTTCTCCTTTTCAAAATAGCTAGCTAAAGTAAGATAGGTGTCCGGAAACCAGTAAGAATTGACTTGGAGAGCCGCTTTGTACATGTCATATTCAGAAACCCCCTGATTGGCCATAATTTCAAGAAGTCCAAGCATAGCCATACCATGGTTGCAATCCGGAAAATAAGTGGAATTTCCGCAGCAGGGACGAAATATTCCTTTACTTACGCGCTCAACTTTGGCTTGCTGGTCAGGAGTCAGCGTGACGAATTTATATTTACTGTAATGATCCATGGCGCTTCCCTTGGCAATTGTCCAACCACCTGTTGAAGCAAACTTTTCGGATCCTCCATATTGCGGATCAGTCATTGGACCTTTTTCTAGAATATAATTTTTATTACCAAGACCAAATGCCCACAGCAGATTGAGAAGCACTCCGGCATTCTCTGAGGTAATTTTTATTTTGTCATTATCCGTTCCATTAAGTAGTTTTTTATCGCTTTCGCTTAGCCCGCCTCTTTTCGCATAGATCGCTTCAAACTTCTGCCCGTCAATCACTCCTTTGTCAATCAGCTGTTTCCCGTAATCTTTCCAGGTGGCCGGCAAAACTATGCCCTCACTGGGCACCACAACTTTAGAAAGAGTGGAAACAGCCGCTCGCTCCTGATCCGAACTTCCAACCGCAACTTGTTTGCCTCTAGATCCGAAAAAATATTTCTCTCCGATTTTCTGGACAATATTACCCTTTCCCAGATATTTCCACGTTCCAATTACCAGAATCAAAACCAGCAATAGGATAATTGCTATCCGATTGTTGCTGCCCTTATCGCTTGTCACCTCTTTCTCTTCTGAAAGTTGTTCACTTTTATAAGTTTCATTATTTTCCATGGCTTTATTTTATTTTTTTGATTGGAGGCCATTCACCTTATTTGGCATAGATGGCTCGACATTGATTGCTTCGGCCGTAGGCTTGTTTTTGATTTCATTTTCTTCCATACCAGAGCTAAACCTGGCAAATTCAATGAAGCCTAAAGTGAAAACAATTACCATAATAATGGGTGCGATTATAGATATATAGTTTCTTTTGTTAGGCTTAAATAACCGCAGCAACAAAGAATTTCCCACAACAGAGATCGAGCTCATGGCCATGGCCAGTCCGGCCAGTTCCGGCTTGAGCACCAATCCTAGCGTGAAGAATACGCGCGCCGCAATTGGAATGCCAATCGCATTATAAAACAGCGCGAAGAACATGTTTTGTTTGATCTTTCCCATTGTTTCTTTGGAAAGCTGAAAAGATGTGACTACGTCATTCAGATCACTTTTCATAATCACAATGTCCCCCGCTTCCATTGTCACATCCGTCCCCGAACCCATGGCAATTCCCACATTAGACTGAGCCAAAGCTGGAGCGTCATTGATACCGTCGCCGACCATCGCAACTTTCTTGCCGGTATCCTGGATTTTTTTAACTTCATTGGCTTTGTCCTCCGGAAGCACTTCCGCCAGCACGTTGGTAATGCCAACTTGCTCGGCGATGGCCTTGGCCGTTCGCGCGTTGTCACCGGTGATCATATACACATCGATTCCCATTTTCTTGATTTTTTCAACTGCTTCTCGGGAAGTTTCTTTCACCGTGTCGGCAACCGCAATCGCTCCAATCACAGATTCTTTTGTTGCCAAGACCATGGCGGTCTTGCCTTGTTCCTCGAGGCGCGACATTTTTCGATTAATTTTATCTATTTCCAATCCAAGAATATCCACCATTAATTTACGATTACCTACGTAGTATGTGAGGTCATTAATATCTCCCTGCACGCCATGCCCCGGAATTGCCTTGAAGTTATGCACATCTTCCAGGTTAACGTTTTCTTCTTGCGCATAGGCATAAATGGCTTCAGCTAATGGGTGTTCGGAAAGTTTTTCCAAGCTGGCAGCCACGGCCAAAACTTCGTCTTCATCCATATTACCGAAGCTCAAAACATCCGTCACTTCCGGTTTTCCCTTGGTTAGGGTTCCTGTTTTATCAAACACGATGGCAGAAATATTACTGGCCGCTTCCAAGGCCTCCCCTCCCTTTACCAGAACGCCATATTCAGCGCCTTTGCCCGTTCCGACCATCAATGACGTTGGGGTTGCCAAGCCCAGCGCGCAGGGACACGCTATCACGATCACCGAAGTAAACGCCATTAGCGCAAAAGACAAAGTTGACCCGAGCGCGAAATACCATACAAGGAAGGTAACGATCGCGATTGCTATCACAGCCGGCACAAACCAGGCAGAAATATTATCAGCGAAATTTTGGATTGGCGCTTTAGATCCCTGTGCTTCCTCAATTAATCTAATAATTTGCGCTAAGGTTGTCTCTGATCCGATACGCGTAGCTTCAAATTCAAAACTGCCGGTCTTGTTTATGGTTCCTCCTACCACCGCATCCCCGACATTTTTTTCTAAGGGAATACTTTCTCCGGTAATCATAGACTCATCCACAGCTGAAGAACCCTTGGTAATTTTTCCGTCCACCGGAATTTTTTCTCCCGGTCGGACAATGATAATTTCACCGTGTGCCACATCATCAATGGCAATATCCAGGGTTTGGCCGTCGCGAATAACTCGCGCAGTTTTGGCCTGAAGCCCCATGAGTTTTTTGATGGCATCGGATGTTTTGCCTTTGGTCCGGATCTCCAGCCATTTGCCCAAGATTACGAAGGTAATCAAATAGGCCGCCGTTTCAAAGTAGAGATTCGGTATTTTCATGCCACCAACGCCGATAAAAGAATTATTTGCGAGAGCGTAAGAAACATAGTTATAAAAGCTATAGAAAAACGCAGTCGATGTCCCGATGGCGATCAGGCTGTCCATGTTGAATGTTTTCATTTTGAGCGCGGACCACATGCCTCGGTAAAAGCCTGCTCCGATAATAAACTGCACCGGAATTGTCAGAAGAAGTGAGAATACCCCGATGTAGGGCGCAAAGGCTTGCTCTCCTGGGAGCCATTTAAAGAAATCCAGAAGCATAAAATAGAGCATCGGCAAGCTGAGAATAAAGCTGAACAGGAATTTGTTGAAAAATGAAGATATTTCTTTTTCCCGCTTGCGTCGCTCGTATTCTGCATCTTTTGCATCTATTTCTTCCGCGCTATAGCCGGCTTTAGCAACCGCCTCCATAAGATTTTTCGTGCTGGAAAGTCCCTTATCGAAAAGAATGGAAGCTTTTTCAGCGGCAAAATTTACATTTGCCTGTTTGACTCCCGGTACTTTTTTAAGCGACCGCTCGATTATGTTCGCACAAGAAGAACAATGCATGCCAAACAAGGATAAGCTGACACGCTCGTTTCCGGCGCTCTCTGATTTTTTCTGATTAATATTTTCCATTATTTTTGTTTAACTGATTACCTCAGCCGGAACATCACTTTCCCCGGAAACTTCAGAGGCGTAGCCGGCTTTTTCTATAGCGCTGATCACTTCATCTTTCGAATTGATATTTTCGTCCAGAATTATGTTGCCTTCGCCCGTTTCGTGATTGATCTCTATTTGGCTGACACCCTTGAGTTCGCTCAATTCCTCCTTAGCTAGGATTGAGCAGGATCGGCAGTGCATGCCGCTTATTTTGAGGTTGATTAGCTTTTTCATAAAATTTAATTAAGATTGATTAGTTATTGTACTTTAATTATGCCTCTAGGCACGCCCATGGCGCAAGTTATTTTATACTCCCCCGCCTTTACCGGCGTGAACTCCATTATAATTTTTTGGCCCTTATTCAGAAGTTCTGGCGTATTATAGAGTCCCGGCACCATAATTGTGCTCATGCATCCTTGCCCATCCTCCTTGACATCCACTTCAAAGCGCACGGTTTTTCCGGCCTGCACGGTAAACGTGTTGGGCTGAATATCGCCATTGAGTGTGTATGAAGCCTTGATCACTTGCGCTGAAGCGCTAGCTTGAGTTTGTCCTTCTTGCGGTCTTATCTCTGCTTTGCTCCCTCCTCCACAACCGCCACATCCTCCGCCGGATCCACCGCCCGCGCCGCAGGTGCCTGACGGAGCGGAAGTTGAAGCAGTACTGTCTGTTCCTGTGTCCGCCACGACGTTATTTGTTTCGTCTACAACATTAAACACGCCGGTGTACATACCCATGCTACAGGAAAAAACTAATCTTCCTGTTTCTTTGGGCGTAAATTCAATAATATTTTCTCCGGATTTCAGATTCTTTTGAATATTCAATTTGGGAATCATAAGGCTAGAAGCGCAAGAATACGGAGCCGTTGCGTCGATTACCCAGCGCACCGGAATGTCTTTTTTGATTGTGAATTTATTAGGAGAATAACCGCCGGAAAGTTCTTTCATTTTCACGATCTGTACTCCGTTTTCTAAAGTTACATTTGAATCGACTACTGCTCCTGAACTGCTTTCCTTACTGGCACTCAAAGCCGAACCCAATTGCCAGCCTGTCAAGGCATACCCATTAGATATATTGAGCAGCGCCAGTAGAATAACCACTACTCCGGCGAATTTGAAGAAGCGCTTAGCAAATATTCCTTTGACCACGGAAGCAATACCGCCAATTCCCAAAAGTCCTGGAGCAGTCCCAAGAGCAAACACGCCCATGATCAACCCCCCTTGCAGAAAACTTCCGGTGCTGACCGCGTAAAGCTGCATAGCTTGAGTAAACCCGCAAGGCAGAAAAAAGGTCAGTGCTCCGGTGATGAAGGAGCTTTTGTGGCTATATTCTTTCTCGTGATTTTTTATTCCCAAGAAACGACTTATTCCTTTAGGTAGAGTAAAACCCCCGTTCTCCAGACGCGGAAATATGCCGACCAGCTTCAGTCCCAACATCAGCATGGCAATGCCAACCAGAATTGTTAGTGCCCCCATAGTTGTCCCGGAGAGCTGCAAGAATGACCCTAGTGACCCAAGTAGTCCGCCCAGGAGGGCGTATGAAATAATGCGCCCCACATTAAAAAACAAGTGTGGGCGGAATTTTTGCGTAGGAGTCGCTTCCGGATGCTTTTCGGCATGGCGGGCTGAAATTCCCAAGATCAGACCTCCGACCAAGGCCATGCAAGTAGAAAGCCCTGCCGTGATACCAACCAGGAAAACAACTGGCAAACTGGAAGGATTGGATCCCCCGCCAATCTTTACATTAGTTATTCCGAAGTTTTTTAGGACAACATAGATTCCTACCAAAAACAGCAGAGCAATTCCCAAATCTTTATAATCACTTACGTTGCGACTGAAAAAAGGTCTTTCAGCTGAGACTCCAATGTCATATCCGGCTTCCCGAATTGCCTCTTCCACTTCCCGCATATTTGGTTTCTGAGAAGAGTAGTGAATTTCGGCCATACCCTTTTTGTGGCTTGCGTTGCTTCGCTCAACTTCGGGTATTTCCGAGAGCTTTTTTTCGACAAGGATTTCACAGGAGCGGCAATGCATTCCGGCAATTGGAACGGTTATTTTTTTTATTTGATTCATGTTGACGTAATTTGATCATTAATTAAAGAATAAGCAAAAATCTTCAGACCAATCATCTGTCGTGAAGATTTATAAAAAGCTTTATTCCCTTTTAACAACCGCCAGCATGAGATCTGGCCCTAGTGGAGCCAACGAAGAAAAAGAAAACGAATATTTTGAAAATTTACTCTCCAAAATGATGCAAATCACCGGTATAATCGCCAATATCAAACTTAGAATTTGCAAAGGATATTTTGTAGATGGCAGGTCAGAAATGGCCAGCAGATGGCCGCTGTTTTCTTGGCAGCAAGGCATCACATCCGAAGACGTGCTTTTAGTATGGGAAGATCCTTGCCCTGCCATAGCCGGGTCTTGATTGGCCGAAACGATCTGAAAACAAAAACTACCAATGATTGCTATGGTTAAAAATAAGAGCAATATTTTTGAAATTTTATTTAAAGATGATTTTTTCATAGGCAAATTTCTAATCTGGACTGAATTATACCACTCGTTAAAAGCGAAGTCAAGTCAAAACTTTGGATATTTTTGACCAGATAATCTGGCTTATATCAGCAATTGAGAGAAGCTTCCCCTTTTTGACGCATTCTATTCTTATCCAGTTATTACTCTTTTCAACCAGTTTTATGGCACTTTTTTTTGCGCCTTGGAGATGTTTTATGTCGCTTTCATGGATATCCTTTTTGCCTTTCAGATATTTTTTGCGCTCTTGTGCTGATCTATTTTGGAGAAGTTTCAGACTGAACTCAATCGGCACATCCAGATAAATGCTGGCGTCCGGCCGTGGAATTTCAAATATTCTATACTCCATCTCTTCCAGCCATTGCAAAAATTCTTTTCTTTTTTTCGGATCTCTTATTTTTCCACCCTGATGAATTTGATTTGAGCTGGCATAACGATCGGCAATGACAATATTCCCGTCTTTCAGCCACTTTTCAATTTTTTCTTTTGTTTCAAATCTGTCGGCCGCGTATAAAACCGAAGCCAAATATGGACTCACTGCTGAAGAACTGCCAAACTCACCCGCCAGATACCGACCGACCATTTTCCCAAAAAAATTATTTTCATACTGAGGGAAATCAATTGTCTTGACTTGATGGCCGCTTTTTTTCAGCTGCTCCACCAGTAACTTGGTCTGGGTCGCTTTCCCGCTGCCGTCGGTTCCATCAATCACAATGAATTTTCCTCGTCTTTTATTTTTCATATGGTTTCTATATAAAAAGACCATTCCGCGCAAGCGCGGAATGGCCATATTTCAAACTTTTCTTTCGGGAAAATAATCTCCTTTTTTTCTCAATTTTATATCCCGTCCGCAGTAGCGTCCTCCCTCGGCACATTTTCCTGTAGAATAACAGTGTGGTTCCAGCGTTTTGACGATGCGCGATCTTGAGTTCTTCTTCTTAATTGCCAACCGCAAAGCCCGGCCTGCATGATAAATTTCTTCTTGAGCACACCAGCAAAGCCTTTTAGCCTGCTCGTGAGCAATAGCATTAAAGTCTCCTGTTTTCTCATAAGAAACCATGGCACCATACGGCGCGATAATCATCGCTAAAGTTTTGGGCAATTTTTTACCCAACACCACCCATTGTCTCATCAATTTATTCGCTTCTTCCAAGAGCCCCAGCGCTTTCGCCACGGGCGGAACATAGAAATTTCCAGTAAAACTTGGCGTGCCTCTTCCAATGGTTCTGTGCCTTTGATCCTGGCCCATCGTGGCGGCAGATATTTCCACTTGTGTCCGGATTTTTCCCACTGAATTATCCATCAATTCCGGATAAAAATGAAGTTTGTCCACCGGATGCATCAGGTCAGAATCCGGAAGTTTGAATTTATTCTCAGCTATCACATCCAGAAGTTTGAAGCCCGGCTTGTATTTAACTGACACCGAAGAAGCTAGAGGCAGCTTCATTGCCCATTCGTCTTTCCTGCGCCGGCTATCATCGAACATGAATTTCAGCTCGGGAAATTTTTTGAGCAACTCTTTCGCCATCCGCTCCGTTACGTATTTCGTTGCCGGAGTCCAAGCCGATTCATACATTGCCACCAGAGCCGACAGATTAACCGTAAAAGCAAAGGCGGTCGGAAAGATAATCGGAATAAACATCCGCATCTGTTCTTGCGCGATCTTGGGAGCATTTTGCTCTAAGTATTTTTCGTTGGCATAGGGGCGCTCGGCTTTCAAAAAATCCTTGGCAACTTCCGCCGCGCGAGTAATATTGCCTTGATATAACTCGACACATTTCCTTATGTACTTCAAAGTTTTTCCGCGCAGAGCTGGGCTGATTTCCGGCCAGAAGCCACTTATGTAACTTTCGATTTTCTCGAAGTCCGGTTCCATAAACATCTTGGCGCAAAAGCGCCCGCTTCTTTGATCGCTGTTATAAAACGGAGAAGCCATGTGCATACCGAAAGTTATATCTCCCACCGCTATCCCTTCAAGTGAGAAAGTGAAGGAGGAGTGCTGGATGGTGGTATGATGCCCGACTTTAAAAAGTCGGTTTTCCACGTCGATAATCTTGCCCATTTCGGGCAATTCCGCCTGATAGCAAAGTGAGGCTGTGTATGAGGCTAGCTGCACAGGATCAATGTCCGTTTTCGCTATCATCTTCACTTGAATCATCGTTTTTCTCCTTTTTTTTGGCATATTTTGGATAAATTATTGCATGTTATGCAAATTTAGGGCAATTTCAAAGAACAACTAAAAACTAACATTCTTTGATAATTGCGTCAATTTGTGCATATAGTTCTTCGGTTGTTCCATTATTATCCACGACAAAATCCGCCTGTTTTTTCAAATCCTTGATCTGTAATTCCGACTCTTGCTTGTGATCCTGTTTGAATTCTTCAAATGTTTTTATGGCATCATCCGTATTCTCTCCTCTTTTTACGATCCTTTCATACCGCTTCGCCATTTCGGCTTCAATATATACCAATTTAAATCCAGGCAGATCCTTAAGATATCTTATGTCCATGATTCTCCTCACTCCATCAACAACAATGATTTCATTGTTGTCATTTTTAACGTCGCTATAGATCACTTTAGACATTATGTCTTCACCGAAATTTTGCCGGAAAAAAGTGGAAATTTTTTGCAGATCATCACGATTCTCTTCGATATACATCCGGCGGGCCAGATCGCGCAGCATCGTGGAAAAACGATGATAACTTCCAGCATACTTTTCTACGACATATTTAGCAGCCGTCCCTTTTCCGCAGGACATTTCTCCCGCAAATCCTAAGATTATTTTTTGCATTTATTTATTCTTTTTCAAAAATCAATTTATTAGACGGAATATACTGCCGATAATTGACACCGGCCAAATCCAACATTTTTCTGGAAGCAATCCATTCATCCTTATCATGATATTTGTCAATTTCATATATAACTTCTTTTATTCCCCTTTGGATGATAACCTTGGCGCATTCATTACATGGAAATAGGGTGCAATAGATTCTCGCTCCTTCCGTTGTCGCGTTGGAATTTAGGACCGCATTTTCTTCCGCGTGAACGACATAAGCATATTTTGTATCGCCAAAATTTCCTTCGCGAGCCCACGGCAATTTTTCATCCGCGCATCCCCGGGGAAAACCATTATAACCCAGACCGATAACCACATTCTTTTCATTCACTATGCAAGAACCCGCTTGGGTGTTAGGATCTTTGGACCGTTGCGCAATCACCCGACAGATCTGCATAAAAGTTTCATCCCAGCTAAAATAATCTTCTCTTTTATCTATTTGCATATTGATGAGTATTTTTTAAAAGTTTTCGGAGGTTCTTTTATTCTACTATTTTTAAAATTGGGCGTCAAAAAACCGCTAGAAGCCTAGAAAAAAATATATCGAATTTCTATCATTTATCTTGTTCTCGAATAACATGATCTCTGGCGGGATCAAAAGTCCCCCGCTCAAGCGGGGGACTTAAAAAAATCTATGAACTAAAAACTACCTACTATAAACTAATCTTTATCCCGGCTCCCATAGTTGAACAAAGAGTGATGTTTCCAATAAGTTTCCCTTTGAGCCCGCCTGGCTTGACTTTACTGACGTTCTCTAAAAAAATCTGGATGTTTTCGACCAATTTATCCTCCTCAAAAGAAACTTTTCCAATCACTTGATGAATGTTTCCCGTATCATCATTCTTGAAAGCTGTTTTGCCTTTTCTCAAAGCCTCCACTGTTTCTTTGATTTTCGTCGTGACCGTTTCCGTTTTTGGATTAGGCATCAAACCTTTGGGGCCGAGAATCTTGGCAATTTTGGCCAGCTTCGGCATCATTTCCGGAGTCGCCACCAAAACATCAAAATCTATTTTTTTGCTGATCTTTTCAATCAGTTCTTCTCCGCCCACAATATCAGCTCCCGCTGTTTTAGCTTCGGCTGCGGAGGTTGAAGTTATAACCGCGACTCGCTTTGTTTTGCCTGTGCCGTGAGGCAAAACAACATTTCCCCGCACAAGTTGATCGCTTTTTTTCGGATCAATACCGGTTTTGATATGAATTTCTACCGACTCATCGAATTTGGAAAATTTATTTTCTTTTATTAATTTGACAGCTTCTTCGACTGAGTAGCTTTTATTCCTGTCTAATTTTTTGGTCGCTGCCTTGTATTTTTTCCCGCGTTGCATATATTTTCGTGGTTATGACGTCCTGTCGCTCGCGAGCGACGGGACTCCCACAAATTAAAATGTTATACCCGCTCTAAATGTTCTAATGTTGTAGTGTTTTAATAAACAAGCGAAGCAATAGAACAGTTACGTCAACTAGAATATTTGATCATTCTATCTTTATTCCCATTGATCGAGCTGTTCCGGCGATTATCTTTTCTGCCGCCTCAACATCATTGGCATTTAAATCGGGCAACTTTTTCTCGGCGATTTCTTTGAGCTGTGCTTTGGTAATTTTTCCAGCCTTGTCTTTGAGGGCGTTTGCCGCACCCCTTTCAATTCCGGCGGCTTTCCGCAGCAGATCCGATGCTGGCGGAGTTTTTAAGATAAAGCTGAAAGTCCGGTCTTCAAAAATTGTAATTTCGGCCGGAATGATGTCGCCCATCTTATCTTTGGTCGCTTCATTGAATTTCGTGCAAAATTCCTGGATATTCACTCCATGCTGACCCAGAGCCGGCCCTACTGGAGGAGTCGGCGTAGCTTTTCCGGCTTGAATTTGCAATTTTATAACGGTTTTAACTTTCTTTGCCATATGCGCTTCGCTAAAATCAAAATACAAATCTCAAAATACAAACTTAAGGAGTAATTTCGCTAGGACTTTTATAAAAATAGACGCGAGCGAAGTGAGAACCGAAATTTTGATTTTTGATATTTGATATTTGAATTAAATATTATACTTTATTGATCTGCAAAAAGTCTAGTTCGACCGGTGTTTCCCGCCCGAATATGGAAACTAACACCTTGATTTTACCCTTCTCTTCATCAACATTATCCACTTTTCCATCAAAATCCTTGAAGGGTCCGT
>Ga0210044_10004185_pt1 | contig 20235 bp, 19 predicted proteins | sample CryGey13umfilter_2_FD_183959 | JGI IMG/M metagenome (GOLD analysis project Ga0210044, IMG submission 183959) | Groundwater microbial communities from aquifer in Utah, USA - Crystal Geyser 4/9/14 3 um filter (SPAdes) (version 2) | ecosystem: Environmental > Aquatic > Deep subsurface >... | reverse complement strand
TACTTGCTGGAGATTATATTACCAAAAAAGAACTTTTTCAAGCAAAAGGCATTATAAAACATCAGCATGCAAAATTAGAAGATTATCTACTTTCCAGAAATCTTTTAAGTAGAGAACTACTTGGCCAAGCTATTGCCGAATATTTCAAAACATCATTTATAGATTTAAATACCGCCGTACCTGTAAAAGAAACAGTTTTACAACTTTCTGAGCAAGTAGCTCATAAATTTAATATTGTACTTTATAAAAAAGATAAAGATACTGTATTTTTGGCAACCGATAACCCAAAAAAACACGGGCTAAAATCTGCCGTAAAAGCAGATTTAAAGGTCAAAAATATAAAGGTTGCATACGCTCTTTCAGAAGATATTGCTGTTATTCTTTTATACTACAATAAACGGTTGGTTACTAGATTTAGTAAAATTATAAAACAAGGTGTTACTGTTGCACCAGATATTTTAAACGAAGTTTTTCATGATGCTGTACTTTTTGGTGCCTCAGACGTTCATTTTGAACCAGAAGAAAAAGATGTTGTAGTCAGATTTCGTATTGATGGTATTTTAAAAGAAGCTGGAAACATACCTAGACAATTCTATAATAATGTTTTAAATAGAATTAAAATTTTAGCAAGACTTAGGATAGATGAACACGAGACAATCCAAGATGGAGGTATAAGAATAGAGATAGAAAAAGAATCTGTAAACATGCGTATTTCTATTGTACCAACTATTAAAGGAGAAAAAATTGCCGCTAGAATCTTATCCCATTACGTAAAGGGTTTTACTTTTGAAGATTTGGGAATTTCCCAAGAAAACCAAGATATTATAGAAAAAAATGCTAAAAAACCTTTTGGAATGATTTTAGTTACTGGACCTACAGGTTCGGGTAAAACTACAACTTTATATTCAATTCTAAAATATGTTAATACACCAGAAATTAATATTACGACTATTGAAGATCCTGTTGAATATAGAATTCCAGGTATCAACCAAATTCAAGTAAACGAGGGTAGAAACATCACTTTTTCACAAGGTTTGAGGTCTATTGTACGTCAAGACCCAGATGTTGTTTTGGTTGGAGAAATACGTGACAAAGAAACTGTTGACATCGCGTTAAATGCCGCTCTTACGGGGCATTTATTACTATCTACTTTTCACGCCAATAATGCTGCCTCTTCCCTACCACGTTTAACTTTTATGGGTGCAGAAACATTTTTACTTTCTTCTACAGTAGAGTTGGTTATCTCCCAAAGACTAGTTAGACGTATTTGTGAACAATGTAAAGTAAGCTACATCGCAAACAGAGAACACTTAAAAAAAGAAGTGCCATACGAACACAAGAAATTTTTTCCAGAAAAAAGTGTTCGTTTATACAAAGGAAAGGGCATTGGCAGAGACGGTAAAACTTGTACAACTTGTTCTGGCATTGGATACAGTGGACGTGTGGGTATCTATGAGTTTTTGGAAGTAGATAGAGGATTAAAAAATTTAATATTAACAAAACCATCTGCTCAAGATATTTGGAAGATGGCCAGAGAAAAAGGTACAAAAAGTCTTTTAGAAGATGGGCTGGACAAAGTAAAACATGGTGTGACAACTTTAGAAGAGGTAATGCGTGTAGCTGGTGTAAATGAACAATACAACAATAGGCAATATGAAAAAGAAAAAAAGACATCAAAAAAATAAAAAATCTATCAATCAAAAAACAATAAACAGAAAGCTATCGATAGCTAGAATTTTAATATCAAAAAAAGAAAGAAATCTTTTTATTGAAAATTTTTCTTTACTTTACAGTTCAGGTATGTCGCTTGGTAGAATTTTAAATATTTTAAAAAAAGAAAGTAGAACTTGGGCAATGCGTTACGTAATCGGGTATATAGCAAAAAATGTTAATGCTGGTGGAGCTTTGTGGGAAACATTTCAAAAAACAGGTGTTCTTTCTGAATATTTTATATCTCTTGTAAAAATGGGAGAAGAAAGCGGAACAATGGCAGAGAGTTTAAATTTAATTTTAGAACAACAACAAAAAGAAGCTGTATATAATTCAAAGATTAGATCTGCAATGTTATACCCCAGTTTTGTTATATCTTTAACTCTTTTGGTTGGAATTGGTACGGCTTGGTTTGTATTACCCAGACTAACTGGCATATTTGTTTCTTTGGGGGTAGATCTTCCTTTGCCCACTAGAATTCTGATTGGGTTTTCAACTTTTTCTTCTGAAAAAGGAATTATATTCTTCACAGCGCTCATTGTATTTTTAGCTCTACTTTTCTTTTTTCTTTTTATTTACAACAAAACACGAGTTATTGGTTTTTGGATACTCTTCAAAATACCAGGAGTATCCCGCCTAATAAAATACGTAGAATTGGCCAGAATGGGTTATTTTTTAGGAACATTACTTGACGCAAGCGTTCCTATTTTAAAGTCTCTTAGTTCCCTATCAGAAGCAAGTAGATTCAAACTTTATTCTGACTTTTATAAAAGATTACACGAAGATGTAAAAAATGGTTTGTCAATAGAAGAAAGTTTGCACAAATATAAATATACAAAAAAATTAATTCCAGTATCTGTCCAAGCATTGGTTATTGCAGGAGAACAGTCTGGTAAACTGGGGTCTAGCTTAATTCAAATAGGAAAATCTTTTGATTCAAAAATAGACACAACAACAAAAAATTTAAGTGTTTTGTTGGAACCTGTTCTTTTAGTTATTGTTTGGATGGGAGTACTATTAGTAGCTTTGGCTATAATAATGCCTATTTACAGTTTAGTAGGTGGAATTGGTAACCAACAAGATAAAATTAATACAACATCTCCTACCCCACTAACTGAACAACAAGAAATAATTGAAGTACCAGAAGAAGTAATTATATTGTCTACTTCCACAGAACAAATTATTCCGATTGCTCCTACTAACCTTTTAGAAATTTTACCTACTGGAACGGGCTTTTTAAATGTAAGGAGCACTCCTTCTACAAGCGGGGTTTTAATTACACAAGTAGAACCAACAGAAACTTTCACATATATTCAAGAACAAAATGGATGGTACGAAATTAATTTGGATAATGGAAAAACAGGTTGGATTTTAGGAACTTACGTATCTATTTTACAATAAATTTTATGTTAAACCTTCTCAAAAAAAAGGTAGGTTTTACACTTATAGAGATGCTTTTAGTTGTGGCTTTAATGGGTATAATACTTGCATTAACAACACCAATTTATTCACTTTTTCAAACAAAAAATGATCTAGATCTTGCCACTGAATCAATCAAAACAGCTTTATACAGGGCACAGACTCTTTCAAGAAATATGATTGGAGATGACACTTGGGGCGTCTATATTCAAAACGAGGATATAATCCTGTTTAAAGGAACCAGTTATTCGTTAAGTAACCCAAACTTCGATGAAATTACAAAGATGTCCACAAGAGTTGTAACAAGTGGTACCACAGAAATAATTTTTAACAAGTTAACAGGAGAACCACAAAATATTGCTAACATAGAATTATCAATAGATAATGAAACAAAAACTATTACAATCAATGAAAAAGGCGTGCAGGGCAACTAATGGTTTTTCTTTGGTTGAAATTGTTCTTGCTGGTGCATTATTTACAGTACTTGTCACAACAATGGCAGGCGCTTTAATTTATTCAAAAGATACTACGGCAAGTACTGGAGATAATAGTAGAGCTGTTTTACTAGCAGAAGAAGCTGTGGAAGCTTTAAAAAATATTAAAGACGCTGATTTTGCTCAACTTACAGATGGCACACATGGTTTACAGCTAACCAATGAGTGGAACTTAACCGGTAGTTCAGATATTACAGATAATTTTTTTACTAGATCTATAGAAATTGCCAGCGTAGACACCGATAGAAAAATAGCCACAACTACAATTGTTTGGAATCCAAGAGAAGGCGTTACTTCAACTTATGAATTAGGTGTTCGTCTTACAAATTGGCGCGCTCAAAATACGAGTACTACCAGTACGCCAGACAATGAGGCTACATATTTAGATGTAAACACTTCCACTTCATATCTTTCAAACAATGATACCAGAATATATGGAACAACGGTTCAAAATACTTCTTCTACGGGTAATATAACCATAGCCTCTATGATTATAAGTTGGACTGGTGGAGTTCCCGGAACGTTGCTCGATAGGATTAGAATTGACGGAAATTCTGTATGGACAAACGATATTGTTTCTGGTGCTACTGCCGACATTTCTGACTATACCTTAACAGCTGGTTCAATAGCAGAAGAACTTAGATTATATTTTACAGATGATATGGCTGGAACTGTTGTAACTATTCAATTTACAATGTTAGATGGTTCAACTAGAGAGGATGTAATATACTTTAGTATTCCTCCAAGTCAATATGAAGCTACATATTTAGCTGTGAATACCTCCACTTCATACTTAGATACTAACAATAACAACGAGATAATATATGGAACAACAGTGCAAAATACTCACACAACCGTAGACATAACCATAGCCTCTATGATTATAAGTTGGACTGGTGGAGTTCCCGGAACGTTGCTCGATAGGATTAGAATTGACGGAAATTCTGTATGGACAAACGATATTGTTTCTGGTGCTACTGCCGACATTTCTGACTATACCTTAACAGCTGGTTCAATAGCAGAAGAACTTAGATTATATTTTACAGATGATATGGCTGGAACTGTTGTAACTATTCAATTTACAATGTTAGATGGTTCAACTAGAGAGGATGTAATTATTCTCAATGCACCTCTAAATGAAAGTGATTATTTAAATATAGATGGTTCTGGAGCATACCTGTATAATAGTAATAAACGTATTTCTGGAGTTGATTTAACTAATATAGCTCCTTTCGGAAATATAACAATTACTTCTATGAGAGTATCTTGGACTGGTGGATCCGGTCCTAATCAATTAGATAGCATTAAAATAGGCGGTTCAACAGTATGGTCACCAAATGTTAATTCGGGTACTTTAGTAAATATTACTGATACTTCTATTACAAGTGGAGATACTGCACAGACTCTTAGAATATACTTTACACAAAGTATGGTAGGCACAACTGTTACAGTAGAATTTACTATGGCAGACGCATCAATTTATACTGCAACACCAATGTCTTTTTAAACTATGCAAAAAATCATAAAAAATAAAAAAGGATTTTCATTAGTTGAACTTGTTTTATATATATCTGTATTGATTATTTTATTGGGTAGTATATTTTTGTTTATGGGTCTTGTTTTTGAATCTAAAGCCAAAAGTCAAACAATTAATGAAGTGGAAAGACAGGGAGAGTTCATTATAAGAACCATATTACAAACAGTTAGAAATACAAATACCATAAATTCACCCACAGTTGGGTCAAGTAGTAACTCCCTTTCTATAAATGTAAAAAACCCAACCAATAGCCCAACAACTTTTGCGTTAAATGGAACAGGTTTAGTGATGACAGAAGCTTCTCAAACCCCAGTAATTCTGAACAATAATCTTGTAGAAATTAAAAACATAGTATTTAGAAACGTTTCTCAACCATCTACAACAGGTATAATAAGAGTAGAGATAACTATTGCACACGTAAACCCAGAAAATCAAAACGAATTTAAATATGAAAAAACTTTTTATGGTTCTGCAACTGTACGAAAATAGAGGGTTTGTAACACTTATTAGTGTTTTAACTTTGGGTGCAGTAAGCTTATCAATAGTTCTTGCTTTGTTATTTTTGGGAACAGATTATACCAGAACTAATATAGATACAATAAAATTTAGTCAGGCAAAATATGGTGCCGAAACTTGTGCCGAAGAAGCTCTAGAAAGAATAAGAGATTCAATACCTTATACCGGAACAGATACTCTCATTCTAAATGATGGAACGTGTATTCTTGAAGTAATTTCAACAGGTGGAGAAAATAGAACTATAAAAGCGACAGGTGTTATTGGAAACTCAACGAGAAAGATAAGAATTACTATAAATCAAATAACCCCTATTATTAATATAACTTCGTGGGAAGAACTAGCAGACTTTTAAAAATATGAAAAATCAAAAAGGTTTTACATTGATAGAAATTTTACTCACAATGTCTATAATTGCAATTTTATTTGCAGTAGTAGTTTTTGTAATTAACCCACAATTAAGGTTTGAGGAGGCAAGAAATTCAGAAAGGAATGTAGAAATAAGCACTATCTTAAATGCTGTTCATCAATATAGGCTGGATAATAATGGAACTTTACCTTCATCTATTACTCAAACCCCAACTGAAATATGCAAGACTGGAGCAGTGAGTTGTGTTGGGCTAATTGATTTATCAGTTTTAACAACAAACGAAGAATATTTAATAGAAATACCTATTGACCCAAATGGCGTATGTAATTCAAATGGAGTATGTTATGAAATAAGTAAAATAGGAAATTCCGGAAGAATAACTGTTACAGCGCCAGACGCAGAAACCAGTTCAACTATTTCAATTTCAAGATAAATAAAAAATAGCTTCAAAATTGAAGCTATTTTTTATTTTGTAATTTTTCCTTTATCATCTACTATTTGTATACAGCTCATCGGACAAGCATCTGCGGCAAGTTTATTTTTTTCTAATTCAAAATCATTAACATCCAAAATTTGATGTCCATTTTTATTTATAGACCTTTTTAAAGTTGCCTTGCCATCCTCCCCTATTTCCCAATAATCTGGGGCATATTCTACACAAGAATTGCAACCAATGCAATTTTCTTTATTTTGTATAATTTTGGACATTTTTTCTATTTCTTATTACAAACAATTTATCATTGTTTCTTACTCTTTCAGAAACCACAAAAGTAATTAGGTCTCCCTTTTTTGCATTATTTGCAACATTTCCTCCAACCCTTAAACCTTCTACCTTACCTTTTAAAATTCCTGTTGTAGGGCCTGTAATACAAATTTTGTCTCCTTCCGCCACATCTTTGGTTTCTATTTTTATTTCGGCAATTCCAACTTTTGGATAATAATGAACGACCTGACCCACAAAAATCCTTTCTTTTGTGGATTGTGAACCATAAGAACCACTCCACTCATCTTGTTTTTTGCCTAAATAATAACCACCGTGCCAAAAACCACGATTGAAAACTGTTGATAATTTATCTATCCAATTTTTTATTTTTTCTTTTGTAAAATTACCTTCTAAATAACTATCAGCAGCCTCTCTATAAACCCCTGTAGTGGTATAAACATAGTCAGAAGACCTTCCTCTACCCTCTATTTTTAAAACACAAACTCCCGCATCCAAAATTTTATCTATATAACCAACAGTACACAAATCTTTTGGTGACATTATATAATTATTGTCTATCACCAATTCATTTCCTGTTTCTTCTTCTATAACTCTGTAAGTTCTACGGCAATTTTGTAGGCATGCTCCCCTATTGGCAGAAGCATTATGCGTGGCCAAACTCATATAACACTTTCCGGAAATAGCCACGCACAAAGCACCATGTACAAAAATTTCTATACGAACTAATTCTCCGCTTGGACCAGTTATATTTTCTTCTTTAATTTTTGCGCAAATGTCTTTAATTTGTCCAAAAGTTAATTCACGAGCTAAAACTACAACATCTGCAAATCTTGCAAAAAACTTTACTGCTTCAAAATTAGAAACATTTGCTTGTGTGGAGATATGAACTTCTAAACCTATTGAGTTAGCATATTGTATAGCCGCAATATCGGCCGCTATAACAGCCGTAACTCCGGATTCCTTTGCAATATCACAGATTTTCTTCATTTTGACTATGTCGTGATTATATAAGACTATGTTTAAAGTTAAATATGTTTTTACATTATGTTTGTTACAAATTTCTACAATTTCGTTTAAATCTTGCATCGTAAAATTTACCGCTGCCCGAGCACGCATATTAAGCTGGTCAATACCAAAATAAACAGAATTAGCTCCTGCTTTTATAGCTGAACGCAAACTCTCAAAAGAGCCTGCTGGCGACATTATTTCTATATCTCTTTTTTCCATATTAGAAAATTATAACAAAAAAGAAACAAAAAATCAAGTTTAAAATAAAAAAACCCCTAAATTTAGGGGTTTGGAACTTAGTTCGGTTTCTCTCCATCATCATTAAGTGGCATCAAGGGGCACGATTCACAATTTGCAATGTCTTCTTCGTCAGACTTTTTGACTTTCATAAAAAATCCCCAAGTAATAACTGCCGCAGCGCCCTCAAGTATATCAAATTCAAAGTTTGAAAAATCGGGTAGATTGCCCAATAATTCTTCATTAAGCGTCTTTTCCAGAGAATCTCGCAAATCGTTTACTTCTTCAACAAACTCATCTTCAAGAAGATCTAAGAAAAACTCAAAATCTTCTTTGGAAAATAAATAAAATAGATATGTCTTTGTAAACTTAAAAAAAACCGCATAACCCGTTCTAAACTCACCGTCGGTTTCAAATCGAAAAGAAAGCTTAAGAGCATCAAAATAACCCCGGGAATTGTCCATTTCTTCCTCCCCTTTTTGTAAGGAACCCCTTATTTAAACTTTACCAAAAAATAAACTAAAAATCAAAAAAGCTCTAAATAATTTAGAGCTTTGTGTTTTTTTAATTTGGTTTTGTCCAAGAAACCACCCCTTCTTCTACTTTTGTTTCTTTTGAGATTATAATTGGGTGACTAAACAGTAAACAAGCAATTGTTTTTGCACTTGTCCCTTCCAAAATACCAAGTTGATTTTCTAGATTATCTAATGGCAAATTTTTTATTTCTTTTTCAATTGATGTTCTATCTAAAAAAGAAAGATCTTGGGCAGAAAAATAATTTAACATTCCTTTACCTTGCCCAACAGAATAAACAATGAATAATTTAAAATCATCTTCTTTTTGAAAACACAAAATCAAACAAGGAACTTCCCGATTACCAACAGCATCTTTACAATTAAACCAAAAACATGCAACTTTATACATACTTCCCCCTTCTTGTGAAAGACCACAAAAAAATATTAACCTAAAAAACTAAAATTGTCAATAAAAAACAACCCTTGGGCGAATTCAAATCATAATGCACCACTAATATGATAAAATATCAATTTACATGATAATTAAAAAATGTGTTATAATGTTTTTATAATTTTTTATACTAAACTATGAAAGACATCAGAGAAATTTTTGACCGCATAAAAGAAACACAGAAAAAACAGAAAGACATTAAGTCTGCCTACAAAGATGCCCTTGAAACATCTACTCAATACAAAGAAATTACAGAAAAATTAAGTGTATTAAGAGAAAAAAAGAAAAGTATTGAAAATCAAATCAAAAGTGATTTCAATTCCGAGTTTAGCCAATTGGATGCTCTAAAAGATGAATTGGTGAACGACAGACAAATGCTAAGCGATATTGCGTTATCCACACTAATGAAAGGGCAACCAGTTGAACTAAAAGATGAATATGGAAATGATTATGAACCAATATTTAGCGTAAAATTCCAAAAAATATAAAAATAAATTATTCCTAAGGTTTATCCTTATCTTGGGGATAATAATTTATTCCAAAAAATAAACTGCAAGCCACGTGGTTACAGGAAAAGCCAGTGCAAGTCCTATACTTCCTGCTAAAGTTCTTATAATTTCCGTAGCGATTGCTTCATTATTAATAATTTGTGCTACACCCAATCCAATATCTTGGTTTACTGTAAACAAAATCAACAAAGGCAAAGATGCTCCGGCATAAGTAAGGAAGAGTGTGTTCACTATTGCGCCCAAATGCGTTCTTCCTATTTTATTTGCTGATTTAAGAATTTCTTTTTTAGAAAGCGATGAATTCACTGCCCTTATTTGTTCTACTGCCTCTACTTGACCTAAAATTGCATCATCTAAAACCCCAACTGTACCAATCAAAATTCCTGCCAGAAGCAAACCTTTAAAATCTACAATTCCAGTTCCTATCCCAACCAAAAAAGTTGTATCTTCAGATGAAAAACCAGTTAGTCGAGTAAAATAAACAAATATCCAAGAAAGTATAAAAGTTAAAGTTAAAGAAATTACAACACTCAAAAGTGAAATATGAGTTCTTTTATTAAAACCATCGGTAATATAAATGATAGAACCTAAAATTACTATTGAACCAAGTAGTGCCACAATAAGTGGACTACTTCCGGAAATTATAGCTGGAATTATAAATTTTATAATAACAAAAAAACTAATTATCAAACTAAGAAGTGATCTCAATCCTTTTGTTCTTCCTACTGCAATAATTAAAATTACAAAAAGAATTGCTAGTAAATATAAATAACCTCTGCGAACAAAATCCATTATATAAAATTGGTCTTCTCCGTTTAGACCTTGGTTCCAGTTTAAAACAACTCTATCTCCCACCTTGTAAACATTTTGATTCACCACGTCTAAATTTCCAATTCCATTATAATCAACTTTCTTATCTTTCCATGAACCTGTTAAACCTTTTAGAGAGATATTTTGTTGAAATCCTTTACTTCCATCTTCTCTTGTAAATTCTCTTTCATTTTTGATAATTAAAACTTCTGCCTCAAAAGTTTCTGTGGTTGCTGTTGTATTTTGAGCAAAAACATGTAATGGTAGAAATGTAAAAAATAATAAAAAAAACAAAAAATATTTTTTAAACATAAAAATATAAATTAAATTAAGTAGTTAAATTATTATAACATTTTTAAATCTGATAAAAAATATGCGTTTTCATAATTCTTTGATACAATAAGCCAACATGAATAAAAAAGATATACAAAATTCACTTAAACACAACTTTGGGCTTAATTCTTTTCGTCCTAAACAAAAAGAAATTGTAGACACCATTTTGGCTGGTCAAGATTGTCTAGTCCTTATGCCAACCGGCGGAGGAAAATCCCTGTGTTATCAACTCCCAGCAACTATTTTACCGGGAGTGACTATTGTTGTATCCCCTCTTATTGCGCTTATGAAGGATCAGGTAGAAAGTCTAATTGGAAACGGTATCCACGCAAATTTTATAAATAGTTCATTAGAAAATGATGAAGCCTCAGAGATAGAGGAAGCTGTAAGAAATAATGAAGTTAAGCTTTTATACGTTTCTCCGGAAAAATTAGTTTCACAACAATTCCAAAATTTCCTAAAAGATATAAAAATAAGTTTGTTTGCAATAGACGAAGCTCATTGTATTTCTTCTTGGGGGCACGACTTTCGTAAGGAATATACACAACTTTCATATTTAAAATCTCGTTTTCCAAATGTACCAATTATTGCTCTTACAGCTACCGCGGACAAACTAACTCGTAGAGATATTTTAACCCAGCTCGCGCTCAAAAATCCCAAAACCTTTCTTTCTTCTTTTGATCGCCCAAATTTGCATCTTTCTGTTTTTCCAGCCAGAAAAAGAATGCAAAAAATAATAGAATATATAAAAGGAAGAAAAAATGAATGTGGAATTATATATTGTTTAAGCAGAAACCAAACAGAAAAAACAGCAATAGAATTACAAAAAAACGGAATAAATGCTGAATATTACCACGCTGGAGAAAACGCTTTTGAGAGATCCAAAAAACAAGAAAACTTTATTTTTGGCAGAACAGACATAATTGTAGCAACTATTGCTTTTGGAATGGGGATAGATAAATCAAATGTTCGTTTTGTAATTCACTATAATTTACCCAAAAATATAGAAGGTTATTACCAAGAAATTGGACGTGCTGGCAGAGATGGATTACCAAGCGAAGTTATCTTATTTTATACTTTTGCGGATGTTGTTTTGCTCAAAAGATTTGCAACAGAAAGCGGACAACCACAACTTCAACTTGCTAAACTGGAAAGAATGCAACAATTTGCAGATTCTTTAATTTGTCGAAGGAGAACATTACTCGCCTATTTTAATGAACATACAGAAAAAAATTGTGATAATTGTGATGTTTGTGATAACCCACCGGAAATTTTTGATGGGACTGAAATAACTCGCAAAGCACTTTCTGCTATTTATAGATTGAAATCAAATGTTGGTATACAGATGTTAATCGACGTTTTACGAGGTTCTAGTCGTTTTGACCTAATTGCATCAGGTTTTGATAAAATAAAGACGTACGGCGCGGGAAAAGACATTTCACAAGAAAACTGGCATCACTATCTACTCCAAATGTTAAACTTGGGTTTAATAGATGTCGCATACGATAATAATAACAAACTAAGTCTTACAAAAATTGGTAAAGAAGTTTTATTAGGTGAAAAACAAGTTAAATTTGTAACATTAGAATCTATAGAAGAACGCGCCAAAATACAGGCAACAGAACCAAAGAAAAATAAAAGAGAAACCGCAGAAGAAGAATTATTTGAGCTTCTTCGTGAACTACGCAGAAGTATTGCTAAAAAATTAGAAATTCCTCCATATATAGTTTTTAACGACAAAACTTTAGATGAAATGACTCAAAACATGCCAATTACGGAAGAACAGATGAAGAAAATCACCGGAGTTGGTGATAAAAAATTTGCATCCTACGGTCAACAATTTATCGATGAAATTACAAAATTTATAAAATCTCGTGATACCAAAGAAACAAAGTTTTCCGGAAGTACTCAACAAGTGACTTTTGCGCATTATCGTCAAGGGGCACCTGTGGCACAAATTGCCAGAGAAAGAGAACTTTCTCCACAAACAATTTACAACCATTTGATTCAACTTTATGAAGAAGGCTACGACATAAAAATTTATGACTTTATGACTAAAGCAGATTTAAAAGAAATCTTAGAAATGATAGATAAAAAAGGAATACCTGTAAAATTAAAGCCCTTTTATGATAAATTTAAAGGAAAGTTTAATTATGAAAAACTAAAATTTGGGATTGTTTATCATAAAAAAATAAACACCCAAAAAGGTGTAATACAAATTTAAAAAATTGATTTATTCAAAACAGTAAGTTAATATATAAGAAATATCCCAAAAAGGAGGGATAAAAATGAAAGCAAAAAAAGCTTTTTACCATGATGATCCGCCGTGTTATGCTCTTTTAAACCAAGCAACACATAATTGTGAGGCTTGCGGTATTCATCCGGATACTCAAAGTAAATCAATTGGTTATCATTGCCCAAATTGTGATATTCTTTTAAAAAATATGAAATGTCCAAAATGTAAAGGTTTCTTTGAGAAATGAAAGTAATAAGATTATAGCAAATTCGCTATAATCTTTTTTATTAAAAAACGCCACTTGGTATGGCGTTTTAGAAAAATTAAACTTCATACAAATATCCTAATTCCTCTTTTCCTTCTTTTATAGAAATAAAACGTTGATCAAGATCTAGCACCTCTGCAATCTTTACCAAAACCCGTATAGATGTCCGTGTGCTAGAATGTTCTGCATGCAGAACATCTTCAATCGAAACATCAGCTTTTTCAGCAACTTCCTCAATTGTAAAACCAAGAAAATTTCTTCTATTACGAAATGTGCGGGCAGGCTCTTCTTTATGACAAGGAAGAAGAGCAGAACCATGAAAAGCAATATCATCAAGTATTTTTGGTGTTTTCTGGCCAAAAATATCAAGAACTTGTTCAAAAGTTAAAACTAAACCTGTTGCCCCAGTTCTAAATTCAGCCAGCAGATCTTGACCTCTTACAAAGGTTGCGTCTTTAAACAAATCCATTAACCTCTGTTCTCTTGGTGAAAATTCCCCCATAATCTCCTCCCCCTCCTGCTATATTGGTGTGAAATGAACAAAACTAACAGCTTGTATATTAGCAAAAAAATAGTGTTTTGCCAATGTACAAAACAAAAAAGTCCATTTCACAGAACTTTTTTGTTTTAAAGTTATTTTTTTCTTTTAAAGAATCTTTTAGACAAAGAGGTTGTTGATTCAACCCATTGATACAGAATTGGCGTCATAAATAATGAAAGTATTGCAGAAGATAAAATTCCAAATATAATAGAAGCTGCCAATCCTTTCCAAAATGGAGATAAGAAAACAAGAGGTGCTAAACTTCCAAAAGCAGTAAGCTGTGTCAAAATAATTGGTCTAAATCTAACAGCCACAGCAGTTGAAATAGCGTCCGCAGTATTCTTTCCTTCTTTCTTCAATTGGTTTGCATAGTCAATAAGCAAAATTGTTACATTTACTACAATCCCTGCCATTGTTACCACACCAAGTAATTCTAAGAATCCAAGCTGTCCAGTTGTAAGCCAAATTGCAAAGAATACTCCAAACAACCCAAGTGGTATAGCCACCAAAATTATAAAAGGTTGCAAGAATGAACGGAAGAAACCAACCAACAAAACATAAATTAAGAAAATTGCAATTACCAAAGCAACAAGCAAATCGGTAAATGATTGCGCAATAGAATCTGCAGTACCTTCATAATCCAAAGCATTTTCGTTTAACCCCAATTCTTCTAATTTTTCTTTTGTTAAATAATCTTCCAATGCGGTTTGTACTTTTGCAGAGTCTACTCCATCTTTTACAGATGCATAAACTTCCACATAACGTTCACCATTTACACGTTGAATTGTAATTGATTCTTTATTTTCTTTTCCAGAAATAACATCTGATACAGTTACAACTTCCGGCTTTTTTAAAATACTTTCCGGATTTTTAATTCCTTGGGCTTTCATTTGTAACAAAGTCTGTTCATAAACCATCTCTTCCATTGTAGGAACTGCAATATCTAAAACATTCTGTTCAGAACTAATTACTGGCGTAATGTTTGAAACAATTTCATAATTTTCACCATCCAAATCAATTTTACCTAATTCATTCTCTGCCAAACGTTCGTTTATAGAATTGTAAATCAAAAAGGCATTTTGGGCATTTTTATTATTTGTATCCAAAACAAAAGTTATAGCTCCTCCAGAATTTCCCTCAGAAACATTGTCATCTACACGGTCCACATCTTCTCTACTCTGCAAAAATACTTTAATATCTTGTGCAGCGCCAATTAAAGAATCTGTGTCGTTCCCTAGCAATCTTACACGAATTGGAAATGAATCCTGAGGAGGACCTTCTCCAGAAGTAGATGCTTTTATATCAGCACCCATATTTAACTCTTTTGCAGAATTATTTATAAACTCAGAAACTTCGTCCGAAGTTCTCATTCCATTTTCCGCTCTTTCGTCAATTGGGTACAACTGAACAAGCATTGTAAAAGAGTTTCCATTTTGTTGATAAAAGCTAAAGTTCTTTATTTCTGGAATACTCTTCAACATTTCTTGAACAGGAACAACAACATCATAAACAGCCCTATCAAATGACCATTCGTTTGAAATATCCCCTTCTAACAAAAGCATTTCTGCATCTTCTGGTGCAGAAAACTGTACAATTTCAATTGCACCAGTTTGTGTTAAAACCACTCCAGAAACAATAGGTAAAGAAATAATTGCCAAAAATAGGAAAATTCTTAGTACAAACTTTGCTTTTGTTTTACCCAAAAACCACTTAATAGACTTCCCTATCCATTGCCCAAGCTTCCAAGTTCCAACCATTTCATCGCTAAGTCCCACCTCATTTGCAAAAGTATGCCTCTTAAATATTCTTGCGGCAAGCGCTGTAAAGAATATTACAGGAACAATCATTGAAGCAATCATGGCAGGAATTACTGTTGCTGGAATATATTTAATAATTTCACCAAAAAATCCAGAAACAATACTAAATGGAATAAACACTATGGCATTTGTTGCAACCGCCAAAAATACACCAGATCCAACTGTATTCCACGTCTTTGTTGCCGCCTCTTTCCCATTCATTCCTTGATCTTTAAAACGTTGCAATGATTCCAAAAACACTATACTTGGATCTATTACCAATCCAATAGTCAAGACCATTGAAAACAGAACTAAAGTATTAAGTTCTATTCCAACCATGTTCAGATATATTACAGAAAAAAACAATGACAATGGAATTGATAGTGCAGCCAAAATAGCCACGCGCAAGTTCATAAATAAAAGTAAAAGCAAGACTACAAATACAAGCCCACCAAACATATAACCAATAAAACCAAGCTTTCCCCAACTATCTATATTCCCTCCAAAAATACTTTGTGTAATTTCCTTAATTTGCAAACGAGTAGCATCAGCTTGGTTAAAAAGTAATATATACTCGCCTGTTTCTTCTTCATTTAATTTAACTAAAAGTTCTTTTATATTATCATCCGCCTCTAAAATGTCTGTGCCTTTTTCCAACTTTACACCATAAACAAGTGCGCGCTCTATAAACAAATCTTCCTGTCCATCTGCTCTAAAACCAATACGATTATAGTGATTATTATTATTTAAAGTTGTACTAATTGTTGCCACATCTTCTAAAACAACTCCATCCGTCAAAACTAATTTTTTTATATCATTCAAAGTAGAAATACTCTTTTCTAAAATAATACTAATTGACTGTTGATTTTCTGTATAAGAACCAACTGGAGCTTTAAACCCCGCTGTTCGAATAATGTCCTCCGCTTGTTTACGTGTCAAACCATTTTCCTTTAATTTATCAAAATCAAAAGAAATAACAACTTGAGGTGTTAATTCATTTTGTGAATTTACCTCTTTTATTCCATCCAAATTCAAAAGTTTAGATTCTAAAGAATTTCCTTTATTATACAATTCCCATTCATTAACATAACCAGAAACAGCCAACATAAACTCTCCTGTACCAGATACAGAAAATTTATTTACAACAGGAGTTTTTGCTCCTTCTGGCAATTTAACACTGGATATTTTACTGTTAAGTTCATTTATAACATTATCTACATTAGCTTTTACGTCAAATGTTACGATAGCTGTGCCAAAAGAATTGCTGGCAATAGTTTGATACTCCTCCACCTCTTCAACTTCTTTTAGCATACTCTCCAAAGGTATTAGAATATCTTTCTCCACTTGTGTTTCACTAGCATTTGGGTATAAAACGTTTATATTAACAATGTTTACATTTACATCAGGAAAGCCTTGTTTTTTCATTTGTGAAAGAGAAATTCCACCAAAAATAACTAAAAACAAAAAAACTAAGAAAATAATCTTTCCGTTATTAAATAAAATATCTACAAACTTATTTTTTACTCCACCTGACATATTATTTTATTATTAACAAGGGCTCAATTTTATGCTATTTTTACCTTTTTGTCAAGCAAAAAGGTATCTTCTTAAATAAAAAAAGTTGCTTTTTGGAAGCAACTTTTTTTATTTATTTTGTTTTCACTGTACTTTTTACACTCTTTCTACTTCTTAATCTCTTTTTCAAATTATTACCAATTTTTGTATTTTTCTTTGAGTGTTTGATCCTTGACTTTAATGCGCTGTTCATAAAATTTGTATAATAAATGTAATATGTAAGAATTATACATCTTTTTGTTTTAAAAAGCAAGTTCTAATTAAGTTATTTTGAGTTTACAATAGCATTTCGTATTGCTTTTACTACTTTTCTATTTGTTATTTTGGGTAAAAGATTGTCCTTTGTTGGTTTTTTCACCACATTTGCCAAAGCTACTGCGCTCTCTATTTTCATTTTAGTCGTTACTTTTCTTATCTTTGCATCAAGAAGCCCACGAAAAATTCCCGGAAAAACCAAAGCATTATTAATTTGATTTGCAAAATCAGAACGTCCAGTTCCAACCACACTCGCCCCAGCCTTTATGGCCAAATCCGGCATAATTTCCGGTGTGGGATTTGCCATCGCAAAAATTATTGGTCCTTCATTCATACTTTTAACCATATCCGCATTTAAAACTCCAGCTTTTGAAACACCAATAAAAACATCTCTATTTACCATTACTTCCTCCAATCCACCTTTAATTTTAAGTTTGTTAGTTTTTATCGCCATTTCTTTTTTGTAACTATTTAAACTACTTCTACCTTGGTAAATGGCCCCTACACTATCCAAAATTACAATATCTTTAACACCACCAGCTAATAAAAGTCTTGCAACAGATAAACCGGCAGCCCCAGCTCCATTTATAACCACATTTAAATTCTCTAATTTTTTTTCGGTTATTTTGCAAGCGTTTATTAAAGCCGCCAAAACCACAATGGCAGTTCCGTCTTGATCATCGTGAAATACCGGAATAGATAATTTATCTTCTAACTTTTTCAAAACATCAAAACAGTTTGGCGCAGAAATATCTTCTAGGTTAATTCCACCAAAACTTGGTTCTATCATTTCACAAAACTTTACAATATCATCTACACTATCGGCTTTTATACAAATAGGATAAGCGTCCACATCGGCAAATTCTTTAAAAATAGCAGACTTCCCTTCCATAACTGGCATTCCAGCTTCGGGACCAATATTTCCAAGTCCCAAAATTGCAGTTCCATCACTAATTATAGCCACAGTATTTGCCCTATTTGTTAACTCAAAACTCTTTTTTTTATCTTTATAAATCTCATTACAAACCCCAGCAACTCCGGGAGTATAGGCAAGTGATAAATCTTCAGAATTGTTTAAAGGAACTTTACTTTTTATTTCTATCTTTCCCCTATTTTTTTTGTGCAAAGTTATTGCTTTTTTATCATAATTCATAAATATATTCTTATTTACTTTTTAAAATACGCTAATTTATTATATTACACCAAGAATTTAAAATCAATAATAAATTTTTACTTTTCAAATTTAGGTATATTCGGAATTTTATTTTTTAATTCTTTTGTATTTTTATATCGTTCTAAAAAATACCCCGCAAACATACAATATCCAGCTATCCATACAATGTCCAACAATATACTTAATACTGAACCCTCTGCAATTATTCTTGGATTTAAACTATAAACTGAATCAGCAACAAGGTTCGCGAATAACGCCCCCAAAAACCACAACCACTCAATTCTTACTAAGCCCCCACGATATTCCCAAGCCATTGCTAGAAGTATAAGAGATAACCCTCCAGCCACCAAATCGCCCAAAACCCAACTAAAACTTACAAAATTAACCAAAAATCCACCTTCTGGGTCATATCCCAATAATGCCATATAACCAGATAACAGTGCCGTTATTAAAAAAAGTATACCCAAAGTAACTAATTTTTTAATATCTATTTTGTTCAAAACTAATCCAAACAATTTAATTTTTAATACAACAGCTAAAGTATAAAACACATAACCGGAAATAAAGAAAAAATCAGCAATAGTTGGATATGTATCCACGCCTTTCCATACAAAATATAAAGTTGCTATTTCTCCCAATAACCACAGACCAACACCAACCAAAACAGAGGTCGCAATAGCGGCCTTTTTACCACTCCAACCAAATGATTTCATTGCAACCATCCCAGAGACAACAGCAGTAATAGGTCCTATTAGATAGATTACTAAACGAATTACCACATTTTCCTCACCCGAAAAAATTAAAAAAAGTGTTGTTGTTATAATAAATATCAGGAAAAGAAATATTTTAAAATTAATGTTTTTCATATACTATTCTTTAATAAACCCCTCTTTAATTAATATTTTTTTAGCATGTGAAGCATCAAGATATTCTGTTAGTATTTCCTTCAAAGAGGATAACACAATTGCATTATCTTGTGTCTCGTAAAATTTACCGTAAGCTTTAGCTGTCGCGCTTCCCATATAATCCTTAATGATTCCCACGGCTTTATTTTTTACATAATTTTTGTTTATGATATCTTCCATATAATTTTTGTTTATATTTCCTACCAACTCTCAGTTCCTATTTTTTATTATACTATATCAAGTAATAGACAACAAGTATTTTAAGTACACATTTTACTAATACTCACTCTATTTCTCTAAAAAAATTAACAATAAAAAATATAGTGGACATAATAAAAAGTAACCACCAAAACCATAACAAACTAATAAGAAAATTAAAAAAGTATAATCCTAATATGATACCAAAAGAAATTAAACAAAGTTTAATAATACCAATCTCCCACCATTGAAATGTCCTTGTTCTAAGTATCTTCATAATTTACAAGTTAAAAAATTTAATGAATAACCACGCAGCAAGCTGACGGGGTATCAGATTAATTTAAGCTATTCGATGTGTAATGATTGATATTCTTGCTCTTTACCTTGGTTTTTAACATATTGTTGAATTGATTGTTCATTATCATGCAATCCCACAGTACTGGCATAATAGCCATCCGTCCAGAATTCTCCGCCCCAAAGTTGTTGTTTGACTTCTGGACAAGCTTTGAAAATCTCTCTGGCAGTAATGCTCTTTATGGTTTGGACAAGTTTTTTTACACTGTACATTGGTACAGACTGTATAAGAAAATGTACGTGATCTTTTTCTGTACCAATTTCTAGAAAAGTAATTTCATAACGACGACTAATTTCAAGACAAAT
>Ga0210044_10004183_pt1 | contig 20254 bp, 13 predicted proteins | sample CryGey13umfilter_2_FD_183959 | JGI IMG/M metagenome (GOLD analysis project Ga0210044, IMG submission 183959) | Groundwater microbial communities from aquifer in Utah, USA - Crystal Geyser 4/9/14 3 um filter (SPAdes) (version 2) | ecosystem: Environmental > Aquatic > Deep subsurface >... | reverse complement strand
TCAAGCGTGGGGTTGAATGAAGATATGATAAAACGGTATGTTAAGCATCAAAACGAACAGGACAAAGGTCAGGCGGTTAGCCTGTAGCGCGAGCTAGATACTACGGGCTATGCCCGTAGTACTCATTTACATATCAACAGTAGTCGTGGAGAAGAAATTGGAACGTTTTGCAATGTTCTGGTATCGAAATTCCCCGATTCACGCATACCCGCAGCTGATAGGTAGTAACGGCTTTCTCGTTTGGTGACAAGACCTTTGGTTAACAAATATTTCAAATGGTAAGTAAAACGGTCTTCTTGAGTAAATCCAGTGAGAAGGTCAGAGTAGCGCTGGCCATTCTTTGTCACCAGTTTTTTTAGGATTTTCTTCTGTTTTTGATTCATAAGTCCTCGGCTTGTAGATTGAAGTTGCTTGTAACAAGAATTTCCATAAACTTTTGTTGGGAATTTTCCAGAAGATAAATATCTACGGGCTTATGCTTGTTAGGAAGTTTCTGTATTTCTTCCAGTGTTAGCCATCTGAATTGCTTGTCTGTTTCCAGTATCTGATCAATTTCTACATCAAAGATCAATAAAATATCGTCGAACATTATTTCATTATTTGTAGTACGTTCAAGCAAATGAAGGGTAGAGCGGTAAACTATCTTTTTGATCGTTGCCCCAAACTTCTTTTGAAATTGGGTTGACATATCTTTGTCATAGGTTGCTCCCCATTCGGCCTTTATCCCGGGTAGCGCGTAGCAAATGTCCTCAGAATAGGTCTTTCGAATCAAAAATTTGTCTTGGCATTTGCATACAAAGACATTTATGGGTATTTTCAGTTTTCTCTCTTCCAGCGTAGAGGAATTAAAGTCTTGTGTGGTTTGCGCGCCAAGTCTAGTGAGAAAATAGGCATTGTTTCTCTTATTAATGTATCTTTTGGAGACGAGGTGTTTAAGATGATAAGGGAATTTATCCTCCTCGTTGAAGTTTTTATATAGGCCAGAGTACTTCTGCCCATTGCAGGTTTCGAGTAAATGCAATATTTTACGTTGCTTAATGTTCATATTTGTTGTTTTGAGTTCTCTCTATTATACATTGAGCTGATGGAGCTTGTTAGTTCAGACACCTGAACTACAGAGCTCTGCACTGGAAATTGCGTAGTGAATGCCAATATACTAGAAGCGTGGGGTACAAATGTTATAACTGCGACGAATATGTGGATGTCCCAGATTTTACTGAATCCGTTTCTGAGGCAACGATATGCCCAAACTGTAATAGCGATTTGCATTTGGAGATATACTATCGGTGTACCAATTGTAGCTACTATTATTGCAATTCATTTTCTAACTGCCCATATTGCCAAAAGCCACGCGAAGAAAGAGTCAAACTTCAAGAAATAAACTATACACAGGTAACGACTAAAGGCGACTATGGCGCAGCCCTTGCTTTCATTTCAGAACACGAAATACTAGGTCTTGATACTGAAGGAAACTCGCTTGATCCATTCGAAAATGAACTTTTATTGGTGCAAATTGGTGACGAAACCCATGTGTATGTTTTCGACTATCATTGGTATCGGCGGTTAGCCAAGGAATTGTTCTGGATGGATTCGTGGCGTTTGTGGCTGCTTCAGAACGCAAAATACGACTATAAAGTACTGAAGCAGTCGTTAGGAGTAGTACTATTGAATGTTTTCGATACGTTTTTAGCTGAGCGCATACTGACGTGTGGCAAAGAACGCAGGAATTCATTAAAAGAGCTCACCGAAAAATATTTGCAAACCGAAATGGATAAGACAATACGAGAAGCTTTTTATACAATGACCATAGAAACATTCGACCAGAAGGTAACGTCGGAGATGTTAGAGTATTCAGCGCGGGATGTGCAAGTGCTTCCGTTGATTTATAGACGTCAGAAATGGGAATTGCAAAACAATGAGTTAACGCAACTTGCTGATTTAGAATTCGATGTGTGTAAGGTCGTTGCGGAGATGGAGCTTCGAGGCATCTACGTAAATGTCTGGGCCTGGCGAGAAATTATTGTCTCCTGTGAACTTCAGAAAAAGCAGGTTGTTGACGAAATATCGGAGTTGCTGGGAGGAAAATCAAAAGCAACGTTGACTTTTGTGTTTGAAGAACCTGCTATTAATCTGAACAGCACCAAAGTGCTAAAACAAATTTTTTCTTCGTTCGGCATCACGGTAAGTTCCACTGGAGATGCCGAACTAGCTAAAATATCGCATCCTTTAGCGGAACTTTTGCGAAAGTATCGCAAATATGAGAAACAGCTAAGTAGCTTCGGCGAAAGTTTTTTAGCAATGATCCGACATGAAACCAGTCGTGTTCACCCATCGTTTCAGCAAATCGGAGCAGATACCGGGCGATTTAGTTGTAATAAGCCAAATTTACAGCAAATACCAGTCAATGAAGCATATCGCAAGTGCTTTTGCGCTCCACAAGGAAGGAAAATAATTGCCTGTGACTATTCTCAGCAAGAATTACGTATCCTTGCCTCACTTAGCGGGGACCCGAAATTTATCAAATTCTACGAGGATGGCGTTGACTTACATACTGCGACTGCGAGCATGATGTTCAATATTCCCATGGAGCAGGTAGAGAAGGATAAGCATAGAAAAATAGCGAAAACAATAAACTTTGGGTTAGCGTATGGTCAAGGTGCCAAGAACCTAGGGGAAACGATAGGGGTCGATGAGCAAGAAGCAACAAGAATGATTGATAAGTATTTTGCTCAATTTACGTATATTCGTGACTGGCTTGAACAAGCTGCGGTAAATGCGCAACGCAATGGGTACTTGAAAACGCTACTCAATAGAAAGCGCTTTTATGAAATCCCTGAAAAATGGGATCGCGACTATCGTCGAATTATGTCGTCAATTGGGAGAAAGGGTAAGAACACACCAATTCAAGGCATTGGTGTTGATATGATAAAAATGGCGTTGGTAAAAATTCACCAAAGACTGCAGGAACAAAAGCTGGATGCATTTCTTATCAATGTCGTTCACGATGAAATTGTCGTAGAAGCCAGTGAAAGAGATGCGGTAAAAGTCGGTAAAATTGTTAAGGAAGCCATGGAAGAAGCACTGAGTTTATAATTACTCCCCATATTAAGGCGATAAAGGCTGACTCGATCCCCAATTAGATTCCCCCGTGCTTACGCACATGCTACTTCGATGCAGGCAGAACTTCGTTTCGCGGGGGACTATATTTCTTCGCTTCGCGATTACACGTTTACAACCACGCACGAGGTGAATGGCGAACAACGTGAGCACATGAGACCGTAAGAGGCTGTGGCCGAGCTACACTACAAAATAAAACTACTTCTCCGAAGTGGCTCATTTTAATTGTCTATTGGACTTACTTTGGTACCATTTCTGATTGTATACAATGTCCCCCTAGAATACCTCACAGTTTTGCGGTAAAATAACACATGTCATTCAAAATACAACAACCTTGTTGTCGTAAGCCTTTCCTTTCGTAGGCTTACTTGAATGCTTTTTGGGTATTATCCCAGCCCACTTCCTCACCCTTGTGAACACTTAGGTAAGTCATTGAAAGATGGCCGACTAAGTTAATTTGGGACGTTTATGCAATATCCAAAAGAAATTGCAGAAATTTATTTATTGCAAGGAAAGTACTTGCTTCGAGATAGCACAGGAGGCGAGGTGCTGCTGCTTATCAATTATAAGGGCAATAAATTTTCACATAGGTTTATTGCTCTAGAGCCGTCCACGCGATTTACGCGGGCGATTCGGCGATTTGCCAAACGACTTCTCGAAAGAAAACACGGTATGAATATGGCGAAGTAGATGAGATGCACGGATCGATAAAGGTCTTCTGTGCGTCTGTTGCATGGCAACGTGACTTGCTACGTAGTAGCTCATTTAAAAATGATACCGAAGCGAATCCAGTAGACAATTTAAAATGATACCGTAGCAGTTCTTTTCTTTCATAATTTAGTTCTCTGATCCTTTCAACTTTTCTTGCAACTGCTGTATATCTTGTACCAATTCTAGTACACGATAGGTGCATTTTCTAGCTCGTAATGACAATGTAACCTCCTTACTTACTGTTTCATCCCCTAATACCATCCGATAAGGTGTTTTCCCCTTGCTCCTTTTATGTCTTAGTTTGCCATTTGGTAGTTCATAGACGGTAACTACTTGCGTTGGCTGGAAAAAGTTGAGAAATATCTCAAGCCTTGCGTACAAACATTGAATCATTTCAAATGCTTCTTCACTCTCGTATCTTTTGTAACCTACATACTTTCTGATAACAGTACAGTTCTTTCTCTCTACTAGGGCATTATCATTTTTGCGGTATGCTCTAGATCTGGTGTATTCAACGCCATCTCTGTTCTGGTAATACTTTACCACCATATGATTTATGAATTCAGAACCATTGTCTGGATTAATACCACGTAATTTGTAGGGTAATCTGGATTCAATTCGTTGAAACGCTTGAAATATTTCTTGTTGGTTTGCTCGCTTTACCACTTCAAGACTGCACCACTTGGTCTTGATATCAACAAAGTTTAGGCTACAAAGATATGGCGCAACTGCAACATGGCCACAATGCGCAACATAATCAGTTTCATGCCAACCAACTGTTTGTATATCCCAGTTATTAGTTCGTATAGCAACACTTAATTTTAATCCCCGAGGTGTTGTTCTTGTGGTACTGAATCCTTTGGCAATATTCCTGCTCTTCTTTGCTTTGGCAAAGATACGTTTCAGTGTTCCAATACTTACTAATTCCAGTTTCCGTTTAAAAAAGATAGAACAAATGAACTGTTTTGTGTGCAAAAGTGCTGCTAGTTCAGAGTGAACAAATGAGTGGAACAATTCAGCACACATATAGCCAGACGATTCCCAGAGTTCAAAGAGTTTAGTGCAGAACTCATGGTCATAGATCTTCTTCCGTGTGTGCGTTTTGAACCTGCACTTTGGCCCTTCACGTAGCTTCTTAAGTATATGCTTTCGAGAGCAGAGGAGTACCTGCTGAATTTCCGAAAGCATCGCAGTTTTCTCACGCTTTGAATGAAGCGCGTGATACCTTGGGTAGTATCTTTGAAAAAATACTTCGTGTTTTGTTTGCATGACCATACGAACTACGTACGGTATCATTTTTAAATTGTCTACTGGATTCGTTTCGGTATCATTTCTGATGAGCTACAACATGCTATTGACTTCCTCCCATCCCTTCCTGTATACTACAACCGTTCTTAACAAAAATTAAGAAGCGTTGATCCCCAAACAGATTAATAAATCGTAGGTTTGACACTGCATTCGTTTGTGTTATGATTACGAACATTGACCCGTTTGGGTTGCTCCTTGACAATCGAGGTGTGGCGGGAAACCGCACCAATTCAGTAGAATACTACTACTTTAAAAAATAATTTCTTCGCCTCGGGCGTAGAGAGATCGCAAACCGCACTCTTTTAAATGTAAATTTAACGGTGTGCTGTTGCTTTCTTGAAACGTTCCGTTTACGGCCAAACTTCGGTTTGTCCGTCTTCGGTTCCCGAAGCAAGAAAGCAATAAATCGAAAACGCGAATGTTTTATAGCATACGCAGGTTCGATCATGAGTCCAGTGACTCCTTAGTTGAGAGTTTGATCCTGGCTCAGGACGAACGCTGGCGGCGTGCTTTAGGGATGCGAGTCGAGCGGTCTTTTTTTACAAACAGATGTTTCGCAAGAAACTGAAGAGAGTGAGTTAAGATAGCGGCAGACGACTGAGTAACACGTAGACAACTTACCCAGAACACAGAGATAGCCACGCGAAAGTGTGGGTAATATCTGATAGCCCGTATAGGTGAAATCCGGTACGGTAAAGGCGCAAGCCGGTTTTGGAGAGGTCTGCGGCCCATCAGCTAGTTGGCAGGATAACAGCCTACCAAGGCGAGGACGGGTAGGGGGCGTGAGAGCGCGACCCCCCAGGATGGCACTGAGACACGGGCCATACTCCTACGGGAGGCAGCACTCGGGAATTTTCCACAATGGACGAAAGTCTGATGGAGCGACGCCGCGTGAAGGATGAAGGTTTTCGGATCGTAAACTTCTTTTGCCAAGGAATAGGAAGGAAGGTACTTGGCGAATAAGGGGCTGCTAACTGCGTGCCAGAAGCATCGGTGATACGTGGGCCCCAAGCGTTGTCCGGATTTATTGGGCGTAAAGCGAACGTAGGCGGTTAAGAGGATCTTGTTTCAAAGACCCCAGCTCACCTGGGGAAAGGGACGGGATATCGCTTGACTTGAATTGAGGAGGGGAGATCGGAACGCGTGGTGGAGCGGTGAAATGTGTTGATATTACGCGGAACGCCGGTGACGAAGGTTGATCTCTGGTCTCATATTGACGCTCATGTTCGAAAGCTAGGGGAGCGAAACGGATTAGATACCCGTGTAGTCCTAGCCCTAAATGATGTCTGTTAGGCGTTGGATTAAGCATTTTTGTTCCTTCGGGAGCTCTTATGACAATTCAGTGTCGAAGTTAACACGTTAAACAGACCGCCTGGGTAGTACGGCCGCAAGGTTGAAACTCAAAGGAATTGGCGGGGACCCGCACAAGCTGTGGAGCGCGTGGTTTAATCCGACGGTAATCGTATAATCTTACCAAGGTTTGACATACTGTTGCATTCCACTAGAAATAGAGGAAGCTTTCGAAGGTGCAGTACAGGTGCTGCATGGCCGTCGTCAGCTCGTGCCGTGAGGTGTACCGTTAAGTCGGGTAACGAGCGAAACCCCTATCCTATGTTACAAGTGTCTTAGGAGACCGCTGTGGTAAAACACGGAGGAAGGGGGGGTTGAAGTCTGGTCGTCATGGCCCTTATACCTTGGGCTACACACACGCTACAATGGTTGGGACAGCGAGTTGCTACACCGCGAGGTGATGCTAATCTCATAAACCCAACCCTAGTTCAGATTGCAGGCTGAAACTCGCCTGCATGAAGCCGGAATAGCTAGTAATCGCAGATCAGCCATGCTGCGGTGAATACGTTCTCGGGTCTTGCACACACCGCCCGTCAAACTCCCAAAATTGGGATTACCTAAAGATTTTTAGAATTTATTTTAAGGGTTTAGGGTAAGATCAGTAATGGGGGTTAAGTCGTAACAAGGTCGCCGTAGGGGAATCTGCGGCGAAATTACCTCCTTTTAGGAGATGAGCGGTTTTCTCGCCACACCAGGATTGTTAAGGGGCATGTAGCTCAGTGGTAGAGCACTGTACTGATAATGCAGTGGTCCTTGGTTCGACCCCAAGCATGCCCATTTCTAGGGACTCGGGCCTGTAGCTCAGTTGGTAGAGCACTCGCTTTGCATGCGAGTTGTCAGGGGTTCGAATCCCCTCAGGTCCAACTAAAAACTAACTATTAGCGAATAACTAGTAGTCAGGAAAATAGGAAGGCCCGAGAGGAAAGAAATGGGATGAAAGTGACCACAAAACAACATACAACTACTAGCTACTAGCTAATAGTTAAATAGCAATGGTTGCCAATATAAACGGCGCCAAAATATTGCATACACCTCGAAAGTTTGATAAAATGCCTTGATACAAGCATCCCGCGCTAGCGCGCGGCTTCTGCAAGCAGAAGTAGGCATTGTATTCGACCCTAGGTTGATCGCTGAAAGGCAGCGGAGGTTCGAATAGAATCTGCGTACGACTGTCGTAATGCAGAGAAGTGAAGAAATTACGGAGTTTTCCAATGTGGAAGATTCCCAGTTTTTTTACTGATACCAACTTTTAACTAATAGCTAGTAGCTAGTAGTTAATTCGGAGGTAGTTCATTGATAATTGAATTAGGTTTTGTGACCGTACAAAAAGAAAATTACGGGCGCAGAGTGAATGCCTTGGTACAATATGCCGATGAAGGACGTGTAGGGCTGCGAAAAGCTCGGATGAGCTGCCGAAAAGCGATATTAATCCGAGATGTCCGAATGGGGTAACCCCTCTCTACGGAGAGACCTAACCGCAAGGTTGGGAGGGAACGCGCTGAAGTGAAACATCTCAGTAAGCGCAGGAAAAGAAATCAACCTTCCGTAAGGAAGCGGTCTTTACTTAGTAAAGATTGGAGATTCCGTAAGTAGCGGCGAGCGAAAGCGGAAATAGTCTAAACTGGTCTGGTGTAAGATTGAACGTGCGGTAATCTCGCGTTGCGAGAGAATCGTTCCGTTCAGTCGCAGGTCTTGGCTCGTGCCAGACACAGTGTTGTGGTTGTGTCATTGTTTTCCCAAGAGGAGACAGATTGATCAGTTGAGCAAGAAGAAGCGTATGGAAAGGCGCACAATATAGGGTGAAAGTCCCGTATTCGAACGCTTGACTAGGAAATTCGATACATACCAAAGTATCACGGGGTCCGAGAAGCCCTGTGTGAAGCCGGGAGGCCCATTTCCCAAGACTAAATACGTATTGTAACCGATAGTGAAGAGTAGCGTGAGCGAAAGGTGAAAAGTACCCCAGGTAGGGGGATGAAAAGTTTCTGAAACTCTGTGCCTACAAGCAGTCGGAGCCATTAATATGGTGACGGCGTGCCTATTGAAGAATGAGCCTAGGAATTAATGTTGCTAGCAAGGTTAACCGATTGAAGTCGGGGAGCCGAAGGGAAACCGAATCTGAAAGGGTGTTAAGTTAGCAGTATTAGACCCGAAACCGGGCGATCTATCCATGAGCAGGCTGAACTCTAGGTAAAACTAGAGGAAGGGCCGAACTCGTTAGCGTTGAAAAGCTATGAGAGGACTTGTGGATAAGTGGTAATAAGCCAATCGAGCTCGGTGATAGCTGGTTCTCCTCGAGATTGCTGTCCGGCAAGCGTCAGGTATGTACGTGTGGGGGTAGAGTACTTTTTGGGTGCAGGGAGCAATCTTTGTATCCAGAAAAACTCCAAATACCACACCTTTCACCCTGGCAGTGAGTCCACGGAGGTAAGCCCCGTTGGGCGAGTTGGGGAACATCCCAGACCTACATCTAAGGTCCCTAAATTTGAACTAAGTGCAAGAGAAGGACGTGAAATTTCTCAAACAGCCAGGAGGTTAGCTTAGAAGCAGCTATCCTTTAAAGAGTGCGTAACAGCTCACTGGTCGAGAGATTCTGCGCCAACAATGATCGGGGCTAAGTTCAGTACCGAAGGTTAGGGTGCGATGTGAATTTATTCACACCGCGCGGTAGAGGAGCGTACTGTCTATGGCGACTACGAAAGTAAGTCGTAATTAAGCGTTGAAGCCTTGTCGAAAGGCATGGTGGAGCAGACAGTAGTGAGGATCTAGGCATGAGTAGCGAAAGACAGGTGAAAACCCTGTCCCTCGGAAGTCTAAGGTTTCCAACACTACGGCAGTCGATGTTGGGTTAGGCGGAACTAAGGAAACTCTCATATAATGTGAGAATTACCGATGTACAACAGGTTAATATTCCTGTTCTGTATGTATTTAGCGAAGGAGTGACGCAGTTGGAGTACTCTAAGCCCCCATAGGTGGGGGTGCAAGCAACAAGTCAGGTTTGATAGGAAAATCCGTCAGACCGCTTACACGAGTTGTGACGCCAAGCTTTGTTTTAGGACAGAGTAAGTCGGAGGATTCAGAGGCCAGGAAAAACTTCTCAGCGTTGTAAAATACATGCACCCGTACCGCAAACTGACACAGGCAGACTGGTATAAATGTACCAAGAGGTACGGTCCACTCCAGATTAAGGAATTCGGCAAATTGACCTCGTAACTTCGGGATAAGAGGGGCCTAGCACGGACGTAGTAATACGTCTACTGATCTAGGCTGCAAAGAATAGGTTCGGGCGACTGTTTACCTAAAACACAAGTGCCTGCAAACTCGCAAGAGGAAGTATAGGTGCTGACACCTGCCCAATGCCAGTAGGTTAAAGAAGGGGGTGATCCCGCAAGGGTGAGCCTCTGACATAAGCCCTGGTGAATGGCGGCTGTAACTCTGACGGTCCTAAGGTAGCGTAACCCCTTGTCACATAATTAGTGACCTGCATGAAAGGTGTAACGACTTGAACTCTGTCTTAATCTGGAAACCGGCGAAATTGAAGTGGCTGTGAAGATGCGGCCTAAACACACATGGACAAAAAGACCCCGGAAGGTTTACTTTAACTTTGCATTGACGCATGGTTCTGGGCACAGAGAATAGGTGGGAGACGTTGAACTCTTGGTTTTGGCTGAGGGGGAGTCGACAGTGTAATACCACTTACTTGGTGCCGTGCTTCTAACTGGATTCTAAGGATCGACAATTTATTGTAGAGCTCTTATCAGGACAGTGCATGGCGGGAAGTTTGACTGGGGCGGTTACCTGCTAAAAAGTAACGCAGGTGCACAAAGGTTTGCTCAGGAGGTATGGAAATCCTCTGTAGAGTGCATGAGCAGAAGCAAGCTTTACTGCAAGATCGGCGGATCGAGCAGTCGCGAAAGCGGGTTCAAGTGATCCTCTGGTTGATTATGGTATCGCCAGAGCTTATGGGATAATACTTACTCCGGGGATAACAGGCTAGTCTGGTCCGAGCGTCCACAGCGACGACCAGGTTCGGCACCTCGATGTCGGCTCGTCGCGTCCTGGGACTGAAGAAGGCCCCAAGGGTGGGGGAGTTCACCCCTTAAAGCGGCACGTGAGCTGGGTTCAGACCGTCGTGAGACAGGTCGGTCTCTATCCTGTGTGTTCGTCCAAAGAATGAGAAGGTTTGCCCCCAGTACGCAAGGATCGGGGTGAGGAAACCTCTGGTGTACCTGCTGTTCCACCCGGAGCATCGCAGGGTAGCTACGTTTCCAACGGAGAAGCACTGAAAGCATCTAAGTGCGAAACCGACTTCAAGATTATTCTTTGTTGTTTCTTTTCTGCAAAGCAATTTGCAGAGAGGTCTCGAAAGTCCCCTGGGAGATGACCAGGTTGATAGGCGCTCGGTGTAAGCATAGCAATGTGTTGAGCCAAGGCGTACTAATTGGACGAAATCTTTTTGTTTGGTCACAAACCTATTCAATTATCAGTGAATTAGAGATATAGCGACCTAGAGATTTAACGATTTCTAGGTCCTAATCTCACCTTTCCTTTCAATTGTTAAGAAATTTATGGAATATCCGACTTGATCGGTGTTTTTTTACGACTATTGATGTAAAATTGAGGAGTATGACTAACAAGGAAGCGAGAAGCAAATTATTAAAGCTTTATAAGTTAGACCAAAAGTATCGAGAAAAATGGGAAATGGGGAGAGAAATCTGGAAATTGCAGGGAGAAATTGATAAGCAAAACATGGTTGAGTTAAATCACATTGTCGAGGAGCTGTCTTGGCCAATTATACCAAAGGTGGGTGAAAAGGCAGCGCTAGCAGCAATTTTGATAGCGCAACATTCGCGGGACTTTGATAATTCTGTAAAATTTCTTGCGATGGCTATGCAGTTGTATAAAGAAGATAAAGCGAATATTGATGGAAAGCGTTTAACAAACTGGGTGGATGCAATGAATGTGCAACGAAAGATTCCACAAGTATATGGCCAATACTTGGTTAACAGAGGAAACGGATATGAAATTTATGACATAGTTGATCCCAAAAATCTTGACATAAGAAGAGCGGATATGGGGCTGGAGTCTTTTGACCTTCACTTCGAGAAGATCTTCCACGAACACTCAGAAAATAAGGATAGCCTAATGTCATCATACAAAAAGATTTTCGGAAAGGAATTTACGCGTGCGTAAACTTCTCGAAGAAAAGCGAGTGCAAATATTTAACTACTTTGACACGGTAAGTATCTCAACCTTCTTGTTTCCTAACAGCGTCGCTTTCCCGTATGGTTTGGATGTGTCGATACGTATTCCGGAATTCGAGTCAACACCGATACCAAAAGTCAGGTCGAGTTCATTCATTTCACGCACTAATTGGTCGTGGCGATTCTTCTCGATAAAGTGAGGCTCAATAATGGTATCTGCTAGAATCCCAAGTCCTGGCACGAAACCCGCGCCTGCTATGGTTTTACGTGAATATTGCCCTAAAGCCATTGCTCCTCCGGATTCAGCAACGATATACGGTGCTGAATAAACTAATTTCTTTAGTTTTGTATTGCCAGTTATTGAATTTAACAAGAGTTCTTTCTCGATGCCTCCGGACAGGTAGATTAGTGAATTTGATGCTTTTGCTAAGTCGTCATTTCTTCGTGCGTCCAGGAATTCGATTTCTGGCGCTTTTAAATCGAAGTATTCATGATACCAATTTGTGTGCCATTCCGGCTCCTTGGTGTAGTCTAATCGCGCAAAAGGAATCAATAACACCTGTTTACAACCGGAATACCGTATCTCATCAAGAATTAAAGTTAAAAGGGTGTCTACTTGCCCAGAAAGGCCACCTCCAAATAACGTTGCAATCATAGAATATTATAATACAGATTTACGTTTCTTCTTGCACTGCCAATTGTGCAATTCGATTGCAGCTCTGACATACGTTTCAAGCACCTTTGGTATATCCTCCAGCTCGACATACTCATCGATTCCGTGGACATTTTCACCCCTAACGCCAAAACCGCCTACGGTTGGAATACCTTGATTGTTCAATAATCCACTTTCGTTAAACGGTCCGCGACCGCGAAGTTGAGGCTTAACCGCAAAAACTTCTTGTGCTAAGGCGCTTAGTATCTTCACAATTGGTTCCTTCTCGCTAATTAGAGATGCTTTCCCGTTGTTTTTAACGGTTATTTCGTAACGATATCCATATTGTTTCTCCAGCGAAGTAGCAATCTTTGCAATTCTTTCGATGTACTGCTCATGGTTAAGTGATGGGAGCAGTCGGGTGTCAAGCAGTAACGTCGCTTTATCGGGCACAATACTTTCTCCAATGCCGCCATTAAACATGGTAATCGTTTGTGTAGACTTGAGTGTGCCAAACTTTTCGTGCACCTCGTTGAGGGGTATTTTCCCAATTTCGTTCGCAAAAGCTATCAGGCCTTCGATGGCATTTTTCCCTTTTGTTTTATTTGACCATTCACTTAGTCCTGTGTGAATTTGTTCCCCGTGACAGGTAACTATCTGTCGAATAAGCCCGCGGTGCCCAAGTGATATAGTTGAATATCCTGGATATGTGTATATTGCAGCTGCTGCACGCAATCCTTTTTTGATAACGTAGGGGAGCCCAATATCAGATTGTGCTCCTGCTTCTTCATCCGACCCGCCGACAAACTTTGCCAATTCAAGGTCACCTAATTCTTTGAGAATTTTAAGTGAGTAAAGTGACAGGGCAATGCCAGCTTTACAATCTGCTGTTCCTCGCCCGTACATTTTACCCCCCATTATTGTGGGCTTAAAAGGTGGCGAAGTCCACTTTTCCAGAGCACCCGTTGGAACTGTATCCAGATGCGCCACAAAGAGGAACGATTCTTGTTCAGTGAAGCTGTTGCCAACAAAAACATTTGGCCTTTTCTTATCTTTCCAGATCAAGAAGGAGGGTAGTTCAAGTTGTTGCGCTTTATAAAGAATCAGATCTGCAACATTCTTTTCGTCATTTCCCCCGTTAATGCTTGGGGTTTCGACCAGTTCTTTAAGAAACTTAGTTACCGCAGTCTGGTAAGCAGAGCAAAGCGAACGGATTTTTGTAGTTGGGATTTGAATTATATGTTTGGTTTCAGCAAGGATGTTGTCAAGTTCTTTGACACTGTACTTCCGGTCGTTTCTTGAACCCACTCGTTTGGGCGTTATTCTTCCAGCCTTTTCCCATCTTCGTAAAGTGTCGATACTTATGCTTAAATACTCTGCTGCTTGCTTAATTGTTAATTCCATCTAGTATTATACACCACTTGCATAGGTTAACCTGTGCAAAGGGGTGAGGCGAGGTTTCTAGAACTTGGCTTTTTCCTATTGAATTGTTTTGCTTTTTCCCATATTATTGTACCAATGAAACGTATTAGTTGGCTATTAGAACGACTTCCAGCTTTGGTGCTACTGTTTGTCGTTGGAGCGATTTCGTATTCAGTCGTTGCTGATTCCGTAACTACCCAGGTTACGGTCGCTAATACCGCACCGAGTATAACGGCCGGCCCTATCGAAGATCCAACTTCAGATGCTACAACTCCAACCAATGTTGGAAATCAAGTGACATTTAAGGCGACTGCATCAGACTCGAACAATGATTCATACCACTTGGCTATCTGTAAAACGAATGCAATAACACCAAATGGAACAAGCGCGCCTACCTGTGATGGCGGTTCTTGGTGTGTTTCTTCCGCGACGGCATCAACCGTAGAAGCATCTTGTTCGTATACTGCGCTATCAGGCGATGCCGAAAGCGAAGCGTGGTATGCCTTTGTCTGCGATTCAGTCTCAGGTAGCACATGCTCTTCCTCGTCTCAGGGGACTGGTGCCTCGGGGTCACCGTTTAATGTCAATCATGCACCTTCCTTTACGGTTATGAGTTCGACTAGTGCAGACCCAGGAGGAACTATTACATTTACCGCAACAGCTAGCGATGCGGATATAGATACCACTTCGGATACTGTGCTTCTTGTCGTCTGTTCTGCTGCCGGTGCGACATCTAGCGGTTGTACAAACCCTGCTGACCAATTGTGTATTTCTACGGCTGTAGCCTCTAATCCAACCTGTGATTATGTTCTTCCAGCTGTGCACCAAAGTGGAGACACTTCCTACTATTCTTATGTTTACGACAGCCACAATATGGGCGCGACCAATAACCCCTTTCCAGCGAAGACCTACTCAGTAAATAATGTTGTTTCGTCGGTTTCTACCGTGGTACTTAACGGTGCGGCAGATATCTCTCTTACTGCGGGAACTACCACGAACGTAATTGTTACCGGAAGTGTTACAGATGCAAACTCCTGCCAGAATATAAGCACGATGCAGGCGAGTTTGTATCGAAGTGGTGTTGGTTATTCGGCTTGCGATACCGTAGGTGAACTAAACTATAACTACTGCTATTCATTAGTTAGCTGTACGGTGGTAGGTGGTACCTGTACGGGTTCAACGGATGCCTCTACTGATTATACCTGCACAGTTTCTATGCAATATCACGCCGATCCAACAGATATTTCCACAGTTTATGTAGCCGAAAACTGGTTAGGTACTATTCTAGCAACGGATAGTGGTGCGCTGACGTCAACTGCCGAGGCGGTAACAGCAGTTGAAGTTTCGTCGTTAACAGCCCAGAGTGTCGACGCTTTGGTTTCGTATGGCAATATTGGTCTTGGTGAAAATACTGGAGCTACGAACTCATCGATTTCAGTTACAGCAGTTGGGAATGTTGGGTTAGACACTGACCTTTCGGGTGTAGATATGTGTCCAGATTACCCCACTTGTGCAGGTGACACTATTCCCGTCGCAAATCAAAAATACAGTACCGCCGCATTTACCTACTCGCTAGGGGGTACCGCATTATCGACTATAGCCACAGAAGTTGAGTTGAATGTTCTGAAAACAACCAGTGATGCAACTCCAGCAAGCAAGTTGCTTTATTGGGGAATTGCTATTCCAGCGGGAATTGCTCCTGGGACGTATACGGGTGCAAATAACATTACCGCCGTAAAGGGCGAAACAGTTAACTGGTAATCATTATGAAAAAAACAATACTGCTCTTGATTATGTTGATGGTTGGTTTTGTCGGTGGTATTAGCTCGGTAAATGCAACGTCGTCGAGTATTGGTGTTTCGCCTTCGCAAATTTCGAATAATCTATTGGTACCCGGTGCCGAACTGGACACAACGCTAACTGTTTCTCGGGCATCGGCGGTGGATGAAGTGACAGCCAAGATTGAGAGTTTCGGCGACGGGGTTACTTCATGGATTTCATTTCCACAGGGAAATACGGTCATTTTGGCAAAGGGTGTACAGCGAGTTGAAATGATTGTAAAAATCAAGGTTCCGACTGATGCAAAAATAGGGAAATATGTAGGCAACCTACGCTTGACGTTGGTAAAGGAAGAAAAAGGGCAAATAAATATTGTTCCTGGGGTACGTGTTGATGTAAATCTTGAAGTTACTGATGCAAAAACTGAATCGCTCACGGTACAGTATGTACGAATTACGGATTCTGCATTTGGTGCACCGTATTCACTCATTGTCAAGATAAACAATACTGGGAATATTGCAACATCTCCAGACACATTAGTATTGACTGTTTTTGATATCGCAGAAAAACAACTGCGCCAGCTAACGTACACCTTTGCAGAAAAAGTCGAGCCTTTTCAATCCAAGGAGTTCCAAGTACAAATGCCTGATGCCACACCATTGCCTCTTGGTGAATATTTAGGAACTGTTACCATTGCCAAAGGTAGTAAGACTGTATTTACGGAACGATTAACATTTCGTGTTGTCGCTGCCCTGCCTTCTATTTCAGTCACCAGCGAAGCAAAGGCTCAAAAATCCAGTAATGTTATTCTAGCAATGATTGTTGGGTTTGTTGTCCTGCTTGTCTTAGGTGGTGTAGCTGTAATCTTTTATGTATTTTTCAAGCGCGATGGACAAAAGAGAACTTCTGATACTTAGCTGGGTAATTTCTGGAATAGTACTTTTCGCATTTGGTACGTACAAGCGGTCTACAGTTCCAGAAAATGCTTCTCGCGCATGGACAGAAACATGCAATTGGATCGGTGCAACAGGTGGGGCGTGGGAAACAGCAACAAATTGGGATTGCACCGGAGTAAATCGTGTGCCTACCAATACAGACCAGGTGGTTATTGATGCGAGTGTTACAGTTAACATAAATGCCACGACCACAATTGACAATCTTGTGCTGGGTGATGCTGCCGGGACATATTCACCTATTCTCAATTTCAACTATGATGCAATTACTAATGGAGCTCTAATAATTGACGATTCTAATGCTATTGTTTATGCAAACGCATCAATTACGCATACTGTGGGAACGACCGTTGTTGTTGGCAAAACATATATTAATGTCCAAACGGGTAATTTTACCTTGAATGGGAGTATAAATGTGACGGGCAAGGGGTATGCAGCTAGCGAAGGAACAGGCCAGGGAATGAATGGAGGAGATGCAACCGGTGCAGGTTACGGAGGAGAAGGCGGAAATACCTCGTATGGAGTTACAGGAGGAGGAATCACCTATGGTTCTCTTACGGCGCCAACAGATTTAGGAAGTGGAGGAGGCATAGCGAGTACAGCTGGAGCAGGAGGTGGAGCAGTGCAGTTGACGGTAACTGGTACGACAACGCTGAGTGGCACCATCAGTGCCGACGGAGTAGCCTCTGGTAGTGCAGGAGATGGAGGCGGAGGTTCTGGAGGTTCGGTGTACATAACGACAGGAACGTTAGCTGGAGCAAGTACAGTAACAGCGAACGGAATGGCGGGATATCGTTTTGGAGGAGCAGGAGGAGGAGGAAGAATTGCAGTATATTATACGACGGACTCTTCGACGGTTACCTACCAAGCATACGGAGGAACAGGAAATATTGGGGCAGCAGGAACAATATACAAAAAACCAGCAGCAGGTAATGGTGATGTGATTGTGAATAATGGAGATCGGAATCCCGCCGATAGAAAAACGGGAGATTTGTCAGCAGGGATTACGTTGAACAGCTTAGAGGTAAAAAACTACGGGCGAATACATCTGACAGGTACCTCTACCATTACGACAATAAATCTTAGTAGTAATGGGACACTGCAACTTGATGCTACGGCAAATACGACATACACGACATTAAATTGGAATACAAGTGGCTCGTTGGTAGATAGGGGGGCACCTTTCTGCTTCTTAGTGGAGGAGGAGATCTAACAGTGCCTGCAGGTGCAATCCTCTTTGCAGACACTGCACGGAGTTACACAAGTGTAACAGTTAATGGGATGATCACCCATACCTACAATACCACAGTTGCAAGCTATAGGATTAATCAAACAATTAGCGGCAATTACACTGTTGCTATTGGAGGAAGTATAAATGTGACGGGCAAGGGGTATGCAGCTAGCGAAGGAACAGGCCAGGGAATGAATGGAGGAGATGCAACCGGTGCAGGTTACGGAGGAGAAGGCGGAAATACCTCGTATGGAGTTACAGGAGGAGGAATCACCTATGGTTCTCTTACGGCGCCAACAGATTTAGGAAGTGGAGGAGGCATAGCGAGTACAGCTGGAGCAGGAGGTGGAGCAGTGCAGTTGACGGTAACTGGTACGACAACGCTGAGTGGCACCATCAGTGCCGACGGAGTAGCCTCTGGTAGTGCAGGAGATGGAGGCGGAGGTTCTGGAGGTTCGGTGTACATAACGACAGGAACGTTAGCTGGAGCAAGTACAGTAACAGCGAACGGAATGGCGGGATATCGTTTTGGAGGAGCAGGAGGAGGAGGAAGAATTGCAGTATATTATACGACGGACTCTTCGACGGTTACCTACCAAGCATACGGAGGAACAGGAAATATTGGGGCAGCAGGAACAATATACAAAAAACCAGCAGCAGGTAATGGTGATGTGATTGTGAATAATGGAGATCGGAATCCCGCCGATAGAAAAACGGGAGATTTGTCAGCAGGGATTACGTTGAACAGCTTAGAGGTAAAAAACTACGGGCGAATACATCTGACAGGTACCTCTACCATTACAACTATTACTCTTAGCGGAACAGCAACACTGCAACTGGAAGCAACGGCAAACCTAACAGCAACGACCTTGACGTGGGGAACCAGTAGTTCTATTTTAGACCGAGGTGTCAGTGGTTCCAATCCCATAAGTGGTGGTGGTACCCTAACCGTTCCGACAACAACAACATTATATGCTGATACCGCAAGAAGTTATTCAAGTGTGACGGTTAACGGAACAATAACCACGTCAAATAATACAACGGCAGAAACCTACAAGCTCAATTACACAGTATCATCAGATGTACTAATCAATAGTGGGGGAAGCATCAATGTCTCGTCTAAGGGGTATGCGTCTACGGAAGGAACCGGCCAGGGGACGGACTCGGCAACCGGTTCAGGAGGTGGTGCGTATGGTGGAAATGGTGGCGCTGGACTTTCTGTTGCTGGTGGCACTGCATACGGTTCTTCAACTGCACCAATCGATATTGGAAGTGGAGGAGGACAAGATGGTGTTGGTAATGGAGGTAAGGGGGGTGGTGCGGCGATAATGGCAATTACGGGGACCTTGCAAGTAGATGGCAGTATTCTCGCTGATGGTGGAAACTATGTTGCCTTAGATTCTGGTGGTGGTGCAGGAGGCTCAATATACATAACTACCGCTGCCTTGTCGGGAAGTGGGACAATTTATGCGAGAGGAGGGAACGGATTGGTCGGAAAGGGAGGAGGAGGAGGAGGAGGAGGAGGTCGTATCGCTATCTTGTATACGGGATGGAGTTGGGTCGGCAATACTATGACCGATGCAGTTGCAACCAGTGGGGGGACGGGATATAGCACTGGATCGGTTGGAACGGTGTACCTTGCTTCTTCAAATGAATTGCCGTCAGCGTCAAATGTATTAATTGATTCTGGTGCTTTGGGTGTTAACCTAACGGCAGGCTCGACCGCGAGTGTCTCCTGCACGGCAACGATAACAGATCTTGATGGCTATCTGGATATTTCAAACGTATCTGCAACATTCTATCGCACATCAATTGGCTATGCTGCAGCAAACGATGATAATAATCACTATTCGGCAAACTGTTCTGGAGGTTCCGGTAGCGGGACAACGCAACCCTTTACTTGCTTGTACTCAATTTGGTTTCATGCTGATGGAACCGATGCAGATTCCCCGAATCCGTCAGATGATTGGACATGTCGAGTAACCCCTTCCGATAGTGATGGTGAAGGTACTAGCGCGACCGATGCCATTGAGATGAATTCGATATCGGCACTCGAAATTTCCGTCAGCTCAATTAATTTTGCTGGTGATTATATTCCGGGTGAAAATACGGGCAGTACAAACGAAATTACCACCTTGTCAAACGCAGGGAATATTCCCATCGACGTAGAGATTTCCGGGGATCCAATGTGTACAGATTATCCAACGTGTGCTGGGACGACAATACCCGTAGGGAATCTAGAATATACTGACATTGCTTTTACGTATGGTGATGGTATTGATTTGTCAGGAACTCCAGTCCTGAATGCATACAACATTGCTAAATCAACGGCGCATCCGTCTTCGCAATCGAGATCTGCCTATTGGGGAGTTGGGATTCCAAGTGCTATCCAAAATGGTGTGTATACGGGTGGGGTGCTTTTTACTGCTCTCGGACACTAATCTTTATTGCGAAGTGTAATAACCCGTGCGTCAGCGCGGGGATGTAAGCTTACGCCCGAAGGGCGCGCGAAGCGTAGCAATATAAT
>Ga0210044_10004182_pt1 | contig 20255 bp, 13 predicted proteins | sample CryGey13umfilter_2_FD_183959 | JGI IMG/M metagenome (GOLD analysis project Ga0210044, IMG submission 183959) | Groundwater microbial communities from aquifer in Utah, USA - Crystal Geyser 4/9/14 3 um filter (SPAdes) (version 2) | ecosystem: Environmental > Aquatic > Deep subsurface >... | reverse complement strand
TTGACCAGGATGCGCAGCGCCTCACCGGCACCATCGAGACCTTGGGTAAGCAGCGCCGCATAGGCCGCCTCCAGTGGGTTGTTTTCTACTCGCATTGCCATTCTTTTTTACTCCTTCAAGGTTGCTGGTAATATAACCCCGAAGAACCCGCCTGCGATCCTCGCTGACTTTGGCGAGCCGTTCTGCGCGTGCGCCAGGTCGGATGAATTCGAATTTACAGAAACAATGTTGCACTAACGACTGCTTACCCAGCATCAGAATTTATTGCTGGGTTGAACGAAGTCCAGGCTGAGGCAGAACAGCACATTCAGAAAATCTCACTTCAAAAGACGCCTGAAAGACGTCGGTCGCTCCAGACCGACATCCTAAAACAGTTGATCAGCACCTGCGAAAAGTTTAAAGACAAGGGATACGCATCCGCCCAAGAGGCGGGCTGTTCCATACAGATACACTGACGCTTATTTCCATACGCCGCGAGCCATCTTCATTGCGAAAGCGATTGGTCTACTGTAATACATTGCTGCAGGCAAATATGTTCGGGAGTGCTTCGCGAGATGGAATCACAAAACATAAATTTCGTTGGTGAAGTGAGCCACGAAAGCCACTGATTGATTTGGAAATACAAAAGTTGTACAAACATGTAAAACAAAGTTATATTGCATGTAAATAACAAAGTAAATTTGCGCAGCCAAAACAAAGTTGAGGAACGGATGGCAAAGCCGAACGAAAAACTGGCGGAAGCACTGAGGGCGCTAAAGCGCCTTCAGGTCAAACATGAGGGCGTGATTGAGTCAGGCGATCTCAAGGATGCGCACCGTGTCATTCTGTTGGAAGAGGGCTTTCTGCGTCAGGTGATGAAGGGGTGGTATGTTTGCTCGAACCCGCGAGAGCGGGTTGGGGATTCCACCGCTTGGTATGCCGGTTATTGGTCTTTCGTGTCTGGCTATCTACGAAAGCGTTTTGGTAAGCGCTACTGCCTGAATGTCGATGCGTCATTATTGTTGCATACCCAAAGCACAATCATTCCCAAACAAGTCACGGTAATCACCAAGGAGGGCGGAACCTCGGTACTCAACTTGCCGCACGAAAATTCCTTGTTGATTTATCCGGATGAAAAAAATATTCCACGCAACCGTGTTGAAGTGAAAGGAAAGCAAGTGTTTTCCTTGCCGGAGACGCTATGTAAACTGAGCCCTCAGGCATTCAAAAACAATCCTCGAGAAGCAGAAATCGCACTCAATATGATTCGTGATCCTGGCGAGCTACTTGCTGTTTTACTGACAGGAGATGGCATGGTTGCCGCTGCCGGACGATTGGCGGGCGCAATGCGTTTTGTGGGGCGTTCCGAGGATGCGGATCGCATCGTGAACACTATGAAATTGAGCAAGTACGATATTCGCGAAACCAATCCGTTTTTTATTGCGGCACCGACCTTGGGTAACAGTCGTGAACGGTCACCCTACGCAATGAGATTGCTGTCCATGTGGGCAGGATGGCGCGAAGATGTGCTGGCCAACTTCCCTGCGTTACCGAGAATGCCCAAATCAATTGAGGCCTATCTAGCCGATGTGGATGAGCGTTACGTGGCGGATGCCTATAACTCTTTGTCCATCGAGGGTTATCAAGTGACTGATGAACTGATTGAGCGTGTAGCCAAGCAAGGTTGGAATCCAGAAGCAGACCAGCAAGATCACAAGGACCGTGATGCACTCGCTGCACGAGGCTACTATCAGGCTTTTCAAGCGGTAAGAACCAGTATTGCAGGAATTCTTGCCGGAGAAAGTTCGGGGAAGGTTGTGCGTAGCGCGCATCATCGTTGGTACGGCGAACTGTTTGCTCCATCTGTAACGGCGGGCATTCTCGAACCGCACCAGTTGGCTGGTTATCGTAGCGGCCCCGTATTTATCCGCAACTCAATGCACACGCCACTTCCGCGAGAAGCATTGATTGATGCGATGGAGACACTGTTCAATCTGCTTGAGCAGGAACCAGAGCCGGCGGTTAGAGCTGTACTGGGACACCACCTGTTTGTGTTCATTCACCCGTATTACGATGGCAATGGACGACTTGGACGTTTCTTAATGAATTCCATGCTGGCATCAGGTGGGTATCCGTGGACAGTTATACGGGTCAAGCGACGTGATGCCTACATGGATGCGCTGGAGCGCGCTAGTGTGAATGGGGACATCGTGCCGTTCACCCGCTTTGTTGCAGAAGAGATGACGCTTGTGAAATGACAGGGACTCTAGTTGAGCTCCTGTTTGTGTTGGAAAGTAACTCAGTATCTTGTCCTTAACCGATAGTGGGCAGTTCAACTGCCACATCATTGTTTTGGCATTGCGTCATTAAAATTATTGGGGATTGAACCCCGATATGAGGGAGTTAAATTGGATAACGTTTTTACGTTTCGTGACGAATTGGTTTCGGATTACAGCGAGTTTTCCCGTAGTTTTACGAGGATAGCGGCTGAGGACATTCGTGAAGAGGTGGAGCGCCAATATGCGGATGGACGCTATTGGCCGGAGCCACTCATCCAAATAAATCCCAACTATCAGCGCAAAGGAAGTGTTCAGCAACTAGTTCAAGAGGGTGTCTTGCATCAGGCCTGTGCTGATATTTTTCAGGTTGGTAAAACAGAAGGCAAGCCGCAGCCGCTGCACTTGTACGCACATCAGCTCGAAGCGCTTGCCAAAGCCAATAATCAGCAAAGTTACGTTGTCACGACCGGCACGGGATCGGGAAAATCACTGTCGTTTTTTATTCCTGTAATCGACCGTATCCTCAAAGCAAAGGCGGTAGATAGCACGCCTCGAACACGCGCCATCGTTATCTATCCGATGAATGCATTGGCGAACAGCCAGTTGGAAGAGTTGGATAAATTTCTTCATGGCTATCCTAAAGATCAACAGCCCTTTACGGTAGCCCGATATACCGGCCAAGAAAATGCCGCCGAGCGCGAAGCTATTGCCAATAACCCTCCCGATATTCTGCTGACCAACTTCATGATGCTGGAGTTGATCTTAACGCGCTATGAAGACACAGATAGACGAGTAGTTGAGCATTGCAATGATCTTAATTTTTTGATTCTTGATGAATTGCATACTTACCGTGGCCGCCAAGGCGCGGATGTTGCGCTCTTGGTGAGACGCTTGCGTGAACGCCTGCAAGCCGATCAACTGATCTGTATTGGCACGTCGGCAACCATGTCCAGCACGGGCACACAGGCCGACAGAAACAAAACGGTTGCCGAGGTTGCCAGCAAACTTTTTGGCACGGCGATTAGTGAGCACGAAATAATCGGCGAAACCCTTGAGCGCGTCACAGACCACACCAAAGATGTCGCTAATATTCGCCCCCTGTTGCTGGCCTCGTTGATGCGCAAGGATTTTTCTTGGCCTAGTTTTGAGGCGTTCAGAATTGACCCCTTGGCTATTTGGGTAGAGCTAAATCTGGGTATCGAATTGCCCGAACACGAAGCGCCTCGCCGTGCCAAACCGATTGCATTGAAGGAAGCAAGTGAGCGTTTGGCAAAAGATGCGGGATGCGCTGAAGCATTGGCACGTGAAGCATTACAGCGTTTTTTGATTGCTGCCCATGACGTTAAAACGCCGCAAGGTCGTCCGCCATTTGCTTTCAAGCTGCATCAATTTATCAGCGGTCCTGGCAAGGTTCATGCGACCTTGGAAGCTAAAAATAAAAGATATATCACACTCGATGCGCAGCGTTTCGCGCCCGGTCGCCAAGCCGAAGCGGTGATGCTCTACCCAAGCCATTTTTGCCGCGATTGTGGTCAGGAATATCACCCTGTCTGGAGATCGGAGCAGGGGCGTGTGCAATTTAGCCCACGTGAGATTGACGATATCACTGCAGACGATAACGAAGATGTGAGGTTCGGTTTCCTTTGCCCCCGCGCAGAAGGGCAAATATACAATGGAAAATTGGAAGACTTGCCCGAGACTTGGCTAGAGCTTGTCAAAGACGAGTATAGAATCAAAAACTCGTATAAAAAATCAGTCCCCTACAGCACGCTGCTTGATCCGCAGGGTATTGAAGGAGGAGGGGAAGGCTATTGGTATATCCCCGGGAAATTCAGAGTCTGCCTTAACTGCGGGCAATTACATGAAGCGCACGGTAAAGACATTAACCGATTGGCCAGTTTGTCGGGTGAGGGTAGATCCTCTGCCACAACCATTCTTACGTTGAGCGCACTCAGGCATTTATTTGCACAGACAGATATTCCAGAAGGGATGCCAGATCCCCGTAAATTATTGGGATTTACGGATAACCGCCAAGATGCAGCATTACAGGCGGGGCATTTCAACGACTTTGTGTTTTTGCTGACATTAAGGTCGGGACTGATCGGTGCATTGCAAAATAACCAAGGATTGTTGACCGAGGAATCTCTCGCTGATGCGGTTTTCAAAGCACTGGGTTTTGATCGGCTGGATGAAGCAACTCTGACGGAATATCTTCGCACACCCAAACTGATGGGCTTGGCGAGACAAGAAGCGCAACGTACCTTACGTTTTATTATTGGCTATCGCTTGTTACGCGACTTGCGCCGTGGATGGCGCTTTAATAACCCCAACCTCGATCAATTGAATCTGTTGGCGATTCAATATCGCGGCCTTGCGGAATTTTGTGCTGACGGGGACGGATTTGAACGAGCAGGTGTTGTCCTTTCAAAATTAAATGCACATAACCGAGCGGCACTCTGCCAGGTCGTGTTTGATGAAATGCGCCGTGGTCTGTGTTTGGAAAGTCGTTATCTCGATGCTGTCGAGCAGGATAAAGCGAAGAACAATGCATACTCTTATCTGAATGAGCGATGGGCTTTCGCAACCGATGAGAATCTGGAAACCGCAAAACTTCTCGTGCTTGGGAAACGTCCCGAAAACAAGGGAAAACCTCGTACTGATTTAATGAGTGGCGGCCCGAGATCGCGCTTGCTCAAACAAGTTAAAACAGCGCCCTTCTGGAAAAATACACCCTTTGCTGGGCAAGTTTCCACTTGGAAAGATCAAGAGCTCATGGAGCTGGTCGCAGCACTTCTTCAACTCGCCAGCAATTATGGCTATGTACACAAGCAGGCCATTGACAAGGACACGATTGGCTGGCGATTAAATGCTGCCGCAATGGATTGGTGTTTAATTCCTGAAGCGTTAAACGACGAAGTCGATTCAAGCAAACCTAATACATTCTTCCGGCAGTTATATCTAAACATGGCGGATATTCTGCGCCTGCCAGAACATCCCTTATTTGACTTTGAAGCACAAGAACATACCGCACAGGTAGATGCCTCGCGGCGGCAACTGTTGGAACAACGCTTCCGCTATACCGATAAAGATCGCAAGGAATGGTCTGAAAATCCGGCTCACGATGCGCCTTTGGAGCGACTATCCGTGATGTTCTGCTCGCCAACGATGGAGCTCGGCGTTGATATTTCCGCACTCAATACGGTGTATCTGCGCAATGTCCCGCCTACGCCTGCAAATTACGCTCAACGCAGCGGTCGTGCGGGGAGGTCGGGGCAACAAGCTCTGGTCGTTACCTACTGCGCAGCCTTAAGCCCGCACGACCAGTGGTTCTTCCATCATGCCAATGAAATGGTGCACGGCATTGTGAAACCGCCCACACTGGATTTGGCCAATCGTGATCTGATTGAAAGTCACCTCCATGCGGTATGGTTGGCTTGCGCTCAAGTGGGATTGGAAAACAGCATTGCTCCGCTGATTGACCTTGAATTGCCAGGTAAGCCGCTGATGCCAGCGTTGCAACAAAAACTAAGTGATCCTGCCGTGTTAGCACGGGCGCGGATCAGTGCGACGGGCGTTGTTAATCAACTCACAAATGAACTCACTGACAGTCACTGGTTCACTCCGGAATACGTCCAACAAGTTATTGATTGCTCTCCGCAAGCCTTTGCAGAATCATTGGAGCGTTGGCGCGTTTTGTTTGATGCAACGCGCAAGCAAATGGACATGGCGGATCAAATCGTAAAAAGCCATACCGCCTCACATGGCGAGCGGCAGAACGCCAGTCGCCGTTATGGTGATGCTGCGCGTCAATATGCGGTCTTGTTGAAAACGGGCAACACACAAAATTCCGATTTCTACACGTATCGGTATTTGGCCAGTCAGGGATTTTTACCCGGCTACAACTTCCCGCGCTTACCGCTCATGGCTTGGATTCCAGCGCGAGGCAATAATCACTCTGGGGGCAAGGAAGATGAAGGCAGCATGGTCAGCCGTCCACGCTTCCTTGCACTCTCCGAGTTTGGTCCACGCAGCCTGATTTATCACCAAGGCCGCATGTACCGGGTCGTGCGTGCCAAATTAAATGTGGGCTCTGCCGATCATGTCTCTGGCAACAGTCAACTCAGCACTATTTCGTCTAGGGTTTGCAGTCAGTGCGGCTATGGGCACTTGGGAGAAGCCGGGGGTGCCGAGCCGTTGGCAAACTGCTGTGAAAATTGCGGTGCGCTGCTCAATGAGCATGATTGGGTGAAGGAACTCTATCGCATCGAGACAGTGGAAACCATCCCCGTTGAGCGCATCTCAATTAACGATGAGGATAGGCAGCGTCAGGGTTTTGATTTGCAAACCACCTATCGCTTTTTACCCGGACCTGATGGTGTCACTCAACTGCACCGCACCGAGGTACAACAAGAGGGCGAAGTCTTGGCTGGACTCACCTATTCACCCGCAGCGCGCCTGTGGCGAATTAACCGGGGCTGGCGTCGTCGCAAAGATAAAAATCAGCTTGGGTTTTATATCAACCCGATCACAGGAACATGGAGCAAGCAGGACGATCCATCCGCGACCGAGGGCGTTGAACAAGAGGAAGCCCTGCTGGATAAAGTCCCCAATCAACGTATCGTTCCCTTTGTCGAGGATCACCGTAATTTATTGATCCTGGCCCCCCTCAATCAACTGTCCATAGAAGCGATGGCGACCTTGCAGGCGGCACTCAAGCGCGGCATCGAAATGACATTTCAGATTGAAGAGTCAGAATTGGTTGCCGAACCTTTGCCCACCAGCGACAACCGCAAAGCGCTGATGTTTTATGAAGCAGCTGAAGGCGGAGCGGGGGTGCTGACGCGTCTATCCAGCGACCCGCAAAGTTTGGCGCAGGTGGCCAGTGCGGCTCTGCGCTTGTTACATCATCATCAACCCACAGGCGCTTGGTCATTTGAAAATCTTGAGGCGCTGGAGCAACACCACGACGGCAACAGCATCTGTGAAGCGGGCTGTTATCAATGCCTACTTTCCTATTTCAATCAGCCGGATCACACCAACATCAATCGCCGTAATGTTGATGCCTTAAAACTGCTGGTGGCCTTGGCCAATGCGCAGGTGGTGGCATCCGTTACGCCTCATCCATCATCCGATTTATTCGCTCATGCGGAAGATTCCCCCGGCCTGTCCGCTTGGCTTAATGCCATTGACGAGGCGGGGCTACGCAGACCCGATGCGACGCAAGTGCCGGTGGGGGAAGGAACCACCTTTGCAGTGGGACAATATAAATCTGCGCGCACACTGGTTTTTCTAACACCCTTGGCAGATGACCTGCGCGCCACCTTGGTGGATAAGGGCTGGCGAGTGCTGGATTTTTCCGATGCAACGCAATGGATGAATCAGTTTGAACAACACCCCGATATCTTCGGTACAAGCGAGAAAACTCAATGAACATGCCCAGCTACGATTTCATGCCGGGCAACTTGGTGCGCGCCCGTGGCCGCGAATGGGTCGTGCAACCCGATTCCCATCGTGACTGGTTACGCTTACGCCCCCTCGGTGGTGCGGATGACGACATTATTGCGCTCATTCCAGAGCTGGAATTTCAGCCGCTTGAACCCGCCACCTTTCCTTGGCCTAATCCAGAGCAACCCGGCAACCATGCTGCCGCACTCCTGCTGCGCGATGCGTTGCGGTTGAAGTTGCGCGCGGGTGGCGGCCCCTTCCGCTCATTCGGCAATATCGCAGTCGAACCACGTGCTTATCAGTTAGTCCCCTTGTTGATGGCGCTGCGCTTAACCACCGTGCGCCTGTTGATCGCCGATGACGTGGGTATCGGTAAAACGATCGAAGCAGGTTTGATAGCCCGCGAGCTGATGGATAGGGGCGAAATTAGCCGCCTCGCCGTCTTATGTCCGCCACACTTGGTCGAGCAGTGGCAATCCGAACTTGCACAGCATTTCAACATCCATGCCGTCGTCCTCACCTCATCCAGTGCCAGTCGCATCGAGCGCGACTTGCCCCACGGTGTGAGCCTGTTCGATCATCATCCCGTCGTGGTCGTCAGTCTTGACTACATCAAGAGCGAACGTCATCGCGAGTATTTCCTTTCTATCGCACCAGAATGCGTGATCGTTGATGAGGCGCACACCTGCGCATCCAGCGGGGTAGGCAAACAACTGCGTTTTGAACTGTTGCAACGCCTGGTAGCCGATGCAGAGCGTCACCTGATTATGCTGACAGCGACACCGCATTCAGGGGATGAGGCCGCTTTTTATAACCTGATCTCTTTGCTCAATCCCGCCTTTGGTGCACTGCAAAATCGTACTTCAGCAAACGATCCGCTGCGTCAGGAATTAGCGCGGCATTTTGTGCAGCGCCGCCGCAAAGATATTGAAGAATGGCAAGCCGAATCGCCCGATGGTAGCGGCTTCCCCAAGCGCATGAAAACCGAAGTCACCTACAAATTGAGCGGTGACTGGGGCGCGTTTTTTGACGACGTACAAACCTATTGTCGTGAGCTGGCGGAATCGGTTGAAAAAACAGAAAGTGGCGCAAGCCGTCTGATCTGGTACGCCACCCTAGCACTGCTTCGTTGTGTGGCTTCGTCACCTGCAGCGGCAGTTAAAGCATTGAGCACCCGCTTGGAAGGCACGCTGGAAAGTGAAAGCTGTTTAACGGATGAGCGACTCTACGATGGTGAGGCGGATGATCTCGGTAGCAACGACATTGAGCCGCCTGCACAAATGCAGGATTCTGCCCGCTTGCAAGCACTCATCGCCGAAGCGCAACGCCTATCCGGTAAAGCGGGCGATCCAAAACTCGCCACACTCATCAGCCACTTGGAAGGCCTGCTCAAGGAGGGCTATCACGTGGTGGTGTTCTGCCGCTATGTTGCTACGGCGCACTATGTTGCCGAGCAGTTGCGCAAGCATTTCCCCAAGGCAAGTGTTGAGTCAGTCACCGGCGAATACACCCCCGAAGAACGCCGCGACCGCGTGGAAAATATGGAAGACGCAGAACAGCGCATCATGGTTGCGACCGATTGCCTGTCGGAAGGTATCAACCTGCAACACCTGTTCACTGCGGTCGTGCATTACGACTTGGCGTGGAATCCCACGCGCCACGAACAGCGCGAAGGACGCGTGGATCGTTTTGGTCAACAGTCGGAACAAGTGCGCTGCTCCATGCTTTACGGGCAGGACAATCCCGTGGATGGTTTTGTGATCAACGTCATCTTGCGCAAGGGCGAGGCAATCCAAAAAGAACTCGGCGTACTGGTGCCCATGCCCGAAGACGAGCAACGCATCAATCAGGCAATGGTCAAGGCCGCGCTGATGAAGCGTAGCGAGGCCAACAAGTCAGGCAAGCAAGACAGTTTTGATTTTGGCGAAGCAGAGCAGATTCTGGCCCCGCTGCAAGCGCAGTGGATTGATGCCTTGGAACGCGCCAAAGCCAATCGCACGGTCTTTGCGCAACGCCGCATTCGCCCGGAAGAAGTCTTGCCAGAATGGCAAAAACAACAGCAAGCACTCGGCTCGGCCAAAGATGTGAGGCGCTTTGTAGAAAGTGCCTGCGCCCGTTTGAATGCGCCATTGGAAGCCAGCCGCAAAAAGCACTTCCGCTTCTTGCCGCAGCATCTGCCGGAATCTCTGCGCCTGCGTTTGGCCGATGAAAATCTGGATAAACCCCTGACCCTGGATTTTTCCCAGTTGCATCGCAGTCACCCGCTGGTCACCGTGCTGGCCGAGCATCTGTTGGAAGAAGCACTGCTTGGTGCCAAACCCATTGCAGCCCGTGCCGCCGCCACGGTCACCGATGCGGTTGATGTCGTCACCACCGTGTATCTGCTGCGCTTGCGTCATCAGTTGAGTTACATCCGCCGTCGTCAGCCCTATCAACTCATGGCAGAAGAGACTGTCACCTTGGTGGTTCGAGGGCGTAGCCAGCCTGAATGGTTGAGTGATGAAAACGCCAGCGAGCTATTGCAATGCCAGCCCACTGGCAACTTGCCGCTCGAATTGATGCAGCGCGAAATTCGCACTTCACTGGAGTTTTTACAAACGCATTCAGGGCGTTTAACCGAACTGGCGCAGCAACGTGCAGAGGTACTCTTGGACGATCACCGTCGCGTGCGTGAAGCGGCGCGTGATGTCGGCCAATACACCGTCGCACCGTGCCTACCGGTAGATGTCATCGGCGCGTATGTCCTGTTGCCCGATGCACTGTAGAGACTGAACCATGCGACTCATTAAAAAACGCCAACACACCGTTCTCAGCTTGCCTTCCTTGCGTTTGGAAGGCGGGCTGTTTCTCCCCGATCAATTGGAAAAAGCCGCGCTCGGCACTGCCCACCATCAAACCGAAGCGGACTACCAAACCCCCAAAGGGCTCAAGCTAAAGGACGATTACAGCCGCGCTTTCCAAATTGCCTGTGCGCAATGGAAACAATTCGCGCTGGGTCTCGACCGTAAAGATGCCGATGCGGCCAGCGTGACCACGGCTTTTGTGCAAGAGCTGCTGCGCGATGTGCTGGGTTATCACACCCTTCCGCTTCAAGACGGCATCGCTATTTCCGATCGCCGCTATCCGGTTACGCTGATGGCGGGCGCCTCCGTTGCCGTGGTGGTCGCGCCCCATTATCTGGGGCTGGACGAAGCCGATGCGCGCTTTGCCATTGTGGGCAGCGGCAGCCGAAAAAAATCGGCCTTTCAATTGGCGCAAGAATTTCTCAATGCCAGCGGGGATCACCTGTGGGCACTGGTCAGCAACGGCAAGCAACTGCGTTTGCTGCGTGATGCGGCCACGCTCACCCGCCCCAGCTATTTAGAGTTTGACCTGCAAGACCTGCTCGATGGGCAGCGCTTTGCCGAATTTGCCATGGCCTGGCGTTTATTGCACGCCAGCCGAGCTCCCTCGCTCCCTTCGCCCGCAGGCGGGAGAGGGACTGGGGGGGAGGGAGGTGGAGGAGGTGGAGGAGGTGGAGGAGGTGAGGGTGAAGCCATTGGCAAGGCAACTTGCATCTGGGAAGCGTGGCGCAGTGCGGGGCAAGAAGAAGGCTCACGCGTTCGAGATGGCTTAAGACTAGGCGTAACCGATGCCTTGCTCACGCTGGGGACCGGCTTCATTCAACACCCCGCCAACGAAGCCCTGCGCCTTGATTTGCTGGAAGGTCGCTTGAGTAAAGAAGCCTATTTTCAGCAACTCCTGCGCCTGATTTATCGCTTCATCTTCCTGTTCACCGTGGAAGAGCGCGGCGTGTTGCACACCGACGATCAAAGCAAAGCGGGCATTGCCGCCCGTCGTGCCTATGCCGAGGGCTATGCACTGGCGCGCTTGCGTGATCGCTGTTTGCGTCGCCGCGACCGCAATCAGTTTGACGATCTCTGGAGCGGCCTGAAAATTGTGTTTCGCGGCTTGGTCGAGGGGCAACCCCTGCTCGCGCTGCCCGCACTGGGCGGGCTATTTGCCCACACGCAATGTCCCCATCTTGAAGCCGCTGCACTTTCCAACGCCGCGTTAATGGAAGTGATGAAGCAACTGCGCTGGTCTAACCTGAGCGGCAACTTGGCGCCCGTGGATTACCGCAACATGGGGCCGGAAGAGCTCGGCAGCGTGTATGAAAGCCTGCTGGAGCTGGTGCCTGAGATGGACATTCACGCCCGCACCTTTGGCTTTGTGGGGCTAACCTCGGAAGGCTCCACGGCGGGCAATGCGCGCAAAACCAGCGGCAGTTATTACACCCCCGATTCCTTGGTGCAAGAGCTGATTAAATCCGCGCTCGATCCCGTCATCGAGCAACGCCTCGCCGCTCAAGCGGATAAACCCATTGAAGCCCTGCTGGCAATTCGTGTCATTGATCCGGCCTGCGGCAGCGGTCACTTCTTGTTGGCTGCCGCGCGTCGTCTGGCCGAACGTCTCGCCGCGTTGCGCGCCACCGATGGCGCAGTGAAACCGCAAGACTATCGCCATGCGCTGCGTGAAGTGATTGCCCGTTGTATCTATGGCGTGGACCGCAACCCCATGGCATTGGAACTGGCGCGCACCGCGCTGTGGCTGGAAGGCTTTGAAGAAGGCAAGCCGCTGAGTTTCCTTGACCACCACTTGCAAGTGGGCGATGCCTTATTGGGGCTCACCGATTTGCGCGTGTTGGGCAAAGGCATCGCCAAAGATGCCTTCAAGCCGCTGTCCGGTGATGATAAAGAAACCTGCAAAGTGCTGGCTAAAGCCAATGCGGCAGGACTCAAACAATTGGAGCGGGATTTACATCGCCACCAAAGCCTGCTGCAATTTGACGAATCCACGGCATTGAATGCCTACGCCGCGCTGGAAGCACTGCCTGCCGAAACGCCTGCCGAGATTGCCGCCAAAGCCGCCGCTTATCAAGTCTGTTTGCAGGAGGCAAAAGACAGTCGCTTTGCCCATGCCGCCACTCTGTTGCTGGGCGCATTTTTGTTGCCGAAAATTGGTACCACCGCTAACGACATTCCCACCAGTGCCACCTTGTATTTGGAGCTGATGAGCGATAGCCGCAACGAAGTGCATAGGCAACAACTGGCAGCCGCGCAGGCGGCGTGTGAACACGCCAGCGTGCTTCACTGGCCGCTGACTTTTCCGCAGGTGTTTGCGGCGGGCGGTTTTGATTGCGTGCTGGGCAACCCACCGTGGGAGCGCATCAAGCTGCAAGAAGAAGAATTTTTTGCCACCCGCCACCGCGACGTAGCTCTGGCAAAAAACAAGGCGGAACGTAGTCAGCGTATTCAGTGGCTGTCGGAAGGCATGCTGGCGCAACACCTGTTCCCCGAGTTAGGACATTCCGCGCGCGAGTGCGAAACGGAAAAACGCTTGTTTCAGGAATTCATCAGCGCTCGTCGTACCGCCGAAGCCGCCAGCACTTTCATGCACATCAACGGCGAAGATGGCGGACGTTATCCGCTTACCGGCGTGGGCGATGTCAACACCTACGCACTGTTTGCGGAAACCATCCAGCAAATCACCGCACCCACAGGCAGGGCGGGTTTTATCGTGCCCACGGGGATCGCCACCGACGATTCCACCAAAGCTTTCTTTGGCCATATCGCCCAAAGCGGGCGGCTAAGCAGCCTGTTTGATTTTGAAAATCGTGAAGCAATTTTTCCCGGCGTCCATCGGAGTTACAAGTTTTGTTTGTTGACGCTAGGGCAGGCCGAGCAAGCGGAATTCGCTTTCTTCCTGACCAACACGCAACAGCTCGCCGATGCGCGCCGCCGCTTTGCCTTGAGTGCGGAAGACTTCAGCCGCATCAATCCCAATACCCTGACGTGCCCCGTGTTCCGCTCGCGCCGTGATGCCGAATTAACGCGCAAAATTTACCGTGATAATGTTGTACTTCATGCAGATAACAAGGAAACCCCGTCTTGGGGAATTAGGCTTCGCACCATGTTTCATAAATCGGCAGATTCCGAGTTACTTCTTACATCTGATGATTTACGACGTTTGGGTGCAACCGAAACTGAAGATATCTCTTGGAATGCGAGCAACGGTACGCGCTATCTCCGAGTTTACGAGGGAAAGTATGGCTGGCAGTTCAATCACCGTTATGCCACGCATCAGAACGGTAATGATGTCGAATGTGATGCAGATTGGCTTGCTGTCCCAGAAAACTTAATTTCCACAGAGCTCTACTGTTCTGAATCTGCCTTTTCCGCGAAGCTCGATTCGATGCGACTTTCGGATGCAAACCATGCAGCATTTCTGGGTTTTCGAAGGGTTTCAAGTAGTACTAATGAGAGAACCTCCGTTGCCTGCATCTACCCGTGGCTACCTTCTACTTATGGCTGGATTCTTACTGTTGGCGTACATGGTTGGCAAATGGCGGCGCTATGCGCTGCCTACAACTCATTGGTATTCGATTACCTGCTCAGGAATGCACTCAGTCAGCCGAGCATTCCACAAGGAGTATTCGAGCAGGTCGCTGTGCCAGCAATCCGAAAATTTGATCGTTCAGCGCAGGATTTCATCGTTCCCCGCGTACTAGAATTAACCTACACCGCCCACGACCTGCAACCTTGGGCGCAGGACTTGGGTTACACCAGCGCACCGTTCGCCTTTGATCCGATTCGTCGCGCCCAACTGCGCGCTGAACTCGATGCCTGGTACGCGCAAGCCTACGGCCTCACCCGCGATGAGTTGCGCTACATTCTCGATCCCGCCGACGTGATGGGCGCCGATTACCCCTCCGAAACCTTCGCCGTTCTGAAAAGAAACGAAGAGCGCCAATATGTCGAATACCGCACCCAGCGGCTGGTGCTTGAGGCGTGGGATAAGTTGCATCATGCGAACCAAACAAATTAAAAGGGAGTAACCGTCATGCTGACCAGCTTAAAAATAGAAAACTTCAAGGCGTGGAAAAATACCGGTGAAATTCGACTGGCGCCGCTCACGGTTATTTTTGGTGCCAACAGCGCGGGCAAAAGCAGCTTGGGGCATTTGTTGCTGGCGTTGAAGCAAACGGTGCTTTCGAGTGACCGCAAGCGGCCTTTGCATTTGGGAGATGAGAAATCCTTGATCGAGTTGGGCACTTTTGCCGAGTGTTTGCATAACCATGATTTGGAAAACCCACTGAACTTTACGCTAGGCTGGAATTTGGCTAATCGCCAAGATATTCGTGATCCCCTGTCGCAGGCGAAATTTTCAGGGGATGGATTGAGTCTGGATGTCAGTATGTTGGCTGACAAGAATCAACAGCCACGCGTTGGCCAATTAATCTATCAGTTGTCGAATAAGGACAATCCCATTCTGAAGGTTGAGTATCTTCGCGATGATAAGGATAAGTGGGAGCTTAATTCTGAACAATACAAACTGGTGCGAAATACTGGCCGTGCTTGGCCGTTGGAAGACCCAGATAAATTTTATCGAATTTCTGATCAAAGTCGCGCACGTTTTCAGAATGCGGACTTTCTGTCGGATTTTGCCTTGCAACTGGAGGCGGCTTTGGCAGGGGTGTATTACTTGGGGCCGCTGCGTGATCATCCCAAGCGTATTTATTCATGGTCGGGAGAAACACCGGAGAGCGTGGGGCAGCGCGGGGAACTTTCTGTTGCCGCAATTTTGGCGGCAAGTGCTCAGGGCAGAATGTTGAATCGTGGGCCGAAAAAGCGGCAAGCGCGGTTCGATGAGTTTATTGCCCAATGGTTAAAAGATTTGGGCGTAATCAGTAGTTTTTCCGTTATGCCCGTCTCAAAAGGGCGTAAGGAATATGAAATTTTGGTCAAGACGCATGCGACTAGCAGTGAAGTAAAAATTACCGATGTGGGCTTTGGGGTTTCACAGGTTTTGCCTGCACTGGTTGAAGCCTTTTACTGCCCGCCTAACTCGACAATATGGATGGAGCAACCAGAGATTCACCTGCATCCCCAAGTGCAGGCAGAGTTGGCCGATGTATTTATTTCGGCAACCAAAGCTCGCGAGAACGGGATTGAACGAAATGTTCAGTTGATTGTAGAAAGTCACTCTGAACATTTCCTTAACCGTTTGCAACGCCGTGTTGCCGAAGGGGAATTGACTCCTGACGATGTGGCTGTGTATTTTTGTCGAAGATCAGGCTCTGTCAATGAACTGGAACCTTTGCGCTTGAACATGTTCGGCGAAATCGAAAATTGGCCTGAGAATTTCTTTGGTGATGAGATGGCCGATATTTCGGGGCGCACGTTGGCCGCCATGCAGCGAAGAATCGAGCTGCGTAAGGGTGATGAAAAATGATCATGGCGGTGATCGATACCAACGTATTGCTGGTGGCAAATGGACAACATGACGAGGCTTCACCCGAGTGTGTGAGCGAATGTGTGCGTCGCTTACAGTCCATGCAGACTAATGGGATAGCGGTGATTGATGATGGATTCCGTGTGCTGGGTGAATATCAGAACAAAACTCAGATCGCCCCTCCCAAAGGCGTTGGTGATGTATTTCTGAAATGGCTGCTAAGAAATGCAGGCAATGCAACGCGCGTTCACCAAGTGACGATTACCGAGACTGCGACTGATGAATTTGCTGAGTTTCCTGATCTTGAACTGCAACCGAATTTTGATGCGCCGGATCGTAAGTTTGCTGCTGTGGCAAATGCGCATTCTGCTAAACCGCCAATATGGCAGGCGGTGGATTGTAAATGGCTGGATTGGTGGCCAGCGCTGCGCGCGAAAGGGGTAGAAGTTCAGTTCTTGTGTCCCGAAGATGCCTGTCGGTTTTATCACAAAAAATTTCCAACGCAACCAGTGCCTGAATTACCACCCAATTGAACGATGCCTGATTTTTTCCGCTTCCCTCATACCCCACATATTGCCTGGCTTGCCGAGGGTGAGCCACGTGACGACAAGGTGTTGTCGCAGGCCGAAGCTCAAGCTTTACTGGCAGATGAGGTGGTGCTGGAAGAAAAGCTGGATGGGGCTAATCTGGGTTTTTCCCTCGGGGCAGACGGCATTCTGCGCGCGCAGAATCGCGGGCAATACCTAGCGGCTCCCCATGCAGGTCAGTTTGCCCGTTTGCCCGCCTGGCTGGCGCAACATGGCGACGATATTGCTGCGGTGCTGACGCCTGACTTGATGCTGTTTGGTGAGTGGTGCGCCGCACGTCATTCGCTGGACTATTCCGCGCTGCCTGACTGGTTGATGGTGTTCGATGTGTACGATCGCAAGGTTGGCAAGTTTTGGAGTACGCAGCGGCGTAATGCCTTGGCTTCCACTATGGGATTGACAACCGTGCCAGAGTTAAACCGCGCCAAACTTACCTTGGCTCAATTGAAATCGCTTCTGACTGCGCAGTCCAGCCGCTACCGTGTTGGCCCAGTTGAAGGCATCGTCATCCGTAGTGAATCGGCAGATTGGTGTGAGGGGAGAGCCAAGCTGGTGCGTCCTGATTTTACGCAAGCCATTGTCGAGCATTGGCGTAAACGGGGCATTGAATGGAATAGGTTGGCGGCGGGATGATTTGGATAAATTCAGTGCAGCGATCTGAAGTAGAAATGAAAAACCCCGGATTCATCACTTACCCGAAGGTGGGGAAAGGAATGGCCCAGGGGCTGCACGGACATTATACAAGGCGTTTTTCGAGTAGCACTGTGCGCCTTTATGCAACTTTTTCTGGACTTGACTTACCATTATGGTAAATAATCGTGGAAACTTGAGTGCCTATTCGGGCCTTCCGCCGACTTCCGCACAGGCCAGTCGAGACATTGCGGGTGGGCCGTTATATCAGCCAGCAGAGGTGCGAGCCTTGCTGGAAAAGGGCGAAGCAGCCATTGTTCCATGGACTCGGAAATGCAAAAACGATCTACTGAGACTGTCTTTGGATCTGACCGACGCGCAAGCGCTGGTTCGAGAGGCACTTCAACAAGGGCGTTTTCGCAACTCGGAATGGTGCGAGCAGCAACCAAACGGCCCGTGGGCGGCGTGCGATGCCTATCAGTTGCTGCGTAAAGAGTGGGTGAAGGCTGCCTACAAAGAAATGGCTTTTGAATACTACGTTAAATTTGCCATTGGCAAGACCGGTAAGCTGTTGTTGCTGGTGTCATGCCACGAACCCCAAGAGAGAGATAAATCATGAGTAATTCCCCGACCTGTCCGCTGTGCGAAGCAGGGCAGTTGCACGAGCATACTGAAGAAGTGATAGTGGAATACCATGGCCAAAAGGTGGCGCTGAATTCGTATTTCTCCGTATGCGATGCCTGCGGTGCCGAGCAAGCGACGTCTGATCAGGTGCGCCGCAACAAGCGAGCGATGATTGCATTCAAAAAATCGGTGGATGGTTTGTTGACGGGAATCGAAGTGCGGGCGTTGCGCGAAAAGTTGAGCATCAATCAGGCACAAGCGGCACGGATATTTGGTGGTGGCCCAGTGGCTTTTTCGAAGTATGAAAGTGATGATGTGGCGCAGTCTGAAGCAATGGATAAGCTGCTGAGATTGGCGGAAGCGGTGCCGGCAGGGTTTGCGCATTTGGCTGAACAGGCTGGTGTGTCATTGGGACGCGCGAGTGTGACAGATAGTTGGACGTCGGCAAATTGGCAAAGTGAGACGGATGTCATTCCTGTACGACGCCCCCCGCACTTGCGCTTGGTGTCGGTTTCTAACCCCGAACCAGAAAACACGCGGAGATATGCGTGATGAAAAATGCCAACCTGCAAAAAGCAATTGATGCCTTGCAGATTAAGGATGTGTACCTGCGCGATTTCTTGGCACGATGTTTCGGGGAATTTGACCCGAAGTATTGTGCTGATTACTCCAAGCTAACGGTTCAGTTTTTGCATGTTGTAAAGCAATCGGTTGTGATGGAGGAGGATGGTGATGGGCGTTTGTTGCGCGTGTTTGTGGACATGGGTGCACGCTGGGCTGATTTGAGTGAGCCAAACGAGGAGCTTTCGGTACGTGCGCTAATCGAGGCAACGTTCGTGGCGGAATACCGCATGACAGGCGAATTGGAGCAGGCTTGCATCGACGAATTTTCTCTGAAGAATGCCAGTTACCATGTGTACCCCTATTGGCGCGAGCTACTTACAAACCAATGCACACGTATGCATTTGCCACGACTCATATTGCCAGCGGTACAGCTTGCGCATAATCGACACGAAAATCTTCCTGAGCAGATCCAGGAAACTCAAAGCCCAACTTAAGCCGCCAAATAATGAACCCGCTGGATCGTGCGCTGATTGAGAAAGCTGGCAATGACAACGGCTTTGAAAATGTGTTGCCGGATGAGCGAGAAGTTGTGTGTCTTGGTTCGGCCCGTCACCGGGTACAGGTTTGCATCGCGCAGCAATCTGATTTATTCGAGATTGAATTCACCTCTGTCGTGGTGGGGCAACTATCCGCAGAATTAACCCGCAGCTTTCCCAAAATTGAACGTAAAAACAGCACCTTTATTGCCGACAGCTTAGATGAGTTGACTCAGCTATTACGACGAGCGGCTGCACTGGCACACGCTCTGCCAAATCAAGTCGCGTTAGATTTTGAAACGCAGGTCAATAAGGAGCTGAAGCAGTTTCCGTCAGTGGAGATTCAGAACACAGAAGTGGAACGTCTTGTGCGCCAGCGTGTAGGCCAGCAGGCATTTCGTCAGGCCCTGATGGAATATTGGGGCGGGGCATGTGCGGTCACTGGCGTTGCCTTACCAGAAATATTGCGGGCCAGTCATGCAAAGCCGTGGGCCGAGTGTGTAAGTGATGCCGAGCGCTTGGATGTGTTCAATGGCTTCCTGCTGAATGCAAATCTGGATGCCTTGTTTGATCGTTTTTTGATTACCTTTAGCGAAGACGGCGATCTGATGGTGTCACCTTCCATTTCAGCCACGACGAAAAAATTGCTTGGACTCGATAAGCCAATGCAATTGCGCTGGCTGGCACACGAACATCAGCTATATCTTGAGTTTCATCGTGCTCGATTTTTTGGTTCAGACGAGTCAAATTAGGGCCACTACTCAACTTCATTGGCTTGATGTTGATTACTGCAATTAAAGGCAACAATAGAGAGGCTGACGGCAGGGTGTAACAGGCGACGCAGCCTGTCATATTTAAAGTGGACCCCGAATTTGAGACAGTAGATTAAGCTGTTGTCCGAAGCGAAAAGGAAGCGGGCGATGAGCGGGACGAAGCGAAAAGTATTTGGTTCGGAATTCAAGGCCAAGGTTGGCCTGGAAGCAATCCACGGGTTGAAGACCATCAACCAGATTGCGCAGGCGCACGGCGTGCATCCGGTACAGGTCGGGCAGTGGAAGAAAGAGATACTGGAACGTGCAGGCAGCCTGTTTGAAGGCAAGCGCGGCCCCAAGCCGGTGAACGAATACAGCGAGCCTGAACGTCTATATGGCGAGATTGGCAAGTTGAAGATGGAACTGGACTGGCTCAAAAAAAAGTCCGGGTTGGGCCGGTAGAGACACGGCGCTCCTGGATTGAGCCGGAGCCTGCACTGCCGGTGGTTCGGCAATGCGAGCTGGTCGGCGTGTCGCGCGCCACGGTGTATGCGCAGCGCGTCCCCAAACAGGCCGACGAATCCG
>Ga0210044_10004174_pt1 | contig 20277 bp, 7 predicted proteins | sample CryGey13umfilter_2_FD_183959 | JGI IMG/M metagenome (GOLD analysis project Ga0210044, IMG submission 183959) | Groundwater microbial communities from aquifer in Utah, USA - Crystal Geyser 4/9/14 3 um filter (SPAdes) (version 2) | ecosystem: Environmental > Aquatic > Deep subsurface > Groundwater... | reverse complement strand
CGCATCAAATTCCCCCCCAGCCGTTCGCTCAATGATCTCATCAAACGGCACCGTAATATCCCCGAACGCCTTCCGCCCCACCAGAATCGCCGTCGCCAGCCGCGCACTCGTCTTCGCCCCCGGAACCGCAACCCGAACCTCCTCCCGCCGCAAAAACTCCGCTACCCCAGCAAAACCATCCGAAACCTTCAAATCCAACCCCGCCCCTTTACTCGCCACAATCTTCGGACCGTAGCCATCCCCCATCGAAGACCCGCAACTCGTCAAAATATACCGATCGCAAACATACGGATACTGCGCGATCGAAATCGCCGTAATCTCCAGATCACCCGCTTCCTCCGCACGACGATTCAATTTCGAAATATCTTCCTGAACCGCAACATATCGAAATCGTCCGGTATCGATCAACGGCTTACCTTCCCCGATTCCCGTCAGCGGAAACCACATGAAAGCATCGTCCGGATCAGGCGAATGACCAATCCGAAGCACCGGCCGACCATCCCCACCCACGTCCGATCTGTCATCGAATCCTCGTCCCATCAGATGGCCTCCGACCGACTGTAGCCCATCCTCCCACCTTCGCCAGACCAGCCCGCCTCACAACTCGAATTCCGCCCATAATTCGCAAATCGCACGACCGATACCCCCGCTTCACACATCGTGCCGGCACCCAAAGTCAACGCGAACAATAACCGATTGGAGTTACCTCCGGAGGAGAAGAAGCACTATGCCGAATTCCCGTCAAACTTCTTCAATATCCTCGCGCCGAGCGTTTTCCTTCGTCGAGATCATCATCGTCGTCGCCATTCTCAGCATCCTCGGCGCAATGGTCATACCTCGTTTCAACGATCAAAGCAATCTCGCACGCGTCAACGCAACCGTCAAAGACCTCCGAACCTTCGAAACCGCCGTCAACGTCTACGCAATGAAAAACAACGGCTCAATGCCCACCACCAACAGCGAACTCCAGTCCGAAGTCGAAGCATACCTCCCAGCCGGTTCAACCTCAGCCATACCCCCCATCGGCGGGAACTACGGATTCCACTCATGGTCCGACTCCGACTCCGCCGCCGTCGCCGTATGGGGCGCCCTCTTCCCCACACTCCGCGTCGAAATCGACCGCGAAATCGACGATGGAAACCTCACCACCGGACGGGTCCGAAGCGGACCGAACAACGGCGTCATCTTCTACGTCTTCGGACCGATACCCGCAACGCCCCCCTCCTGAACCTTCACCACTCCAATCATTCACCCCAACACCCCCAGCCGCCCGATGTTGGTCCCATGACCAGCACTGCAACATCAACATCGACAACAACCAAACACAGTCCCGCAACCGCGCCCGTCAATTCTATCCCACCCATCAATACCCTCCTCCGCAATCACCGAAACGCACAAAACGCCCTCGACTTCGTCCAAAAACTCTTCGTCATCGGCTGCGGTAAATCAGGTACAACCTGGCTACGAAACATCCTGCATGGCCACCCCGAAATCGCAATCTTCGGCGAGGGCTCCTTCGCCTGGCGACTCATCCCACTCTTCACCCAGGCCGCAAATCTCTTTAATCAGCACCAGTCAAAAGGGCAACCACCCTTCACCCAACTCGATGAACCCGACCTCCGCCTCATCGCCCGGCTCATGATCGACAACGCTTTCTGGAAATACCTACAGCATTCCGAAAAACCCGTCGAACAAATCAAAATCGTCGGAGACAAAACGCCACAACACACCATCGCCATCCCACTCCTCAACACCCTCTACCCCGAATCAAAATTCATCCACATCTATCGAGACCCCCGCGATGTCGCAACCAGCGCCTGGTTTCACGACGGCGTCAACGACCCCCATCGTAATTTCGAACAATTTATCAAACACTTCATGAACGAAGTTTGGCCCCTCCAGGTCGGAACCGCACGATCCGTCGGACCATTGCTCGGCCCAGAACGATTCCTCGAACTCCGCTACGAAGACCTCCTCGATAACGAACGGGACGAAATCAAACGACTACTCACCTTTCTCAACGTCAAATCCTCGGATGATTCCATCACCCGATGCTCAGACGCCGGATCATTCAAGAAAATGACCGGCGGGCGAGAACGGGGTGACGAAGACAACTCCAAATTCTACCGCAAAGGTGTCGCAGGCGACTGGAGAAACCACCTACCCGAAGACCTCGTAAGAACTCTCTGCAAACCCATCGCCGAACTCATGACCGCCTGCGGCTACCAACCCACCACCTGACCCTCGAATAACGGGACAGGTCCGCTATTCGTTTAACAATAACGATATATCTCACTCATAATATTCATTCTGCACACCCACCAATTCACAATCCAAAAGTGGTATGGGCATCCCCACCACCCGTCATTCCGGCGCAGTGAGCGGCTGCGTTGAGCCGCGAACGGAAGTCGGAATCCATTCAAGAAAACCAGCCGAAGGCGCTCGCCCTTCTTTTCATCCTTTTAACTTGATGCCTTGATCCACCGGTGCCTTGGTACCTTCCTCTTCAAATCTGCGCCAATCTGCATAATCTGCGGAGGTTTTTTCGATCCCCGTTTCCCCCGAAACCCGCGCGCACGCCAGCGCACCTCAAATGACGCATTGGCGCACCTTTTTGCTTAAAAGTGCGCGCAATTGCAAAAAATGGCACAAAAGCGCACCCCTCCAAAAAACCGCGTTTTCAGCCCCAAAAAACAACCGGCGAAAACCACACACTCACCCACCTCCCCACCCGCTGAGTTCAAGAAACCCCGTTCTCAATCCTCAAAACCGCTTTTGACCATCGATCAATGTTTCACGCCGACTCGGCAGCATGGCACCGTAGTGTGCTCCAGACTACCGTATTTTGCCACCCTGTTGCACCATTGCCCCACAAAACGCCACCAAATGCCGCGTCTTGGTACAAATGTGCAGGATTGTGCTGAAATGTGCGCGAAGGAGCAAAAAAATGCACGAAAATAAAAATAGTTCCAAAAACCTGCACGTTTGGGCGCGGTGCAACACCTCTCAGCTGAACTCTCCGCCAAAAGAAATCGACCGTCACACAGCGTTCACTGCATGCCAGGCCGAAGTGGGGTGCCCCTAGAATCAACCTCAAAAACCTCGGATCCCCCCAAAAACCCCGCTCCTACCCTCCCATCGGCGGTGCGGTCTCCTCGACTGCCCCTTCAGCACTGTCCCGAACGGCGTCCGAAACCTTGATCGTCATCGTACTTTCCGACTCACTTTCATGCTCGCCATCACCCGATTCCTCGTCCTCCACACCTGATTCCGCCTTCGGCTCCATTGCGTCGACATTAATCTTGTCGGCCTCGTTTTCGCCGGCTTCAATCTCCTCAAGTACCTCATCAACCAACGCATCAACGTCCGTAAGTGCATGGTCATCAAAACCATACGACTCCGCTGTGGGCTCGCACTCGACCCCGCGCGTCTCAAGTTGCATATGCTGGTACTTCTTGAATCCCGTTCCCGCGGGAATCAAATGGCCGAGCAAAACATTCTCTTTCAGTCCGACCAGATCATCCGCAGCGCCCCGAAGTGACGCTTCCGTAAGAACCTTCGTTGTTTCCTGGAATGACGCGCCACTCAACCACGACTGCGATTGAAGCGCCGCCTTCGTGATTCCAAGCAGCAGAATCTTCGCCGTCGCTGGCTTCGCCCGCTTCGCCTTCGCTGGCCTCAACCCTTCCGCCTCCGCTTGCGCGTTCGCCTCCTTGATTTCCTCCCTGCTTACCAGCGCCCCGTTCGGCAACGACGTGTCGCCCGGATCGCTGATTCGCCCGAAGTTTGCAATTCGCGCGTTGCAATTGCGGAATTCGAACTTATCGACGACTTCATTAGGCAGCAATCCCGTATCGCCAGGTGCTTCGATGAAGACCTTACCGAGCATGCATCGTAGAATTACTTCGACGTGCTTGTCATTGATCGGGACGCCTTGCGCCCGATAGACGTTCTGCACTTCGTCAAGCATGTACTCGTACAAGGCATCTTCGCCCTTGATCCTGAGAATGTCATGCGGTACCAGCGGCCCCGTCGTCAGCGAATCGCCGGCAACGACGTAATCATTTGTGTGAACGAGGAGTAGTTTGTCCTGCGGCACATGATGATCTTTTTCGATTCCGGCTTCGGAGGTTATGCGAATCGTCATCTTTCCTTTGCGCTTGTCGGAGAAGAGTTCAACCCTTCCGGAAATCTCCGCAATAATGGCCGGGTCCTTGGGTCTACGCGCTTCAAAGATCTCGGTAACTCTCGGCAAACCACCCACGATATCGGCTGAGCCGGCGACGGCAGTGGGTTGTCGCGCGAGCATTTCGCCGACGTTGATTTTCGTACCTTCCGGCACCTCGATACGCGCCTTGGCGGGGAGATAGTGAAAGTCGAGGATGGTGCCGTTCTCATCGGCCACGCGAATCTGCGGGTGTTTCTCACCCTTATGCTCGATAACGACAAGAGACGTTTTGCCACCGCCGGCCTCCTCCTCGCGCACGGTTTCGCCGATTTCGATGTCAACGAATTCAACGATACCCGATTTTTCTGCGAGGATGGGCGCTCGGTGCGGATCCCATTCGACGAGGAGTTGGCCGCGTTTGATTTTCTCACCGGGTTTGGCCCTGATCCAAGCGCCATAGGGCACTTTGAATTTATCAAGTTCGCGATTTCGGTCGTCCCGGATAATGATCTCGCCATTACGTTTCAGTGCGGCGAGGCATTCTGCGCCCCGGTCATCGACAACCTCCACCTCGTTGCAGTCAACCAAGTCGACAACACCGTCGGCGGCAGCGCGGTACGCGGTTTCGAGGAGCGTTCGTTGGGCGACCCCACCGGTATGGAAGGTACGCATCGTTAATTGCGTACCCGGCTCGCCGATGGATTGAGCCGCCACGATGCCGACCGCCATGCCTTCCTCGACCAATCGACCGGTCGAAAGGTCCATACCGTAGCATTTGGTGCAAATACCGTTGGATATATCGCAGACGACAGGTGACCGAACCTCGACGGTATCAATACCGAGTTCCTCGATTTTCTGCGCGGCTTCGCGATCGATCACATTTCCTTCTGCGACGATGACGCGGTCGGTAATGGGATTGATGATCGTGGAACAACTGGTCCGGCCGTAGATCACTTCCCGCAGCGGCACGTCAACCTCTTCGCCCTTGTAGACTGCGCGCTTCGGCAAGCCGCGTCTCGTTCCGCAGTTTATTTCGGTTACGATAACGGATTGGGCGACATCACACAGTTTTCGAGTGAGATACCCGGAGTCAGCCGTTTTGAGCGCGGTATCCGCCAGTCCTTTTCGCGCACCGTGCGTTGAGGAGAAATATTCGAGAACGGTGAGTCCTTCGCGAAAGTTTGCGCGAATCGGCGTTTCGATGATCTCGCCGGAGGGTTTGGACATCAGACCTCGCATGCCGGCGAGTTGCTGCATCTGACTGATATTTCCTCGAGCACCCGAGTCACTCATGAGATAGACCGGGTTGAGGTATTTCTTGCCTTCTGATGAGTCGATGGGCACCAGGTCTCCGCTCTCATCTCTGCGATCGTTCTTCAGTGTTTCGACGAGCGCGTTCACGACTTGTTCTCGACAGTGGGCCCAGAGGTCAAGCAACTGGTTGTATCGTTCACGGCCGGTGATTGCACCGGCATTGAACGCCTTCTCGACCCGATCGACCTTCTTCTGCGTCAGGTCAATCAATTCCTGCTTTTGTTCGGGAATGCGAAGATCGGTGATGCCGAAGGAAAGTCCTGCGAGAGTTGATTGCTTGAATCCGAGTTCTTTGAAATTGTCGAGCAGTTCAAGTGTTTTCGGGCGGCCCAACATTTTGAATGTTGCATCAATGACGGCCGATCCGCCCTTACTCGAAAGCGTGCAGTTGTAGAACGGCATACCGTCGGCCAAAATGTCATTCAGGATGCATCGGCCAGCCGTTGTAATGACTCTCTTATTCCGCGGAAGCGGGGCGGGCGGTTTCTTCCAATCGGAAACCACCTGCGAATAGTCCGGAAGTCGAACGACGATTCGTTCGTGTAGTCTGATGTATCCGTGATCGAGTGCGAGCAGCGCATCGAACGGGTCGGTGAAACTCTTGAGTTCTTTTTCGGGGCGATCGTCCGTTTCAGCGATCGTAATAAAATAGATGCCGAGCACGATGTCCTGTGAGGGCGGCATGACAAGCCGACCGCTGGCCGGCGAGAAGATGTTGTTGGTCGAGAGCATGAGAAGGTGCGCTTCCGTTTGCGCTTCGACGGAAAGTGGAAGGTGGACCGCCATCTGGTCACCATCGAAGTCGGCATTGAAACCGGTGCAGACAAGCGGGTGAAGACGGATAGCGTTTCCTTCTACAAGGACGGGTTCGAAGGCCTGAATTCCCATGCGGTGAAGCGTGGGCGCGCGGTTGAGAAGCACGGGATGCTGATAGATCACTTCTTCAAGCACATCCCAGACTTCGGGATCGCGTCGTTCGAGCATTCGCTTGGCGCTCTTGATCGTATCGGCGTACCCGTGTTCCTTGAGTTTGCGAATGATGAACGGCTGGAACAATTCGAGGGCGATTTTCTTGGGAAGACCACATTGATTGAGTTTAAGTTCCGGGCCGACGACGATGACAGATCGGCCGGAATAATCAACTCGCTTGCCGAGGAGGTTCTCCCGGAAGCGTCCCTGCTTACCTTTGATCATGTCGGTCAGCGATTTGAGAGGTCGGCCGCTCGAACCCAGTACAGGTCGGCGACATCGGCCGTTATCAAAGAGCGCATCGACGGCCTGCTGAAGCATTCGTTTTTCGTTACGAATGATCACTTCAGGCGCGTTGAGGTCCATGAGTTTCTTGAGCCGGTTGTTCCGGTTGATGATTCGCCGATATAGGTCATTGAGATCACTGGTCGCGAAATTTCCGGATTCGAGGAGAACCAGGGGACGAAGGTCGGGAGGAATGACAGGAACGACATCGAGGGTCATCCACGCGGGATCATTTTCGGAGTTACGAATCTGCTCGATGAGTTTCAGTCGCTTCGAAAAATCCTTGATCTTCTGTTTTGATCGAGTCTTCTCAAGCGCATCGCGAATCTCCGCCGCGGTGGCGTCGAGATCGAGTTTCTCAATTAGTTGACGTACGGCCTCGGCACCCATTGCGGCCCGGAAGGCGGAGCCGTATTTTTCCGAGGCCTCTCTGAATTCGTCCTCGGTGAGCATTTGCTTGTAGGTGAGATCGGTATCACCCGGTTCGAGGACGATGTAGTCCTGGAAGTAGATGAGTTTTTCGATATCCGAGGTTTTCGCCGCAAGCAAGGTTCCCAAACGACTCGGAAGGGCTTTAAAGAACCAGATGTGAACAACCGGCGCAGCCAGATTGATATGTCCCATTCGTTTTCGGCGCACTCGGCTGTGCGTCACCTTGACCCCGCAGCGATCACAGATGATGCCCTTGTATTTGGTCCCCTTGTATTTCCCGCAGGCGCATTCATAGTCGCGCTCGGGGCCGAAGATGCGCTCGCAGAAAAGACCGTCTTTTTCCGGTCGATAGGTTCGATAGTTGATCGTCTCGGGCTTCTTAACTTCGCCGAACGACCAAGCCCGGATGTCGTTCGGGCTGGCGAGCATGATCTTGACGTTTGCGTAATCGTTGACACGATCGTAGAAGCTTTCAGCCATGCCTTTATCCCGGATCTTTCTGTCTCAATGTCGGCGGGAGCGGATTCGCATCAGGATTCGAAGTCCTTTCGATCCGGCTCCGTTCGATCGTTTGTTTGCTGGTATCTACGTTTGCATCTTCCATTTTTCGGCTTCCCTCGTTCTCCCCGACGGAGACGACGGCTTCCAAATCTCGATGCTCAGTTCCTATTCTTCAAACTCAGGCCAAAGTGAGAGATCCAAATGATCTCCACACATTTCAAGAAGCCGTCGAACGTCTTTCTGATAAACGGACTTCAATACGTCGCGGGCTTCCTTTGTCAATCCCGTCCGTAATCGGCGCTGTTCATTCACTCGCCGATTCACCTTATCGGGCACGAATTCCGGGTCGAGACCAAGGAATTCGTACGTCTGTTTCATGAACCGTTTGGGCTCCCGACTGCATGCTTCATACTGAAGGACGCAAACCTGATCCCGAGGAAAGGTCTCAAAGACGATCTCCAGTTGAGCCGCGTACATGCCGTTCCAGACGGATTCCGTTCGCAATGCGTACTCCTTGAGGACCTCCATTCTCACGCCCGGTCCGATCACTCCGCCGAAGCGCTGTTTCCTTTCGTGATTGAACCCCGACTCGTACCGATCGACGGGGTTTCGGAGCATGACCATGATTCTCGCATCGGGCGCGGCTTTTCGGAGTTGAACCACGGCATGGGGGTTGGCCATGTAGTTCGGAGTCCATTCGCCGCATTTCTTTCCATTCGGCCTCGCAAAGACGGCGTGATAGTTCTCCACATCGTCGGGGGTCAGCGGCCGTTCGAGAAAGTGCGAGAGGTAGTGCATCTCCTTTCGGTTCATTCGGTTCGGAGCGACATCGGGATGCTCTTCGATGAGCGAGGCCCACCATGAAGTTCCACTTTTCTGTGTTCCGATTCCGACGAAATCGGGGGGCGCCACGCGGAGCCCGGGTTCAACCTTGATATCTGACTTTTTCCAAATTCTCGCCTCTCTTCGTATCGGAAACGGCGCGATCCATCTCCCGAAGCCGAGGTACTCCATCGCATATCGAACGATGTTGATCAGCGAATTGTCGGTTGCCGGCATCGGTGAATTCCATCGTTCTGGCCAATATCACGATCTTTACCATGGGGTGATCATCACTCGCAGTTCGGGGTTCGATCACGCCACACACAGTTCGTCTCGACTTTGCTCGATCAGAGAAGCGCCCCTTCATTGACCGCGCTCTTTTCGAGTGTGATGTTCATGCCGAGGCCACGAATTTCATTGCAGAGAACATCGAAGGCTACGGGCATTCCGGCCTCCAAGGTGTTGGATCCCTTGACCATCGATTCATATATCTTGGTTCGACCTTCAACATCGTCGGACTTGACGGTCAACAATTCCTGGAGAATGTAAGCGGCGCCGTATGCTTCAAGGCCCCAGACCTCCATTTCGCCGAAGCGCTGTCCACCGGTGCGTGATTTTCCGCCGAGCGGTTGTTGGGTAATAAGTGAGTAAGGACCGGTCGCTCTGGCGTGGATCTTGTCATCGACGAGGTGGTGGAGTTTGAGCAAGTACATGCAGCCCACGGTGGTTTTCTGCTGGAATGGTTCACCGGATCGGCCGTCAAAGAGTTGAATCTTCCCTCCGCGTGGCATCTGGGCGAGCAATTCTTTCTCTCCGGGCGGGGTTCCGGTTTCGTTGCATTCTCTGAGGCGCTGTTGAACGAATTCGTTAGCTTCATGGATGACGTCATGCACTTCGTCCTCGGTGGCACCATCGAAGACCGGCGTGATGGCTCGGAGACCAAGCACTTTCATCGCCCAGCCAAGGTGGGTTTCGAGGATCTGCCCGACGTTCATACGACTCGGCACACCAAGCGGATTGAGCAGGATATCGAGCGACGTTCCGTCTTCGAGGAACGGCATGTCCTCTTCGGCAACGATGCGTGCAATGACGCCCTTGTTTCCGTGTCGGCCTGCCATTTTGTCGCCGACTGAAAGTTGGCGTTTTGAAGCGAGGTAGACTTTGACCATTTCGAGGACGCCGGACGGAAGTTCGTCGCCCCGTTTCATGTGATTGAGTTTACGTTGTTTTTCGACTTCGACCGCATCAATTCGCGGTTTGAACTGGTTGTAGATAACGGTGGCCTGTTCCTTGGCTTCTTTCGAGCCCTTGATCCACTTGAGGGTGAAATTCTGAATCTGCTCGAGGATGACTTCGGGAATGTTTGAGGCACCGACGGTCTGTCGGGTCATGGGGTCGATCGTCGGAGAATCTGTTACATCGGCGATCATGCCGACCATCTGCCGGAAGAGATCGATGGCTCGTCGATCCATCTCTTCGGAATAGGTTTCCAATTCGCGCTTGAGTTGTTTTTTCTGCTCTTCCGACATGTGCATACGTCGGCTGAAGCGCTTGGCACCGATGACGATGCCTTCGGTCCCGGCGGGAACTTCAAGCGAATCGTTCTTGACGTCCTCACCGGCGCGGCCGAATATGGCGTGGAGCAGTTTTTCTTCGGGAGTCAGTTCGCTTTTGGACTTCGGGCTGACTTTGCCGACGAGAATATCGCCGGGCTGGACGCGTGCACCAATTCGAATGACGCCGTTCTCATCAAGATTCCGCAGCATTTTCTCGGAGACATTCGGAATATCGCGCGTGAATTCCTCACGACCCAATTTCGTTTCGCGAATTTCGACATCATATGACTCAATATGAATCGACGTGAACGCATCCTCTTTGACGAGACGTTCGTTTATGACGATGGCATCCTCGAAGTTGTAGCCGTCAAACGTCACGAAGCCGACGAGTGCGTTTCGGCCGAGGGAAAGCACACCATTTTTGGTTGAAGCACCATCGGCAATTATCTGACCGGCTTCGACGACCTGACCGAGGTTGACAACGGGCTTCTGATTCTGGCATGTTCGTTCGTTCAGGCCGACGAATTTTCGAAGGTGGTATTCGTCTGAGTTATCGATGACGATGGTTTCGGCATCGACGTAGGTGACGGTTCCGGGATTCTGGGCGCGGACGACCATGCCGCTGCATCGGCCAACCTCGCGTTCCATTCCGGTGGCGACGATGGGCGGATCGACCTTGATGAGGGGAACCGCCTGACGTTGCATATTCGATCCCATGAGGGCGCGGTTGGCGTCGTCGTGTTCGAGGAACGGAATGAGGGCGGCGGAAACACCGACGATTTCCTTCGGCGTCACGTCGATGTATTCGATGTCGTGCGAATCGATTTGAGAGAGATCGCCATCGATTCGTGCAAGAACGGCGCCTTCCTTGAGTTTTCCGTCAATGTTCACGACGTCGGCGGGAGCGAGAATCGTCTGCATTTCCTCGTCGGCACGGAGATGGTCGATTTTGCTGCTGACCTTGCCGTCCTCGACGCGCCGGTAGGGGGCGAGAATGAAGCCGTAATCATCGACTTCGGCGTAGATTCCGAGGGACGAGATCAGTCCGATGTTGGTGCCTTCGGGCGTTTCGATGGGGCAGATTCGGCCGTAGTGGGAGATATGCACGTCGCGCACTTCGAATCCGGCACGTTTTCGGTTGAGTCCGCCGGGACCGAGGGCAGAAAGTCGCCGTTCGTGGGCAAGCATGCTGAGAGGGTTCGTCTGGTCGACGACTTGTGAAAGTTCGCTTCGCCCGAAGAAGAAGTCGATTGAACTGCTGATCGATTTGGAATTGACGAGGTCGGCGATACGAGAAAGTTCATCAGGATCCTTGACGCTCATTCGCTCCTGCACCGTACGTCGGAGCTTAAGGAATCCTTTACGGATTTCTTCTACGGCGAGTTCGTCGAGGGTGCGGAGTCGTCGATTGCCGAGGTGATCGATGTCATCGACGAAGGCATTGGATCGGGCGCTTCGCAGGTCGAGGAGGTATTGGATGATTCGGAGGAAATCTTCGCCTCGCAGATGCTGCACGTCCTCGGCAACCTTCATACCGAATTTTCGGTTGAGGCGGAATCGCCCGACCTTGCCGAGTCGATAGCGATTGCGGTCGAAGAATTTTTCGACGAATAATTTTCGCGCTTTATCGACTTGAGGCGGGTTACCGGGGCGAAGTCGGGTGTAGAGTTTGAGGAGCGCCGCTTCATACTGCGTCACGTCGCCGAAGATACCGAGATTTTCTGCTGCGATCGTGTTGAGCATCAGGGGATCGACAGATCCGGTGATGACATCGACTTTCTTGAGGTTGGATTCCTGAATGGCGGCGATGGCTTCACCGATTTGGCGACCTACTCCGACGAGTTCTTCGCCGGTTTCGGTATCGATGATGGTCTCGGCCGCATAATGCTCTTCGTGGAGTTTTTCGACCGCGATGGTACTGACTTCATAGAAGATGCGCAGCAGTGTGTCGGTTTCGGAGAATTCCTCATCTAGCGCACGCAAAAAGGTGGTCGCGGGGATTTTGGTACTTTGATCGATTCGCATCACGAGGGCGTCTTTTTTCGTGACCTCGAGTTCGATCCACGAGCCGCGCTCCGGAATGATGCGAGCCGAGTGGAGAGGTCGGTCGGCTTCGGCGGATGCGACGCCGAAATCGACGCCGGGCGACCGGTGGAGTTGGCTGACGATGACGCGCTCGGCCCCGTTGACGATGTATTCACCGCCCCCCATAAGGACGGGGATTTCACCTAAGTAGATTTCCTCTTCGGGGATTTCGGGGTGTTCCTCGCGCACCAGACGTACCGCAATCCGTAACGGGTAGGCGTACGTCAGGCGAAGTTCGCGACACTCGTCGGGCGTGTACCGCGGCTCTTCGAGCGTATAGTACAAATACTCAAGCCGCATTGTCTCGTCATACGAGACAATGGGAAAAATCTCACGGATGAGGGCCTCAAGCCCGAGTTCCGGGTCCCGCTCTTTAGGGTCTCGGCTAGGTTGCAGGAAACGCTCATAAGCGTGCTGCTGCACCTTGGCGAGGTTGGGGACGGAAAGGGCATCGCCACGTTTCGCGAATTCGCGCACATTGAGCGCCGTCATGTTCGGTATCCCTTGCACCAGAAAGCAAAAGCGAAGAGCATCCGCAACGGAATGCTCCGACTTTTGGGGTCGAATGTCATGCGTTGTACAGTTTTTTCATGGAAAATGGATTAAAACGCGTCTCTTGGGCACCACACCTCTGATTCGATCGTTGCTGAGAGGATACCGTCCTACGGGTCCGGAGCCACAAATGAGCAACTTTTTTTTGAAAAATCTTGAATAAAATCATGACTTGGCATCACTGATTTACTCCGCGATACCTGACACATTACGAACATGCGGAATTACCCTATGTCACCGTTCCTGCGAACCTCGGAAAACAATGCTGAAAAACCAAGTGAAAACCGTTCCCGAATGCCCGCGGGCAAGCGGCACGGTTCCGTATGCCTGATGGATATCAAAGTGGTTCCGGGCGCGCGGAACGATCAAATCACAGGGATTCTGGGGACGAGGATCAAGATTCGAGTCAGCGCACCCCCGGAGAGCGGGAAGGCCAACAAAGCCGCCTGCCGGCTCATCGCCAAAGCACTCGACATCAAAGGTAGTGAGGTGACCGTCATCGCCGGTAAGTCGTCGCCGGAAAAGACCATTCGGATATCTGGTGTCTCGGAGAACACAATTCGAGAGCGATTGAATCTGCCTTAGCGCGTTCGATCGAACCCGGGCACCGCATGGATCGACCGGCGAACGGCTGAACGAACGGATGAATGGATAAACAAACTAATAGGACCGGAAGGTGGGTGCGTTTTCCACATCAGGAGCGAGGCATGCGCTATAGTGCGCGGCGCTTCAGCAAGAGCATTCGGCAATGGAGACGATCATGGAAATTGAAGAACGAATTACACAGTTTCGAACGATGGCGGAGGCGGATCCTGAGAACGAGATGGCTCATTTCAGTCTTGGAAATCTCTATCTTCAGTCCGGTCGACCGGAGGAAGCGGCTCGCTCCTTTGAGGGCGCTGCCAAAGCAAATCCGGAGATGAGCAAAGCGTATCAGATGGCGGGACAGGCGCACATGGCCGCGGGCAATACGGATCGCGCAACTGAGGTTCTGACCAAGGGGTATGAAATTGCGGCGGGGCGAGGCGACCTGATGGTAAAAAACGGAATCGCCGGCTTACTGCGAATGCTGGATGCGCCCATTCCGGAGGTGGATTCACCGAAGATTGAAGCCGAGGACGTTCCGGGAGGGACTTTCATCTGCAGTGTAACCGGGCGACCCGGCACGCAATTGGAAAGGCCGCCGTTCCGCGGTGCCTTGGGTGAAAAGATATATGAATCCGTATCCAAGGAAACTTGGCGGATGTGGGTTGAACAAGGGACGAAGGTGATTAATGAACTGCGTTTGGACCTGTCCCGACCTGATCATCAGGATATGTATGATCAGCAGATGATCGAATTCCTCGGCCTGACGGAATGGGCCAAGGAGCATCTTCAGAAGTAGTCCCGGACGGTGTGCAGAACCGAATACATCAACACAAGCAGAAAGGGCCGACACTCAAGTGAGTGTCGGCCCTTTTGAAATCCGCTGAACGAGTCTAATGCAAATACTCTCGGTCAGTTCGATTACCGAGTGAATGATATTACACGTCGGTATCGAAGATCCAGTTGAGCAATTGAACTTCATTCTGCAATCCGAGCATGATCTCACGGAGTGAATAGTCCGTGGAACTGAATTCCAGCGGAACACCCAGGAATCCCTGGCCCATCAAACCATCATCAAGCGAGTTCTGGTGACGCAGGCCAAGCGTGTGGGCCAATTCGTGTGTGATGGTATTGGCCAATTCGTCGGCGAGTTCCTGCTCCTGCCCGATGGCGAAGAAGTTATGAGCGTTGACGTAGATGACGGCGCTCTCGGCTTGATTCTGATTCAGCGGGTCGAGTGATTCGGCCTCGCCGAGGATTCCGCCGTAGAAGTTCTCATCACCGAAATTGCTGGTCAGGAACATCGCGGTGAATTCTTCGCCGCCGAAATCAGAGATATTCGTGCTGACATTGACCGTAATACCCTGATTATTAAATTTGTCTTCGACGGCCTGAATAATGGAGGCGAGCACCACATCCTCGGAATTCTCGAAGCCGAGTTGATCCAGACTGAAGGCCGAGAGATCCTTTCCGAATCGACCGAGCCATTCGGCCCGCCCGCCGTTGAGTTCGAGCAGCACATTCTGCGTTCGCGGCTGAGCGTACCGATCGCCGGCGGTCGAAAGATCGACGCTCACGTCAAGAGCGTAGTTGGAGTTGACGGAACCTTGCACAAGGATGGCATATTCGCCGGTTTCGGGGATTTGGATGCTGTAGGTCGTATCCTTTGCACCGAAGTTTCCTCGGTCGACGGGTGCCGCAACAAGCAAAGCGTCAAACACTTGAGTCGGGTTGTCGATCTTGAAGACGGAGATTTCATATTGCCCGCCGAGATCGGATCCGAATTCTTCGACATTGAGATTGATGTTGACGGTCGTCCCTTCATCGAGTTCGGTGATAGTGCCGGCGAGCGATTCCACCACGGTGATTCGGAAGATATCGACGTCCCGGAATGCATTATCGGCCAAGTCGGGGAATCCGATGGAACCATCGACTCCGATTGAAGATTCAGTACGCCCAGTCGTTCCAGCGAGGATATTCAGATCGGTCGCTCGATCGAAACCGGTGTCACCATCGTCGAAGACGAGCACATTGAGTTCGTAACGACCAATGTCGTTGACGACTGAATCCGGCGTTATCTCAAAGCCGAACGCGTCGAAGAACCCGGTTGTGTTCGTTATATTGAGATCCTGATTGAAACGATTGCGCTGGAGGTGGAAATTGCCTCCGCCGGTAACCTCAATGACGTAGGTATCCGATCCGGTGATGATGACGCCGGACGCCAGCTGATTCGCATTGGCAACGGTGGCTCCCGTCAGATCGCGAAGACTGAGGGTCCCGAAGAAACCGGATCCCGCCAGCGCGGCGAGGTCGGCTTGAATGATGTCGCCTGCTTCCAGCGTGACCTGATAGAGATCAACATCCATTTTATCGGGGAAGAAGACACTATCGTTTTCCGGATGGTCGCCGATGATCTCGACGATCGATATTTCATGATTCTTCGTTCCGGTCCCGTTGACCAAGTCGTCGAGGACCAAGTCGAGATTTGAACTAGCCCTGAAGAGGACATTAGGTGTGTTGGGATCATCGTCGTGGTCCCAATCCTGCCCTTCAATCGTCCGATCACCGGCATCACCGACGAGGACATTGAATGCGTAATCGTCACCGACGATTCCATCCAAGTTGCCATCAAGTTGTACCCCGGCTCGTGAGACAAGGGTGCTCCCGTCAACGGTGATGGTGTAAACGCCCGGGTTATCCTGAATGAAGGTCCGATCGAAGAGGACGGACGCCCGGAGTAGAGATTGATCAAAGGAGATGAAGTAATCCGTTCCCACGATGGGATCGGTTCCGCCTTCAGCCGAAACAACGGAAATTGCGCTCAGACCGTTTTGCTTCGGAACGACCGTCGATTCGGAAATATCTTCGGAGAAGAAGATATCAGCAACGAAGTCCTTACCTTCGAGGCGAACCGTCGTGTCCGTCACTTCGGGGGCCACTGGTGTCACGTCGAAGATAAAAATCGTCAGATTTCCCTGCTCGACAAAGGTGCTCCCACTTACTTTGATGTCGCGCATTTCGCCGGTCGTGACGAACGCGAAACTCTGGGAGAAAGTATCTGATCCCTTGGCGATTCCGGAAATAGTCACGCTGTCGATCGACGAGTAGCCGAGGGCTCCGAAGTCATCGGTGGTCGCAAAGTAGGTATCCGATCCGGGGTTGATACCGGCTGCGACGCTTGAACTCGTAAAGTCGCCCTTGATATTGACGCGACTGACGGTTCCCGCGGTAAGCCGGTCGCCGGCCACTCCGGTTCCGCCGAAGTTCGCATCTGAGCCGAGAATCATGCCGGCAATGAATTGGGAATCAACAACATTCCCGTTGATCGTGACATTGCCAAGGAAATCGCCGGCCGAAACCGTCGCCCTGGTGGTCGAAGCGGCGGTAAAGGAGCCGATTTGAACATTGGACGAAATATAAGCCGGATTGAGACCAGGACCTTGCGGGTCGACGCCGAACGCTCCAGACGTCGTGAATGAGGTTATTTCATCACGACCGAAGATCGTGGCGTCCTTGACGTCACCCGTCGCGACGAAGGACTTGATTGAGATGCTCTGCAGCGTTCCGGAGAACCCGCCGTTGAGCAATGAGAACGTTTCGACCACCGGGAGATCAAAGGTACCGGCCGAGACAGAATCGAAGGACACAGATTTGGTGGTTCCGCCGATGTGGATGGTTCCGGTGGTATTGGCGGTCTTGGCGGTGAAGACATCAACATCGGCGTCGAAGGAAATGGAGGATGATCCGCCGAAGCCGCCACCGAAGTTGAACGTACGGATGTCGGCATCGTCGGATGCGGCAACGGATGCGGCGCCCTTGAGATCGACGAGCCCGTTTCCGGTGTTACCTTGGTTCGTAACGGTGATATTGATGTCAGTCTTGTTGTCGGTTCCGGTAAAGATTATGCCGGAGATGTTGTTGGATCCGTCATACTCAACCGTGCCGGCTCCATTGCCGCTCAGCGTCAAGGTAACGGTATCACCATCCGCTTCGAGGAATGAAACGGGGGCACCATTTGAGAACTGCCGTTGAGTTCCCGTGCCGGGCAGCGTGGGGGCGTCGGCGTCGATGACTTGAATGTTCACGTCCGGATTGGGATCGGCAAACGAGGTGCTACGGATTTCTGTGTCGGCGAGAACCTGATTGCCGTTGACGGCCGTTCCTCCGACGACGACTGACTCAATGACGCTCTTACCGGGCGCAAGGTCCGTGTTGCCGTCAACCGTGGAATAGAGCCCGTCCGTGCCTGCGGTGACGCCGGCCGCGAAAACGACATTGTCGATCCCGCCATCAACGACGGCCTTCTCAAGCGTCGCGCTGGTAAAAACGTCCTTGGCGTTACTGGTTGATCCGCCGAGTGCGTTATCGGTCCCGAGGTCTTCGAGTCCAGCGAGGATGTAGGAGTCCGTCGCCAAACCTTTGATCTGCACAAGTTTGATGGTTTGACCGGCACCGAAGATGGTGTCGGTTACCGATCCACCGACGAAAGCCTTTTCTATCGCGTGAAGGGCTTGAACGTAGGCGCCGGTGGCGTTGCCTGAAACGTTCAGACTCTTGATGGCATGCCCACTTTCAACCGATCCGGTCAAGTTGCCGGACATTCCGTTTCCGGCTCGAATATCAACCTTCGAGATTTCCTTGTCAGCAAAGATTGTGCCGGCGGCGTCACCGTTGATAGTGAGGGATTTGACTCCTGCTTCGAATGCGGAGACCGATGCGGTGGCACCAAACGCGCCGTTGATGAGCAGCTTGGTTATCCCGCCGGAGTTACTCGTGATGGCACCGTCAAGAGTTCCGTTGATGACGGCCTTCTTGATGGTATTCTCCGTGGTGATCGATCCGTCGGAGGTCCAGGTTCCGGCGACGAGGTTACCGAGTTGACCTTCGATGATGATCTGGGCATCGACGACGCCTTTGCTCCCGTCGATCTTTTTGGCATCGCCGTGAATGAGCATTCGTCGGCCGTCGCCGAGATTTCGTCCGGCCTTGAGGCGCGTGATTCCGCCGTCGATATCAAGTTCGACGAGCATGTCGCGAGACGACTGAATCTTCTTGACATCGCCATCGCCGGAGAAGGTCCGGATGAAGGCATCGATATCACCGGTCTTGGTTCGAATCTGACCGATGGCACCACTGACCTGAATGGACCCGCTGATGTCATTGGCGGCAATAAGGCTTTTGAGTTCGGCATCCGGCCCGTCGATGACGAGATCGAGTCGCGTCATGGAACCGGACTTGGAAATGAACTTCTTGATCGGGCCAGCGGTGAGAACCGTCAACCTTGCGATGTCGTTTTGCGCCTGGATGCGGTCGACGGTGCCGCTGGTGAACTTCGATCGTGCGATCGTTCCCTTGGCATCAACGATACCGAGGACATTGTCAACGTTGAGTTGAACGCCGTCAAGACTGAACGCTCGAACCTTATTGAGATCGCCTTGAAGATCGACGAAGAGATCACGAATATCACCGGCACGTTTAGTGGTTTCGAGTCGATCGAGATTGCCTGACGCGATAATCGCGTTCTGGTTATCCAAACCGAAGAAACCGGTTCCGATAGGTGAGAAGGTGTCGGTCGTGTCCCGGATCTGGTCGGCGTTGATCTTATCGATATTGGCGATGGTCGAAACGAGATTGGTATCCCAGAATCCGCCGTTCACGTCAATCGTCCCGACATTGACGGCTCGGACGATGGTGTCGATCAAATTGCCGTCTCGGAGTTGAATCTTGTCGATATTGGCGACAGGAGTGGCACCGTTGGTTCCGTCAGGATCCCAGAATGTGCTGAGATTGCCGTCGGTGGCAATTATGGCGCCGAAGATATTAGCACCGCCCTTGGCTTCGACGAGACCGATTCCGAAGTCGACATTCTGCTGGTTGGTGCCGAACGTTCCGATGGCCAGTCCGCCGACGATTCCTTTCAAGTCGTGGCCCTCGCCTTCCACGAGAACATGTTCGACCTGACCGACGGCGGTGACACCTGCCGTCAGTGACGGTCCCTTTCGCTGGTGCGGGAGCATTCCGTCACCAAGATTGATGAACTCGATATTGGCGTTGGAATAAACCACCCCTTCGAGACCGTGGAAGTCACCGAAGGGAGTCGTTTCATCATCGTTGATGATGATTCGTTCGACGGTGGTTTGAATGATGGCGTCGCCGAGTGCGCCGCCGACCGAGATAGACTCGATTCGATCATTGAAAGTGTTTTCACGGATCGTGATGCCGTTGAGGATGCCGTCAAACGGAGCCCCACCTGCGGCGGGATTGATTTCAAGCGCTGATCCGACGACCCACGAAACCTGAACGGCTCCGCCACCGATCAACTGAACGCCGGTGTCATCGCCGAACCCGTGTCCTGCGGGAGCGCCGCCGATCCCAAGATTCGGGCCGAGGACGCTCGGACCGATGTCAAGCAGGTCGTCGACGCGGCCGAGGTTTCCGTTCCATTTGACACGACGAACGCCGCCTACATCAATGGCGGCGATGTCGCCTGAGGTCGTATTGCGAATCTCATCAAACTGTCCGACGGCGCGAAGCATGTAAACGTCGGTCTTACCCGTGCCGTTGAAGATGATGTTGGATTTACTGTCGAATATCTGGCCATTGCTGACGACGATGACATCGCCGATTTCAACATTTCCGGAGTTATTGGTGATGATGAGATCAGCGCCGAAATGCAGGTTGGCGATGATGCGGGAGACGGCGACCCCTTGCGAACCTTCCACGGGTTGGGTGATGATTCGCGCGGCGGATGTACTGTCGCCGCCGAAGGTGGTGCCAGCTGTCACGCGGACGGTGAATACCGCCCCGGAGTCGTCGACGAGCGTAGTCTCCTCGTCGGGACCGATTTCAATCGAATCGGCGTTATTGAAAGTTGAGAACGCGTACGGCGTCCGGACGAACTTGACGTTTGAACCACTCGGGTTTGTGGACTTGAGTGAGAGCGGCGTGTCCCCCATACCAAGTATTCCGGAGAAGCCTGCGGTCATATCGAGATCGCGGTTGCCGGGA
>Ga0210044_10004173_pt1 | contig 20279 bp, 15 predicted proteins | sample CryGey13umfilter_2_FD_183959 | JGI IMG/M metagenome (GOLD analysis project Ga0210044, IMG submission 183959) | Groundwater microbial communities from aquifer in Utah, USA - Crystal Geyser 4/9/14 3 um filter (SPAdes) (version 2) | ecosystem: Environmental > Aquatic > Deep subsurface >... | reverse complement strand
CGCACTACTAGAGCTGCGGAGACGGCAGTCAGCGACTGCAGAGGCACCCGAATCTACACGTTCGTAGCTGCCTTCGAGGCTTGGAGCCAGGAGTGCGGCGGCGAAGATGGCCATCGTACACGTTCGCTGCTGCCTTCCAGGCTTGGAGCCAGTGCGGCGGCGAAAATGGCCATCGAGACAAGGTCGTGCCAATGTGAAATTGCCCATGGCGCGACCGTGAGCGCAGGCACTTCAGCTCGCTCGCCTCGAGCGAACGCCGTGTCGGGAAGCGAGCGAAATCCGATCCGTAACAGTTCGCTGTAGCGGCCTGAGATTTTCAGCTAGTTTCTCCGCGAAGGTGCGGCACAAGTTGAGCGGAACCAGGCGAACGGCGAACCGGATAGGTCGAGCGATGTCCCCAAGTTCAGACAGCAAGCCTCTGCCAGCTCGCGACCTCGAGCATGTCTTGTTGCATGCTGAGCAGGCTCTAGGCGCACTAAAAGGAGCTCGGCTACTGCTCACAGGCGGGACTGGGTTTTGGGGCCGCTGGTTGATGGAGTCCTTTCTCCATGCGAATGACCGGCTCGGGCTGGGGGCCGAGATGGTCGTTGTGAGCCGCAATCCGCGCCGCAGCCTTCTGCATGCGACACACCTGACGCGGGATGAGCTCACCTTCGTCGCAGGAGATGTAAGGACATTCGACCCTCCACCGGGCAGTTTCTCACACGTTCTCCATTGCGCGACACCGGCGAGCCAAGTGCTCAACGACAACCAGCCGATGGAGATGTTCGATATCATTGTTGAAGGAACGCGTCGAATGCTTGCGGTCTCGCAACAGAGAGGTGCTGAGCGCTTTCTTCTAGCGAGCTCTGGGGCCATCTACGGGCCGCAACCTCCGGATGTCCTCAATGTGCAAGAGGAATATCATGGCGGGCCCGACGTAACTGAGCCGCGCAATGTCTATGGGGAAGCAAAGCGCGCCGCAGAGATGCTGTGTGCGATCGCCACTCCGAATCCCCCAATCGTCATCGCGCGTGGCTTCGCTTTCGTCGGACCACTGCTGCCGTTGGACGGCCATTTTGCGATAGGGAACTTCATCCGGGATGGGCTCTATGGCGACGCCATCGTGGTCAATGGAAACGGTACCCCACTGCGGTCGTACCTATACGCGGCAGATTTGGCTTGGTGGTTGTGGCGGGTGTTGGTGTTTGGTGAGGCAGGTCGGGCCTATAACGTGGGTTCAGCCGACGTATCGAGTGTGCACCAGGTCGCAAGAATTGTGGGTGCGCTGACGCAAAAACCAGTTCTGCTGCGAGCGCAAAGGGATGAGGCTGCATTACTTCGTTCGATCTACGCACCGAATGTGACCCGCGCGGAAAGGGAGCTTGGCTGTGTTGAACACATTGGCCTCGCCGAATCAGTGCGCAGAACTCTAGAATGGCATCTCGGTGCAGGAAGCCATTAGCAAAAAGGTGGAGCAAGTCGTGCAAACAGAAGCGCCTATTAGAGCCCTTAGTGTTGTCACTCCTTGTTATAACGAAGAGGGCAATGTCAGGGAATTATATGAGCGAGTGAAAAAGGTATTACTCGACCTGCCTCAATATACCTATGAGCACATCTTCATCGATAATGCATCACGGGACAAAACTGTCGACATTCTCAGGGAGATCGCGGCCGAGGATCAGCGCGTGAAGGTGATCGTCAACGCAAGGAATTTTGGACAGGTTCGCTCCCCATATTGGGCAATTCTCCAAGCCAACGGGGATGCGGTAATCGGTCTCGCTGCGGATCTCCAAGACCCCCCAGAGCTGATCCAGAGTTTTGTTACCGAATGGGAAAAGGGCTCTGCTGTTGTGCTCGGCGTCAAGGCGACCACCGAAGAAGGTGGACTAATGGCCTGGGCTAGGAGACGCTACTATTCAACACTTGCTACAATGTCCGACGTTGAAATCGTTGCAAATGCAACGGGTTTTGGGTTGTATGACCGACGAGTAGTTGAAATCATTCGAGATATGCGAGACCCCAACCCGTATTTCCGCGGCTTGTTGGCAGAAATAGGCCTGCCAATCGCACAGATCCCTTACGCTCAGCCCAACCGGGCCGCGGGTAGCTCGAGTAACAATTTCTTCACACTCTTCGACCTCGCAATGCTGGGCATGACCACGCATTCGAAGGTGCCATTGCGGATGGCGACCCTGGGAGGGTTTGCTTTGGCAGCCGCGAGCCTGTTCTTGGCCTTTGCGTATCTCGTGGCGAAGCTCTTATTTTGGGATTATTTTCCTATGGGTGTAGCGCCCATAGTGATTGGCTTGTTTTTCACGTTCTCTGTCCAGCTGTTCTTTATCGGAATGTTGGGTGAGTACGTGGCTTCCATACACACTCACGTAGTCCGAAGGCCCATTGTAGTAGAGCTCGAACGAATCAATTTTGGGTCGGAGTCCTCCAGAGCGTTCGCCGACCAGCACGTAGCCCCTGAGGAGGCGAGCGGAACGCCCAATGAATCCAAAGACATATAGGCTATGTCCTGTTTGCTCCTTTGATGGCATTCGAAGTTTGCACCGCCAACGGTTCGTCGCATTGGAACACCACCCGATTGGAGAGGCCTACGACGTCGCAGTGTGCCAGAATTGTGGAATGGTGTTTGCCGATGTTTCGGTGACACAAGCCATGCTGGATGAATACTACAGCCTTTCATCAAAATACGCGGACACCACATTATCGACCGGCGCAGGGGAGTCATCCTGGGACAAGTCACGGCTTGAGGCGGCCGCTGCCCGAATCTCAAACGCACTAGAAGGTGCAACAGAGAGGACGATACTCGATATTGGGTGCGCCACAGGCGGCCTGCTCGCTGCCATGGCACGGCTCGGCTACCACAACCTCAGTGGAGTTGATCCCTCCCAAGCCTGCGCAGAAGCCTCGGCTGCTTCTTCTGGAGCCACCACATGGGTTGGCTCACTGACAGAATTAGGGTCCACGGGACTGTGGGACTGCATCGTGCTCAGCCATACGCTCGAACATGTAGTGGGTGTGAAAAACGCCATGGTGGAGATCTGTCGCCGAATCACGCCAGGCGGACTACTGTACATTGAGACCCCCGACGCGCGCAGGTATGCTGATTATCTGACCACACCCTATCAAGAGTTCAACACTGAGCACATCAATCACTTCTCAGGAACGTGTTTAGAAAATGTCCTCCGTCTCTCGGGGTTCGCAGAGATTTCGTCAGACGTGGGAGAGCTGCAGTCTTCAGCAACGTCAACATATCCGATAGTCTATGCGTTTGGAAGGCGGGCGAGTGGGCCTCGCCAACCAATCCAGAGAGATCTCACACTTGTCAATGAGGTCGAGAGGTACATCTCTGCCTCTGAGTTGATGATGACTGTGATGCGCCGCCGATTGGAGAAATTCGTCCTGCTAGGGTCCTTGATCGTTTGGGGAACGGGTCAGCTTACGATGAAGCTGCTCGCTGACACCGTTCTGAGAAACGCTGACATTCTTGCGTTCGTCGATGCGAATCCCGTCAATTGGGGGAAAGCCCTGCTTGGGCGCCAAGTTCAGCCCCCTGAAAACATCGTCGGATCGACGGTCCCCATTCTCATCGCTTCTACTTTGCACGAGGCGACGATACGTCAGCAGATAGGAGAGATGGGGTTGAATAACCCCATATTATCGCTGTTGTAACTACTCTGTTTGGAGCAACCATGGCCGAAATCAGTGACCTTGATGACCTGCTGAGGAGCGATGGGCGCGAGGCGGATGCCTGGGCTTGCCAGCAACTCGACCACTCTCGGCCGATAGTCCTAATCGGTGCAGGACGCCTAGGGATGCGGCTTGTCAAGAGCCTTCTGCGTCACCGATTTGACGTGGTTGCTATTGCCGACAACGACCCAGAAAAGTGTGGTACGGAAATCGACGGGATTCTTGTATCGTCGTTGGCTGAAGCCACCGGCCGACATGGTGCATCTGCACAATTTGTGGTGAGCATTTTTTCCCCTGGACACCCGTTCTCGCAATTGCACCGACAGCTTCTCGAACTCGGCTGCAAGACAATTCTTCCCGTCGTTACCGCGCTTTGGTCCGTCGCCGAAGATCTATTGCCATATTATCCCTTTCACCAGCCCAGCAAGACTCTCGACCAACGCGATGACATTCGTCGGGCGTTTCTCCTACTGACTGATCAAGCGTCTCGCGACAACTTCCTTGGCCACCTTAGGCTGAGGCTCCGCGGTGATTTTCTGGGCCAGCCACACTGGGATGGTGAGTCGCAATACTTTCTTCCGGAGCTCAAGCAAATACGCGATGAGTGGTTTGTCGATTGTGGAGCGTACAATGGGGACACGCTTCAGCGTTTCAGGAATTGGACCTGTGACCACTTTGCAAAAGTTACTGCGTTTGAGCCCGATGCTCGAAACGTTGTTGAACTCTTGGAACACCTCGCGGTTTTGCCGCCCGAAATCCAAAGACGTGTCAAGGTGGAACCCTGTGCAACAGGAGCTCAGTCGGGGCTTGCATCGATGATGGGCGAGGGGTCCGCGGCCGCGCTGTGCGAAAGCGGAGTGGGCATTATCCAAGTGGTCACTCTCGACGAGGCTTTGGAGGGACGGCCTACGTTCCTGAAGCTCGATGTAGAGGGGGCCGAGCTTTCGACCCTAAAAGGAGCACACCAAATCCTCGCTGCTAAACATCCCGCTTTGGTAGTCGCTGTCTGTGTGTACCATCGTCATGATGACCTCTGGAAGATTCCGCTCTTCCTGGCAAAGTACATGCGGTCCGACGACACGGTTCTATTGCGGTCTCATGAGGCCGATGGACTCGACACCGTCCTATACGTGATACCAAAGTCGAGGCTGAAATGACCATTAGGCTTGCGGATTACATTGCGAATTCCCTGGCGGTGCACGGACTCCACCAGGTTTTCATGGTGACCGGTGGCGGGGCAATGCACCTCAACGATGCCTTGGGCCATCACCCGAATCTCGATGTCCATTTCTTCCACCACGAGCAGGGGGCCGCCATTGCGGCCGAAGGCTATGCCCGCGTCACTGGACGTCCAGCAGTGCTCTGCGTGACGACTGGACCGGGTGGCATCAACGCGCTCAATGGGGTGTTCGGCGCTTGGACCGACTCCATTCCCATGCTCGTGATCTCAGGACAAGTAAAACGCTCCACCTGCATGGCCACAGCCAGAACACGTGGGTTGCGTCAGCTGGGCGACCAGGAGGCCGACGCGATCGGCTTCGCCAAGGGAATCACCAAGTTCGCGCGGCTCGTGGACTCACCAGACCAAATCCGCGTTGTGCTCGCCGAAGCCATTCACCTCGCAACCTCTGGGCGCCCAGGACCCTGCTGGATCGACGTTCCCATTGATGTTCAGGGGGCCCAGTTCGATCCTGATGGGCTCGCCGACGAGCCGTCGTGGGAAGTCACAGAGTCCAATCCTCACCTGTCGGTGCAGGTCACCTCTGTACTCCAGAGGTTCCAAGCCGCGGAGCGACCAGTGCTTCTCCCTGGCACGGGTGTGCGTCTCGCAGGGGCCAAAGAACGGTTCGAACGTGTGGCCCGGCGACTGGGGGTGCCGATTGCCTTGAGTTGGACTGCTGTCGACCTCGTGTCCAACGACGACCCCCTCTACGCAGGGAGGGCAGGGACTATTGGAGATCGGGCAGGGAATTTCGCCGTGCAAAACGCGGATCTCATCCTCGTGCTCGGGAGTCGGTTGAATATCCGACAGGTCAGCTACAACTGGGACTCGTTTGCGCGTTGCGCGTACAAGATTCAGGTCGACATCGACCCGGCCGAGCTGGAAAAGCCCACGGTACGCCCCGATCTGGCCATCGTCTCAGACCTCGACAATTTCTTAGAGGAGATGGAGCGTCAGCTCCAGCACAGCCCCAACGACCCCAACCAGCACACGAAATGGGTAGCTTGGTGTAGGGAGAGAGTTCTCCGCTATCCAGTCGTCGAGGATCGGCACCGTGCTTTGACCGCTGAAGGACTCATCAATCCTTACGGCTTCATAGAGCGTCTCTTTGGGTTACTCGACGAGCAGGACATCGTTGTCTGTGGAAACGCTACGGCGAGCGTTGTTCCCTTCCAAGCAGGGCACATCAGGGCAGGGCAGCGAGTCTTCGCCAACTCCGGCTGCGCCTCGATGGGCTACGATCTGCCCGCGGCCATCGGCGCGGCTATTGGCCGTCCTGGTCGGCGCGTTATCTGCCTCGCGGGAGATGGCAGTCTTCAGATGAATATTCAGGAGATGCAGACCTTGGCGCACTATGGCCTTCCGGTAAAAATCTTCGTACTCAACAATCGCGGATACCTATCAATGCGGATCACGCAACGCAATTTCTTCGGTCGGCTCACCGGAGAGAGTCCCGAGAGTAACATTAGCTTTCCGGACTATGTGCGGGTGGCCCAAGCCTATCAGATCCCCGCGTCGAGGTTATCTGGAGCCAATTACGCAGAGGGTCTCGAAGAGGTTTTGGCGAGCGATGGCCCCGTCTTGGTGGATGTCATGCTCGATCCCTTCCAAGAGTTTGAACCGAAACTCAGCGCACGGCAGCTCCCTGACGGGCGCATCACTAGCCCGGCACTCGAGGACCTCTACCCGTTCCTGTCGCGGGAGGAGCTCGAGTCAAATCTGTTGATCCCCCCCTTGGATTGAGATACGCGGCGTCCCACTCAAATTGAAGGCAACAAACGAGGCCCTGGATGATCGATCGGAATATCTTCGAAGACCTTTTTGTGTTGGAGCTCGCAAACAACCACTGGGGTAATGTGGAGCGTGGGCTCAAGATCATCCGAGAGTTTGCGCGCGTCGTCCGGTATAACAACGTCAGAGCTGCCATCAAATTGCAGCTGCGCGACGTGGACAACATCATTCACAAGGACTTCCGCGACCGCACGGATATTAGGTACATCAAGAAGACCGTAGACACGCAGCTCAGTCACGCGGACTTCGAGCGTCTGGTCGAGGCCATCAGGGAAAATAGCTGCATTCCCATGGCCACTGCCTTCGACGAGGCCTCTGTCGACTTCTGTGTTCAGCTCGGTCTGCCAATCATCAAACTGGCCAGTTATGACGTCAACGACTGGCTCCTGATCGAGAAGATCGCAAAGACTCGCAAGCCCGTAATCATGTCCACCGGGGGGTGTTCTCTCAAGGACATGGATGACCTTGTCACGTTTTTTGAGAACCGGAACATCCCGCTGGCGATCAACCATTGTGTGTCCCTGTATCCCACCGAGGACACCGAGCTCGAGTTGAACCAGATCGACTTCCTCATTCGACGTTATCCTCAGCACATCATCGGTCTCTCGACCCATGAATATCGCGACTGGTCTTCGTCGATGTTTATCGCCTATGCCAAGGGAGCACGGACGTTCGAGCGACACATCGACATCGACGATGGGACAGCCCCATTTTCCCCATATTGCTCTCGCCCCGAGAACATCGACACTTGGTTCAAGGCGTTTCACAAAGCGCGTGCAATGAGTGGAGGAGCTGGTTCCTCACGCAGGGTCATTTCTCAACGAGAGAGCCAGTACCTCGACCTTCTAGTCAGAGGGGTGTACGCGAAACAAGATCTCGTTCCTGGCTCAGTGCTCACCGACGAGAATGTCTACCTGGCCATCCCACTGCAGAAGGGCCAGTTGTCCTGTCGAGAGTTGATGCGAGGGAACATGGTGACGAAGCCGTGTTCCCAAGACTCGCCGCTGATGATCGACATGGTGGACACACCCTACGCCTATAATGACGAACTCAAGAAGCTCATCTACGGCCGTGGGATTTGAGGCGCTACTCGTCGCCTGCAGGCGCTAGATCTGGCGAACGCCGTCTCGAGAAAGCAGACTGCAACCACAGCCCGAGCGCACCACCGAGACAGAGTAGAAGAAGCCCTACCAGTAGCCCTGGGCGCCAGCCTGGTTCAAACCGCAGGGCCACACTCTGCGTGCCTGCGGGCACGTCGACAACCGTGCGTGACCAGTCATCTTGCTCACATTCGACCGCGACGCCGTCGATCTCCGCCACGAGCTGCTTGTACCAGAGAAAGTTGAGCACGAGCCGCTTGTCCTGCTCAGCGGGAGAGAGACTCACGTCGAAGCCGTTTGTCGCCAACCGAATAGGCAACGCTTCCTGGGGGGTATCCTCCCAGAACGCGAGTGGGCGTGCATGGGTGTTTTCATAGATGCGTAAGGAGTCATCGTTGCCCGTGAACGTTGTGCCAATGCCAGGGAGCAAATGGAGCACATTCCCGTAGCGAACGGTTCGCTCGAAACTCTTGGCGAATCGATTCGAAATAACGGGCTCAAATACGGTGCGGTGGACGAGGATCCATTGGACTCCATACTCGTCGAGTGCCTCTTGGGGGTTTGTCTGAAGGTGACCCATTGCAGTTTGAAACGCGGGCTTTCCTTCGGTCAGCGGATCGTAACCTGAGAACGAAGGGATCCGGTAAACCCCAGGCAGTGAGTGCTCCAACGAGAGACCATAGTCGGGTGCGATCGAGCGCATGGGCGCAATGGGGAGAATGCGCCCTGAAGTTGAGGGCTCACCTTCAGGTGAGGCCATCTCGCTGAACTCCGATGGGAGCTCTGGGAATGGGTCGAACCCGTAAGAGTAGAAGCTCGTGCCGACATGCCCAACGTGCCACGCCAGAAGCAGACCGGCCACTGAGTAAAACGCCCAGCGCCAGCGCGCTGGGCGCGCCAAACGGCCCATGACTCCGTCAAAGGTCATTCCGCCGAAGAGCGCCACAAAGAACACCACAAAGGGGAGCAGCCGAAAGGGATGATTGTTCACTTTGTTGAGAAACGGGATCTCTAGCAAGACCTGCCACAGCATTCCCTCACGGCCCAAGGCCAGCCAAAACGCCAAGACCGCAGAGCCGGCGATCACATAGTTGTGCGTCAACACCCGACGAACTCTTGCAGTGAAAAGAACGCCCAAACCTGCGAGCGCGAGGATTGGGAGCACTCCGCCGAAGAAGAACAGCTGTGTCATGTACTGGCGGTCGCTGCTGCCCCACATGTTGGGGTGATCAGCCAAGACCAGAGGCCAAGGGGCGAGAAGTCCCCAGAGTCCGTCGAAGATGCCGTTCCCATAGCCAGATTGACGTGTAAGCCCCTCTCCCAGCGACATCTGCACAGAAAGCAGCGGCCAGATGAGCCCCATCGCTAAGAAGAGCGCCACGACAACCCAAGCGGCCGAACGGGCCCTCCCTCTCCGCATGGTGGCCAGCGAGATTGCGACACCAAGCCCCCAAAATCCAGCCTCGTACACCCACAACTGCGGAAACCCAACGTGATAACACACGCCCAAGCCGATCCCTGTGCCCAGCGCCCACTTCCAGCCTCCGAGAGAGCGGGTCAGGGTCACCGCAGACGCCGTGAGCAACGGGATCCACACTGCCGCGGCAACAAAGTAGTCCCATCCCCTTCCCATTACCAGAATCGACCCAGACAAAATGAAGCTTAACGCGACCAGCGCAGCAGTGGTTGGACGGAGACGCAGTATCTTGCCGAGCCAGAAGGTTGCCCAATAGCCCGCGCCTAGATGCAGAAAGGCAAACACCTCTAAAGTGGCGTATTCATCGTGCAAGGCGTGCCTCGCTATCGCGTATGCGAGGAGCATCGGTGGATAGGTCAGCGAGCCACCACCCGATGAGGCCAGCGGAGAACCCAAGAGACAGAAGGGGTTGTATTCGGGCCAGTGGCCATGCCAGATGCCGCGGAGACCCAGCAAAATGCTGGGAAATCCGGTGACCAACATGTCATCCTGCACGAAGTAGTAGGAATCCAATATCTCGATGTACGCAAACGCGATGACAAAGAGCCCAAATCCGACCCAGCCAACGGTTCGTTCGTGGCCTTCGACTGGCGATTCGAGCACTAAGCAGCTGTCTAGCTGCTTGTCTAAGTGGGCGTCCCGACGCCGCAATAGCGCCAAACCCAACAGGAAAGAAATCACCAGTAACATCAGGTTGAGCATTGCGCGGTTCACACGATGGGGAGCTGTGCCAAGGACTAACGAGGCCGCTCAACGCAGTCACGAATTGTCGCGACGACGTAGTCAAGCATCTCTTCGGTGAGGCCTGGATACACTCCGATCCAGAAGACCTGCTGCATTATGAATTCCGAGGTCTGCAGGTCCCCAACTTGCCGGCTCTGAATTTCGGTGTACGCCGGTTGCTTCAACAAGTTGCCACCAAAAAGCAGGCGCGTCCCGATTCGACAGCCGTCAAGATGTTGAATGAGCTGCCTCCGCGAGAAAGGTGCATCTTTTCGGACCGCAAGGGGGAACCCAAACCAGCTGGGGTCTGATCCCTGTGTGGCGACAGGGAGAATAAGGAACTCCTGCAGATCGCTCAGCCCATTCCACAGGTGCGCGAAGTTTCTTCGGCGCACGGCTGTGAACTCAGACAGCTTTGAGAGCTGCGCCACACCAATCGCAGCCTGCATGTCGGTCAGCTTCAGATTGTAGCCGATGTGGGAGTAGGTGTATTTGTGGTCGTAGCCTTCCGGCAGCGCACCGGTTTGCCTACTGAAGCGTTGCCCGCAGGTGTTGTCTGCGCCGGGCTCACACCAGCAGTCCCGTCCCCAATCTCGCAGGGATTCGACAATTCTGCGCAGTTTCGGGTCGTCCGTCAGGACCGCCCCCCCTTCACCCATCGTAATGTGGTGGGCGGGGTAGAAGCTGACCGTGGCGAGGTCACCAAAGGTTCCGACTGGGCGACCTCTGTACGTCGACCCCACTGCGTCGCACATGTCTTCGATCAGCCATAGGTCGTGACGGTTGGCGAAGTCGACCACAGCGTCCAGGTCGAACGGGTTGCCGAGCGTGTGCGCCAAAATGATCGCCCGGGTCCGCGACGACAAAGCGGACTCGAGGGCTGTCACATCGGCATTGTAGGTCGGAATCTGTGCATCGATGAAGACCGGGACGAGCTGGTTCTGCATGATTGGATTGACCGTGGTAGGGAAGCCGGCCGCAACGGTGATCACTTCATCACCCGGACGGACCCGACGTTCTCCCAGCAACGGCGAGGTCAAGGCGGTGATTGCCAGCAGATTCGCGCTCGAACCCGAGTTTACGAGAAGCGCACATCGGCGCCCAATCTCGCAGGCAAACGCCAGCTCGAATTCTCGGGCGAAACGCCCGGTGGTCAGCCAAAAGTCCAACGATGCGTCGACCAGGTGCTCGATCTCCTCGGGACCGAACACACGGCCTGACACCGGCACAGCCGAGACACCAGGTTCAAAACGACGCTCTGGCCATTGTTCCCGGTGATACTCCTGCACCAGGCCGAGAATCTCACGGCGTAGCTCGTCTGAGCGCTCAGACATGGAGCGGCCCACTCAGGAACGAGGTGTACCAATCGATCGTCGGTCTAAGTCCCTCCTCGAGGCTGTGCGCGGCGCTCCAGCCCAGAAGACGCTTGGCCTTCTCTGAAGCCAGGTGCTGGTCGCGGATTTCACCCTGGCAGTTCGCCAGAATGAGGGGCTCGATGTCTTCTCTTCCCAAGAGGGCTCGGAGCACGCTTACCACTTCAAGAACAGCATGCGGCGATTTCGGTCCGAGGTTGAAAGCCTGGCCGGCAGCTCCAGGTTCCGACGCGAACTGAGCCAGGGCCAGATAACCATCGACGGCGTCTTCGATGTAGAGGTAGTCTCTCAAGAACTTCCCATCGCTTCTAATACGCGGAGCCCGATCCGCGAGCAGATCGCGGATAGTGCCGGGGATCAGACGGCTGAAGTTCAAGTCTCCGCCCCCATAGATGTTGCCAAACCGGGCGACGACTACGGGCAACTCATAGCTGGTCGCGTAGGCCCTGCTGATCAGGTCAGCGCACGACTTCGATACATCGTAAGGGTTTGAGGCCGCCATGGGCATCTCTTCGGTGTACGGCAAGACTGTGCTCTCGCCATACGCCTTGTCGCTCGAGGCCACCACAATCCTCCTCAAGAGCCCGCGCTGTTGGCGGCAAGCCTCCATCAGGTTGTAAGTGCCCCGAACATTGGACTCCATACATTGCAGCGGGTTGCGATAGGCCGTCCCGACAATCGCTTCAGCGCCAAGGTGAAACACTGTGTCGATCTCATGTTCCGCCAAAGCGCGGGTCACGGTCGAGAGGTCCTCCAACTGCCCATTCACTATGTGGAGGGCGCGAATTGTACCGGCCCTAAATAGCTCGCTTTGAGGGTCGTGATCTCGCACGAGCGCGACCGTAGTCGCTCCCACCTCGACAAGGCGAGCGCAAAGGGCGGAGCCAATCAGTCCCGTGGCGCCGGTCACTAGGACCCGGCGTCCTCGCCAGGGTTCAGTCATTCCATACCTTCCAAGGAGCATTTCCCGTCTGCCAGAGTGCTTCCAGGATCTGCTTTTCCCTAAGTGTATCCATCGGTTGCCAGAATCCCATGTGGCGATATGCCATCAATTCACCTTGAGCAGCGAGCCGCTCGACGGGCAGGTGCTCCCAAGCCATATCGTCACCGTCTATGAGATCGAGCACCGCGGGTTCGAGAACGAAGAAGCCACCGTTGATCCAGGTGTCGCCATGGTTGAGCTTCTCAGTGAACCGCGCGACCTTGTCTCCATTGAGGTCGAGACCTCCAAAGCGAGCGGGTGGGCGCACAGCGGTTACGGTTGCCAGCTTTCCATGCGCTCGGTGGAAGCGTAACAGCTCCTCGATGCAGATGTCCCCCACCCCATCGCCGTACGTCATCATGAACGTCTCTTGGCCAATCTGTTTCTTTAGGCGTTTCATTCGGCCGCCGGTCTGCGTCTTTAGACCCGTGTCGACGAGGCTGACACTCCATTTCACACGTCTTTCGCCTTCGTGCACAACGACGTCCCCGTTGGACAGGTCGAGCGTGAGATCGTTCTGGAGCGTGAAGTAATTGAGGAAGTAGTTCTTGACCAGGGTTCCTTTGTATCCGAGCGCAATAATGAAGTCGTCAAACCCATAATGCCCATAGCCGCTCATGATGTGCCAGATCAGAGGGTGCCCCCCAACCTCGACCATGGGCTTGGGTTTGACGTCGGTTTCCTCAGCAAGTCGCGTCCCGAGACCGCCTGCGAGGATGACGACCTTCATAAAGACTCCTTCTCACGCGAGGTCCAGGTCTGGAGCTCGAGACTCATCCGCCAAGCTCTGGTTCAGCAACACGGAGCAGTATTACGGGATCGCCTTATGGGTGTCGAGTATCAACACTGGGTTTAGCGACCTGTGCTCTCAGCCGGCCGCGAATCTGCAACCAAAGCCATGGGATTCCGACCCCTGCCATGACCACAACATTGAACAGATGCAAGGCTCTCCCCGCCAGTGCGAACGTGGTCGCCGCGGAGGCTGCCACGCCCGACCGCGCCAGTACGAGCACCCAAACTGCCTCCGCGACGCCCAGACTCGCTGGGGTTGGTCCGAGGTAAGAAGCGAGGATCACGGGCGAAACGCCCATCGCAACGGTATCCCATGGTATGTCCAGCGCAAACGCTGGCAACACCAGACAGGTTCTAAGGACCATGTTCACATAGCGGACGACGCTCAAACCCCAGAGTTTGCGCAACATGCCACGGACGTCCTCGCCTACGAAAAACGACTCAGTGTCTGCGGCCGCACGGCTCGGCCACATGCGTAGCAGCCTTCGCCTGGCCGAACCAACGAGGTGAGCCAGCACGAGACCACGTCGCCACACCACGACTGTTCCAAGGCCCAGGACGCAAAAAGCCAGCAGAAACTCGATGTAAATCCCTCCACCGAAGAGGAGGATGCCAACCCACGGGATGAGGACGAGCGCTGGAACCAACAGGTCGAAGAGCATCTCGAAGATCGTGGAGACGATGCCCTTGCTTACGGCGAGCTGACGGTGGGCCCGCAAGGCGAGGGGCCGAACGATCACTAGGCTGAGGTGAGGCGGGACTAGTTGACTGACCAGGTTGGTGAGCAGCGTATAGAGCAGGAAGTGTCCTCGCATCCCTTGTGTGGAGACCAACTGCCCCGCCACGCATTCCCATCTGTAGGTTACAATTAGACAGTCAAGGAGGTAGCTGGCCCCGAAAAGTACGATGTAGCCCGCGTGGGCACGGCTCAGCGTCTCCCACACCTCTGCGCTCCCAACACCAGACCACGCGGTGACGGCGAGGACCAGGCCGATACCCACCGCAAACGAGAGCACGGCTCCAAGGCTTTGCCTGAGTCGTTTGGCATTTGTGCTCACTGTAGCGCCTGCCTGCTGAAAGCCGACCAACACGTCAGCGTCCGAGCCGAACGGGCCGAAGCTCGGTGACAAGGGTACCATCGAAGTTCAGTCGTCGACTCTTCCGCTGAAGGCCGAAAGAGTAGGGTGGCAGGGTACAGCCCGCCCCGTGGAACTCCTGCATGAGAGGGCCATCTGAGACCTTTGACTCAGGAAGCTCAGGCAGAGAGATCAACCGACAATCCGGCTCATGAGGGAGGACCGTCCTCGGAGAGCGCACCACTCATGGCCAGACCGATCTTGTATGTCTCACCGAACCGATAGATCATGAATCCTTCTTCGTTCTCGCTGGTCCCCCGCTTCACGATGATTGTGGCAGCATATACACCGACGTCTGGCGCATCCGGCGGCGGCTCAGGTCCCATGACCTCGACCGAGGCAAGTCGGACGAACAGAGTGTTCAGTGGCATCGCCAAGATTTCCTCTGCGGCACCTTGCACCATCTCGGCATATAGGACGAAGTCGTCTCCAAGATCCTCACCATCGGATGGAGCAACCAAGGTCTTCTTCAGGTCGGCCAGGCTTCTCTTGAGGCGTGCATTGAAGAACGCCTCGAGCAGACCAACGAGGGCAGGAGTTTCAGTATCAGGCGGATTTGTCATATGGCCCCTCCTTGAACTTTTGAGGCAATCGACCTCGCACTCTGCGCTCCCTAAGGCCGAGAGCCACGGAGTATAGGGCACTATGCAGAGGGTCACAACGCTCCGCTCTTTCTTTTGAATGTTTCCCCAAGCGATTGACAATGAGCTCGGAGGCGCGTACAACATGCTGAAATCGCAAGACTTTCGTGGCGTGGGGAGAGTCGGACAACGGAGTGGATAAGATGGGGCTCGCGAACCGACAGGCGACGACAATCCTGACACCATTCCTTATCGCAGCAGCGTTTTTAGTCTTGCTGTGGTCAATCGGGCACGCCTACTTCGCCGACTTCGCGCTCGACTTCGGCTCGATCACCTTGCCGGCCCCGAGGTACACGTATTTTCTTCTTTTCTACGTGGTCTTTGGGACAGCGGCCGCGGCATTCCTAGCTCTCGGTTTGGCGCGACTGGGCAGCCATCTTCAGGTAGAGGCGCACCTCGAAGAGATCGGTAAGACGACGGATAGACAGGTAATATTCTTGCTGAGTCTATTGGGTCTCCTCATTCCGTTGATCATTCGGGCCATGGTACTACAAGGCGCTCCGATCACGGATGACGAGTCCTGCTACCAGTTCATGGCGGAGCTTCTCGCCCGAGGGCACCTCACGGCTCAGTCTCCGGACTTGAAGATCTTCTATGATCGCGAGTTCATGATCAATAACGGCCACCTCTACTCTCAGTACTTCATGGGGTGGCCAGCGTTGATGGTCCCAGGTGTTTGGCTCGGAACCTCTGAGTTCATGGCGGCGGTGTACTCAGCGTTGACTATCCCGGCGCTGTTTCTTGTCCTACGAAGAATCACAGGCCGCAATTGGGCGATTCTTGGCTGTGTGCTGTTCCTCTGTTCACCCATGTTGATGATCGTCGCGGCCACCAAGATGGCCCACACAGCCTGTGTTTTCGCGTTGATGTGGGCGGTGTGGTTCTCCCAGCGCGCTGCGGATGACGACGCCCCATGGTGGAGCCATGCTGGGGTCGCGCTGGCCTTCAGCGTGGCTTTCTTTATCCGGCCAACCTCCGCTCTCGGAGTCTTCCTGCCGTTCTTGGTCGTTTGGGCATGGCGCACGGTACGGCAATCGAGTCGGTCCCGTTTGGTGGCGCTGGGAGCGTTCGCGATCCCATCGTTCGTGGTTGGTGGACTGTTTCTTTGGGTGAACTGGCAACAAAACGGTTCGCCTTTCACCGTCTCTTACCAGGAACTGCTTCATTACACTCGAGACAATGGCTTTCGATTCTCGATGTGGACCGACAGCGCGACTGGGACCACCACAGAGTTTGGATTTGACCAGCCAATCGCTCTTCTGATCGGCAACCTTGGTAGCGTTCTACTGAGGTTTGGGTTTGCGCTGTCAGGGTGGCCTATTTCCGTTCTCGTGCTCTTCTTCGCCTGGCTCGATAGAGGCCATGGAGTGCTCTGGGCCTCGATACTCGCGTATTTGGGCGTTCATTTCTTCGTGCCGAATGGAGGCATCGACCTGTTCGGCCCGGCCAAGGCGGTCGAGCTCTCCGTCCCAGTCCTGCTGTTGAGTGTTATTGGGTTCCGCAAGCTATTTCTGATGCTTTTGGATCTGGAGGCTCGGCTCGAGACGTCCGAGCACGTACTGAGGATGCTCCCTGTAGCGTTCGTCATTGCGCTTATTGCCATTTCGGCGCTGTCATACAGTCGATATCGACTCGCTACTCTGTCCCGTGCCGCCGAGAAGATTAACGCGCCCTTGGAGTTCATCGAAGAGAACGGAATCCGCAACGCTGTGATCTTCGCGCCACGACCTTGGACGCCACGCGGCTGCACTGTACCGGCGAATCACTTCGTCTTCTGGCGACCCAATAACGACCCTTGGTTGAAGAACGAGGTGTTGTGGGTCAACCACATCTCGTTGCGCCATGACCGCGCCTTGATGGAGCGATTTCCTGAGCGCGATGGTTACGTGATGTTTTGGGATGCCTCCTGCGAGATTCAGGCTTTCCCTATCGAGCAAGCTCCGCCTGACTTCCCCGATGGGTTTGTAGGGGGAGAAAGCCCAGTCCCAGAGCCTTCCGAACTGCGATAGAAGTCCCCGTGACTTCGCTTGCCTCGAGTATCCAATTCCAGCAACGTGAGCGGGCGAGACACTAGCACTAGCTCCCCCCTCTGAGTGGTTTCTGCATTGGTTGAAAACAAAAATGTCGTTGTCATTGGCGCTGGACCGGCGGGCCTCACTGCTGCGCTCCTTCTGACCGAGTCCGGTATCGACACTCATGTTGTCGAGGCCGATCCCGAGTACGTCGGCGGGATTTCTCGAACGGTCATTCACAATGGCTACCATTTCGACATCGGGGGACATCGTTTCTTCTCGAAATCGAAAGAAGTCGAGGACTTCTGGACACGGATGCTGCCAAACGACATGCTCGTGCGGCAACGCAAGTCGCGAATATTCTACCGGCGGCGTTTCTTTTCCTACCCACTGCGGCCCGTTGAGGCGTTGACGAGACTTGGTGTCGTAGAGTCGGCCCGCTGCATGCTCTCCTATCTCAAGTCGCAGGTTCATCCCAACCCTGATCCAAAGAACTTCGAGGAGTGGGTCGCTGGGCAATTTGGTTGGCGGCTCTACGAGATCTTCTTCAAGCACTACACCGAAAAAGTTTGGGGCATGTCTTGCACTGAAATCTCGGCAGATTGGGCGGCACAGCGGATCAAAGGACTGTCTTTGTCATCCGCGATACTCAGTGCGTTCAAAAAACCACCAAGTCGCGGTGCAGTCATCACGACGTTGATCGACCAGTTTCGGTACCCTCGGAAGGGTCCCGGTATGCTTTGGGATGCAGTCAGCAAGCAGGTGCAGAAGAACGGTGGAACCCTCTCGATGGGGCACCGAGTCGAAGGACTTACTTACACAGAGGGTGCTTGGCTCGTCGATGTGGTCGATGCCAGCGGACAGAAATCCACGTTGGCGGCCACCGATGTGGTCGTTTCGGCTCCCCTTCGGCAGATCGTCCAAGGCCTCACGCCCAGTCCCCCAACCGAAGTTCTCAGGGCCGCTGGAGCACTGCGTTACCGCGACTTCCTGACGGTCGCGCTGATGACGCGAGAGCGGGAGATCTTTGACGACAACTGGATTTACATCCAGGAGCCCGATGTCAAAGTCGGTCGCATCCAGAATTTCAAGGCATGGTCACCAGAGATGGTCCCTGACGCTTCGACGTCCTGCTATGGACTCGAATATTTCTGTTTTGTGGGAGACGGGCTCTGGACCTCGTCCGATACTGACCTGATCAAGCTGGCCACCAGTGAGATGCACAAGCTCGGACTCCTGCGGAGCCCAGACGACGTCTTAGATGGATTCGTCGTGCGTCAGCCCAAGGCGTATCCTGTCTACGATGGTGCTTATGCCCGCAACGTCGAGGTCATCAGGGCGGCGCTCGCTGAGCAATATCCCGGACTACACTTGGTTGGTCGCAATGGAATGCATCGATACAATAACCAGGACCACTCAATGATGACGGCGATGCTGACGGCAAAGAATATTGTCGAGGGGCGAACCCGTTATGATGTCTGGCGTGTGAACCAAGACGCCGAATACCACGAGGCGGGAGAAGCCGGCAGCGAAAGGGACATCGGAGAGATAGGGGGACGTTCCGTACCTCGTCGCACCACTGAGGGCGGTCGCTGAACGAGAGCGTTCGGCGATCATGGGGGGGGTATGCCTACGGTGCTTGTGACGGGTGGGGCTGGTTATGTCGGAAGTCAAAGCGTCCTGCACTTCAAGGAGCTCGGGTGGCGTGTCTTGGTGCTCGACAATCTCTCAACGGGCCACCATCGCTTCGCCCAATACTCGGACCTGTTCTGCAGAGCGGATCTGATCAATCTCGAGGAGGTTAGGCGAGCGATCGGGATAGAGCCTCTTGATGGGATTGTGCATTGTGCGGCTCGCAGTTTGGTACCAGAGTCCATTCGCGAGCCCGTTCTCTATTTTCGAGAGAACATCAATGGCGCACTCAATCTCATCCAAGCCGCTGGCCCAATCCCCATCGTATTCAGCTCTTCGGCTGCAACCTATGGCGAGCCATCGAAAGTACCCATTGCTGAGGACGCAACAGCAAAGCCCGTGAACGCGTATGGCTTCTCCAAGTTGGCCATCGAGCAGGCGCTCGCGTTTTCAGGGGAGGCGTATGGAACACGAAGTGTGTGCCTTCGCTATTTCAACGCCGCAGGGGCGGATCCAAAAGGGCGGGTCGGAGAACACCATGCCCCTGAGACCCATCTCATTCCAAACCTGATCAAGGTTGCGCAAGGGCAGCTCGGCTCCTTCAAGCAATATGGAGCGGACTACCCCACGCCCGACGGGAGCTGCGTGAGAGACTTTGTCCACACGCTAGACATCGCGAAGGCTCATGAGGCGGCGCTTCGTTATCTTTGGGGCGGTGGCTCGGCCACTACACTCAATATTGGTTCGGGGACTGGCTTCAGCGTCCGAGAGGTCTTAGGAGTTGTCAACGAGCTCGCCGAAAGGCCCGTCGCCGTTGAGGTTTGTGAACGAAGAAAGGGCGATCCGGCGTCGCTGGTTGCAGACATCTCCAAAGCCGCACAGGTGTTGGGCTGGCGACCTCAGCACTCAACTCTGAAGCCTATGATAGAGACCGCGTGGGCGTGGCACGCCCACCCCTGACTTTAACAGAGCGTCTCGTCACTGTCGGATTGCCCGAAGCGAAAACCTCGCCACAATACGGCTCCCCTGGCAGATCTGTGGGCGATTTGACTGGCGAAGGGTGAGCTGCGCTTGGGCGCTCACCAGAAATGCCCCCCCTGCTCGACCCAAACGCCCCCCCCTCGCAATGCCGCTGGGACGGCTGTGGACGTGGCGCGGCTGGCGGCGACCATGGACAAACTGAGCACAGCTGCTGTCTGGTTTTGAGCGAGAATCGGCGTGAATGAAGCACCTGCACTCAGTGTTGCCCACGGCCTCCTTGGACAAGCCGTGGACCTTTGAGCCGAGAGTGCTACGGCTTGACGGGCTTGCCCACAGCCGCTTGGACAACTGGCCATGACCACAGCTCCCTTGCGATAGGGCTTGAGGGCCAGTTGACCACACGATCACCGCCTCGACGGCGACGATGTGGGTTTTGAGGTGAGCAAGAGGGGTCCGTGTTGTGAGCGCCGAAGCCCGTCCCGCGAGCAGACGAAAAAGGAGCTGACATCGGGTCGCCAGCGCGCGATAAAAGCGGGTCCGACAAAGAACACGCCCACGAACCACGAACCGAGACCCGATGCAGCTCCAACTCCGAACCTTACTGAACCTCGTCCACCCGCTCAAGTCTTTCGTCTACGCCGACATCCGGCTCCTGTCGCGCGCCGGCCCGGGAGGCGCCACCATCGAGGTTCGCGTCGAGCCTCGGAAGAACGGCCGCGGCCGTTGCTCCGGCTGC